>Ga0209415_10002739_pt1 | contig 32962 bp, 37 predicted proteins | sample PeaSoiSIISIP2007_FD_187696 | JGI IMG/M metagenome (GOLD analysis project Ga0209415, IMG submission 187696) | Peat soil microbial communities from Weissenstadt, Germany - SII-SIP-2007 (SPAdes) (version 2) | ecosystem: Environmental > Terrestrial > Soil > Wetlands > Peat | place: Germany... | reverse complement strand
AATGCTCAGACGACGGGCGCCCGCATTCCACAGCCCACCTGGAGCCCTCCGGGGATCCCGTGACTCAAGGGAAGGCACAAGATGCGGAAGCACCGACTCTCAGGCGTTGTCATCGCCATCCTGATCGGACTGGGTACGTTCACCCACCGATCGGACACTCCCCATCGCATACCCGGCACCCGCGGTGCCGGCATCCAACTGGCGTCGGCGGATCTCCCCGCCGGCCGTACCGTCACGGCCGCCCACGGCCCCGAGACCGTCCGTCATGCATTGTTCGACCTCGTGGTGGGTCAGGCGGTGGCCGACCTGTCCTCGTCGTTCAGGACTCAGGCCCCCGTGTGGGACGTCCGCGTCGCCCAATTGACCCAGCGCGCCGACGTGACCACCTATCAGGCGACCCTGCGCGCCGAGGTGACCGCCTATCTGGCGGCGGTGACACAGAGACAGGCCCAGACCAGGGCCTATCTCGAGGCCATGGCCGCCCGGCCCCGGCCCGTTCCGGCGGTCGCCGCGGCGCGGTCCGCCCCGCCGGCGGCGGCCGCCAGACCGGCCGCGGCCTCGGCGCCGGCACCGGCGGTGAGACCGGCGCCGACGGCGCCCGCCCCCTTCGCCGCGCTCCGCCAGTGCGAGTCGGGCGGCGACTACCGCGCCGACACCGGGAACGGCTACTACGGCGCCTACCAGTTCAATCTGGGGACGTGGCGGTCACTGGGCTACGGGGGGCTCCCGTCCCAGGCTCCGCCGGCCCAGCAGGACCAGGCGGCCCAGGAGCTGCAGGCCCGCCGCGGTTGGGGCCAGTGGCCCTCCTGCGCGCGCCGGCTGGGGCTGGCCTGAGGGGGCCGCCGGTCAGGTGCGGGGGACGAGCTCGTCGAGCCAGTCGTAGACGACCTGGGCGGCCAGACGGAGATTGTTGGCCTGGCAATGGGCGTCGGCGCCGTCGTCGACGGAGAAACCGTGGGTGGTGACGGGGCCCGACACCCCGGCCGTGAACTCAGCGTCCTGGCGCAGAACCTCGTCGCCCTCGCGCAGGCCGACCAGGGCGAGAGAGGGACACGACACCGCCGACAGGGCCGACCCGAGCCGGTAGGCCTGGAGCTGCGCCTTCCACTCCTGGAGGGAGGCCACCCCGAAGCGGCGACAGACCGCCACGATCCCCCACAGCATCTGGGCCGGGAGGAGGTCCTCGGGGACGCCGGCGACGTCCTCCGGTCGGATGTCCCGGTGCATCCGGAAGACCTCGGGGCCGAGGAAGGCCTCGAAATAGCGGTAGAGGTCGACCAGCGGGCTGTCGGCCACGAGCGCCTTCACCCGCCCGTCATGGGCCGCCGTGCGCGCCGCGAAGTAGCCCCCGATGCTCATCCCGGCCAGGGCCACGAACCCACCGTCGGAGCCGAGCCGGGCCTCCACGTCGTCGAGGACGGCCCCGACCGGTGCCTCGTAGTCGGGCCGGTACGTCATCGTCGGGTTGCGGCGCATGCACCCGGTCTGGCCGGGGCCGTCGAAGAGGACGATCTGCCAGCCGCGTGCCGCCCCGGCCGCTCCCAGCTGGAAGTACATCTCCTCGGCCCCCGAGTCGAAGCCGCCGAAGGCCACCAGGGTGCCCCGGGGCCGGCCCGTCGGGGCCGTCCCGGCCCGGGGCCGGACCAGATACCCCGGGAGCAAGCCCCCCTCGAACGGGATCGACAGGGACTCCACGGGGGGGTCGAACAGGGCGGCGGCGGCCTCGAAGCAGGCCCGACTGCGCCGGCCGCACTCGGCCAGGACGAGCGGGTCCGGCTCGGCGTAGTACTCGGCCGTCCGGTGGTAGGTCGACGCCCGCAGGAAGTGGTCGCGGGCACTGACCAGATGGCCGGCTTCCCGGCAGGCGTGGGCACGGTCCTCCACCCGGGCGGCCAGGGCGCAGAAGGCCGACACCCAGCTGCCGGTGTCGCCGTCGGTGATCATCCCCGCCGCCGCCAGGCACTCCCCGACCGTGGCGCCCCCGTAGTCGGCCGCCCCCATGGCCCGCAGGAGCTGGTAGTCGAATTCGGGATCGCGAAATCCCGTGACCCGGGTGACGCTCCTGGTGATCTGGCTGCCTTCGAACGCCACCGAAACCGTCTCTCCCACCGTCGTCGCCCGGGGCCGGGCGGGCCCCGATCCTACGGTTCCCCGGTCCGGTCACCCCGTTAGCGTGGGGATCGCATGCGCGTCGCCGCCATCCAGAGCACCGCGTCGGCCGACCGACCGGCGAATCTCGCCGCCGCCGGGGAGCTGGTGGTGGCGGCGGCCGGCGAGGGGGCCGAGCTGGTGGTGCTCCCCGAGCTGTTCTCCCTCTACGGCAACGCGCCGACGCTGCGCGCCGGGGCCGAACCGCTCGACGGCCCTACCGTCGGGTGGGCGGCCGAGGTGGCCACCCGGCACCGGATCTGGCTGGTCGCCGGAAGCTTCGTCGAGGCGGCGGGGGGCAGCCGCAACCACAACACCTCCGTTCTCGTCGGTCCCGACGGCACCGTCGGTGCCCGCTACCGGAAGATCCACCTCTTCGACGTGGACGTCCCCGGGGCGGTGACCCGCGAGTCCGACGCGGTGGCGCCGGGAGACACCGTGGTGAGCGCCACGGTGACCCTCGACGACGGCCGCCCGCTGCCCATCGGGCTGACCATCTGCTACGACCTGCGCTTCCCCGAGCTCTACCGCCTGCTGTCCCTGGCCGGCGCCCTCGTGATCGTCGTCCCCTCGGCCTTTGCCGCCGCCACCGGGCGCGCCCACTGGGAGGTCCTCGTGCGGGCCCGGGCCATCGAGAACCAGGTGTTCGTGATCGCCGCCGATCAGGTGGGGAAGCTCTCGGCGCAGTTCACCGCCTACGGCCATTCGATGATCGTCGACCCCTGGGGCACCATCCTGGCCGAGCGTCCCGACGGTCCCGGCCACGTCATCGCCGATCTCGACCTGGCCGGTCAGCAGGAGATCCGGTCCCTGCTCCCGAGCCTGGCCCACCGCCATCCGGAGACCTACGGGGGGCTCGACCGGAGATGAGGGCGCCGGACCGGTGAGTCCCGATTCCCAAGGCGTTCCCAAAAGGAAAGGGCTTCCCGCTAGCCTGGACCCCATGGTTCCGAGCGCGCGGAGCGGCGAACCTGCCACTCCTGGTCTCTCCGGTGCGGGCCCCGTCATCACGGGCCCGGCCACGGCGGCCACCGGGCGGGCCACCGACGAGGGCGACCGTCCCGGGGCCGGCTGGCGCCGGTGGACCCGGCGGACGGCCACGGCGGTGGACGTCTCGCTGCTGGCGCCTTTCGCCACCGTCACCGCCATGTTCGACCGGGGACCGTTCACCGACGGGTCGTTCGAGGTCGAGGGGCTCCAGATCCACTACGAGGTCTACGGAACGGGGCCGAACGTCCTCGTCTTCATGCACGGGATCCTCCTCGACAGCCAGATGAACCGCCGGCTGGCCTCCGACCTGGCCGCCACCGGCAACAGGGTCATCCTCCTCGACCTCCCCGGGCACGGGCGTTCGGACAAGCCCCGCCACGCGTCGGCCCACCGGATCGACTCCTACGCCCACTACGTGGTGGCCCTCCTCGACGAGCTCGGGATCGACCAGGCCGTCATCGGGGGCGTCTCGCTGGGCGCCAACGTCTCGCTGCAGGTGGCGGCGCAGGCCCCCGAACGCGTCCGCGGGCTCCTGATCGAGATGCCGGTGCTCGAGTGGGCCGTCCCCGGCGCCGCCCTCGTCTTTCTTCCCATGCTCCTCGGGGTCCACTACGCCGCGCCCCTGGCCCGGGCCGTGGCCTGGCTGGCGCGCCGGCTCCCCCGGACCACGATCGGGCCCCTCGACAGCGTCGTGGGCACCCTGCGCCTCGATCCGGAAGAGACGACGGCCGTCCTCCACGGGATGCTGGCCGGGCCCATCACCCCGACCTACGAGGAGCGGCACGCCATCGCCGCGCCGACCCTCGTCATCGGGCACAAGATCGACTTCATCCACCCCTTCACCGACGCCGACCACCTGGCCCGGCAGGTCCCCCTGGCCCGGCTGGTGGAGGCCCGGTCGGTGGTCGAGCTGCGCTTCGCTCCCGAGCGCCTGACCACCCATATCGCCGAGTTCCTGGACGAGGTCTGGGACCACTCGCTGTTCCACGTCATCCCCCGGCCCCGGGCCCTGCCCACGGAGGCCTGACCGACCCGACGGGCGGCGACCGCGCCGGTCAGCGCCAAAGAACGGTCAGCGCCAAAGAACGGTCAGCGCAGGGGAACGGTCAGCGGGCGCGCGGCGGGGCCCAGGCGTCCGGGTCTTCCGTCAGCTTGGCCACCGACCGCGGTAGGCGGCCCTGGACGACGTCTTCGAGGGAGACCCGTTCGAGGACGCTGCGGAGGCTGGCGCGGACGGCGATCCAGACGTCTTGGAGATGCTCGGCGGGGCCGTCGTAACGGGCCGCCTCGGGCCGGAGGCCTCGGACCTCGGCCAGCGGGCCGTCGAGAGCCCGCATCACGTCGGCCACCGAGATGTCGGACGCCGGGCGGGCCAACCGGTAGCCGCCCTCGGACCCCCGCTGGCTGGCCACGATCCCCGCCCGCCGGAGGTCGTTCAAGATGGCCCCGAGGAACTTCGACGGCAGGACCTGGGCCTCGGCCAGAGCCTCGGCGGTGGTGGGCTCCCCGCGGGCGGTCAGGGCGAGGAGGGCGCGCATGCCGTAGTCGACCTTGGCGGGGATGTGCACCCCCTGATTCTGCCCCGGTGGAGCGCCGGTGATGTGCCATGGGGTCCCACGACGTCGATCCGGCGGACCCCCGTCGTGTTCCATACCACCGAGGACATCTTCGACACCCCCGAGGACCTCGGGACCACGGCCTACGTTCCGGGCAAGGTCGGCTGATATATTCCGAAGAGTGGTGGGATAGTCACAAGATGCCCTCTTGTCAGGGAGGCCCGGGGAGCTGAAGCTGGCGGGAGGACGACCGACGACGGGAGAACCGACGTGCGGGTGATCGAACGCCAGGCCAGCCGAGAGGACGAGCACTTCACCGAAGGTGAACCCGATCTCGAGGCTCCCGAGGAATTGGCCGTCCTCGAGGTGGACGAGGAAGCCCTGCTCGAGGAGGACCTCGACAATCGGGTCGACCTCGAGGACGAGGTGGACGAGGACACCCTCGAGAGCAGCCTGGACCACCTGGTCTACGACGGGCTGGTCGACGACGGGCTGGTCGACGACGGGGACGACGCCGGTGCCGAGGACGGCAGCGACGACACCGACACGTCGGATCCCCCGGCGGTCGACGTCCTCGATGATCTGGAGGTCGAGGACCTCGAGGACATCGAGGAGAGCCTCGACCGGATCATGCGCGAGAAGCTGGCCGGCGACGAGGATCCCGATGGCGATCCCGACGAGCCCGTCGTCGGCGCCGTGGCCGGGGACGTCGACGGCAAGGTGCCTTCGTGCGGGCCGGACGAATTCGTGTGCCGGTCGTGCTTCCTCGTCCGGAGCACGACGCAGGCCACCGGGCCATCGACGTCGCTCTGTCACGACTGCAGCGGGTAACCGGGCGTCGAAGACGACACCGTCCTCCGCCGTCGGCTACAACTCCGGGCGTGACCTTGCCCGATTCGCCACAGAGCCCAGACCGTCCGGTCTCCACCGCCAAGGCCGGCCCTCCCCCGGCGCCCGAGCGACGGCGGCGGACCATCGCCATCAGCGGATCGGCGTCGGGCATCGGCGCCGCCGTGCGCGAACGCTTCGAGCGCAGCGGCCTGAAGGTGGTGGGGGTGGACCGGCACGACGCCGAGGTGATCGCCGACCTGTCGACTCCCGACGGTCGTCGTGAGGCGGTGACGAAGACGACGGAACTGGCCGGCGGGCACCTCGACGGGGTCGTCGCCTGCGCCGGGCTCGGTCCGCATGTCCGGCCCTTCGAGGCGATCCCGAAGGTCAATTACTTCGGCGCCCTGGCTTACCTGGACGGCCTCCTGCCGGCGCTGGCCGGCGGCGAGGCGCCGGCGGCCGTGGCCATCTCGTCCAACGGGGCCACGCTGACGCCCACCAACCAGGCCTTCGTCGACCTCCTCCTGACCGACGACGAGGAGGCGTCCTGCGCCATGGCCGCCACCCTCGACGGTGCCACCGTCTACGGGATGTCCAAGCTGGCCATGACCATCGGCCTGCGGCGGCGGGCCGGGACGTGGGCCGGGAAGGGGGTCCGGCTGAACGCGGTGGCCCCGGGACCGGTCGACACCCCGCTGCTGGCGGCGTCGTTGGCCGACAAGACGCTCGGCCCCCTGGTCGAGGCCCTCCCCGTTCCCGTCGGCCGCCGTGCCACCGCCGGCGAGATCGCCGGCGCCGTCGGATTCCTCCTCGATCCCGTGAACGGCTTCATCCACGGGTCACTGCTCTTCGTCGACGGCGGCAGCGACGCGCTCCTGCGTCCCGACCGCGTCTAGCGGGCGCGCCGGCGCCAAGACGGCCGGGGACCGATCAGGGACCGTCGGCCACGAGGGTGACGGCGGTCACGCCGGTGGCCAGCGTCCTCGGCGTCCCGTCGGACCAGCCGTCGAGCACGTATTGCGTGGCGGTGGCGGTGGCGGAGCCGCCGATGGACGGGGTCGCTCTCGTACCGAGGCGCCCCGGCGTCGGTGTCGTTGTCGTGGTTGTCGTTGTCGTCGTCGGTGCCGCCCGACACGTCGGGGGGGCGACGGTGCGTGCAAAGGCGACAAGTCCTCCCGTCTGATCGAAGACGGCGTCGGAGATCTGGAAGGGAACCGACGCCAGCGTGGTCGTCTGCCCCGTGGTCGGGTCGACCGACAGGACCTGGGTGGGAACGGTCTGGCACGGGCTGACGGCGGGTCTGCTCGAGAGGACGACGATGTCGCCTCCGGAGTCCAGCCACTGCGCGTCGGTCCATGTGGGAGTGTCCGCCGTGAGCGCCGTCGGCGTGCCGATGAAGCGGGGATTGGTGGCCGACACGGGCTGGTCGAGATCGAGGACCTGGACGCCGTCCACGACATTGAGAGGACCGCCCTCGAGATTGAGAGGCGCGGTCGGCAGGAAGAGTCCGCTCACCACCAGCTGCGTGTCGTCGGTCGACCACGACAGACCTTCCACGACCGGGCCGTCCGGCGACGAGTAGACGGCGTGGTCGACGCCGGTGGCGAGGTCGCGGACGGCGACGGCCGCCGTCGAGGCTCCCGCAGTGACCCGGTAGAAGGCGAGCTCGGTGCCGTCGTGGCTGACCGCGGGGTAGAGGCCGTCGGTCACGAAATGGGGAGTGCCCCCACCCAGTGCGACGCTCTCGATGACCGGGCTCGGTCCCAGATAGCCGACGTAAGCGACGCCGTCGGCGGCGGTGACCCCGAAGGGCCGCTGCAGGTGTCGACCGGCGGCGTCGACGGGCGACGGACCGACGAGGGTGCGCAGGACGGCACCGGTGCCGGGCGACAGCAGCTCCACCGCCCCGTCGGACTTCGCGATCAGCAGGTCACCGGCGACACCGTTCCCGCCGGCCGGCCGGGCGCCACCCGACCCACCCGAGACATGGACGCCCACGGCGACGGCCACCACCACGCAGACGGCCAGGGCCATCGTCACGCCCCAGGGCACCCGACGGGGAGCCCGGGGCGCCGTCGCACCGACGCCCGGTACCGGGGCCGGACGGGTGGGTCGGATCTGGGCGGCGGCGCCGCCGAACATCTGGCGCAACCGGGCCCCGGTGGCCTCGTCCGGCGCGTTCCTCGGTCCGGTCATGGCGAAAGCTCCTCTCTCAGCCGGGCCAGGCCCCGCCGGACGAGGCTGCGCACCGTCGACGGGCGGCAGCGCAGGACGGCGGCGATCTCGTCCTCGGGGAGGTCCAGGTAGTAGCGCAGCACCACGGCCGTTCTCTGGCGGATGGTGAGTCGGTCGAGGACGTCCCACAGCTCGCCGGGGTCGTCGATGCCGGGGTGAGGCAGGCCGGGGCGGTGGCGGTGCTCGAGGAGGCGGCGTCGGTGGTAAGAGCGACAGGCGTTCACCACGGAGGTCCGCAGGTACCTCGCCGGATCGTCCGGAAGGGGGGCCGGTCGCACCCCGAAGCGCAGGAAGACGTCCTGGACGAGGTCTTCGGCGGCCGGGACCGATCCCGTCAGGAAGGTGGCCAGCCGGACGAGGTCGGCCCACGAGCGGCGGAACAGCTCGGCCAGGACTCCGCCGACGTCACTCCCGCTGTCCGGCAACGACACCGGCGCCTCCTGCCCCATATCTGTACCGACGCACAGCTCCCCCCGGACCGTTGCCGGGAATCCGGCGGCGTCGGGCGACCGGCGCTACTCGTCGTCGCCGCGGACGACGCGGTTGCGTTTGCGGGCCGACTGGCGGCGCTTGTCCTCCAGACGGCGGATCTTCGAGCCCTGCGTGGGCCTGGTCGGGACGCGGGGGCGCTCGCTGCGCAGGCCCTCGGCCAGGCGGGCGGCCAGCCGTCGCAGGGCCACCTCGCGGTTGCGGGACTGGGAGCGCTCCTCGCCCACCGACACCCGCACCGTCGGGCCCAGCCGTTCGAGGAGCCGGGCGCGCTGGCGCGGTCCGAGCGAGGGCGACGACTCGACGTCGAAGCGGACCTCGGCGCGACTGCTCGTCTTGTTGGCGTGCTGGCCCCCGGGGCCGCCGCTGGTGGTGAACCGCCAGAGGAGCTCCTCGAGGGGGATGACCACCCCGCGCGTGACCCGGAGCACCTCGCGCCGCTCGGTGTCCGGTCCCTCCTCGGTCATCGCCTCCAGGCTACGAGTGCCCCGGGTCGCCCTCGTCGATGACCGGATTCCGCAGGACGCCCACACCCTCGACCTCGATCCGGACGGTGTCGCCCGCCACCAACCACTTCGGAGGGTCGAAGCTGGCCCCCACCCCGGCCGGGGTGCCGGTGGAGACGACGTCACCGGGCTCCAGGGTGAAGACGGTGGAGAGCTCTTCCACCATGGCCCAGCACGAGAAGATCATGTCGTCGGTGGACGAGTCCTGGCGGAGCTCGTCGTTGACCCACGTCCGCAGACGGAGGTGGTGGGGGTCCCGGACCTCGTCGGTGGTCACGAGCCACGGGCCCATGGGCCCGTGGGTGTCGAAGGACTTTCCCATCGTCCAGGTCGGCGACCGCCACTGCCAGTCGCGGACGCTGACGTCGTTCATGATCGTGAAGCCGGCCACCACCGTCGCCGCCTCGGCCGCCGGGACGTGGCGGCAGCGGCGGCCGATGACGAAGGCCAGCTCGCCCTCGTAGTCGACCTGGGGCGAGGCCATCGGGATCTCGATGGCCTCGAGCGGTGCGATCACGCAGGTGCGCTGTTTGTTGAACCAGACCTGGTGTTCCGGTGCCGGCCGTCCCATCTCGGCCACATGGGCGCCGTAGTTCATCCCGATCCCCATCACCTTGGGCGGACGCGGGACCGGGGCCAGCAGCTCGACCACCTCGAGCGGGTGTCGGCGCGCCGACGTCGACGGTGCGCCGGCGGCCAGCTCCAGCGCCGGCGGGCCTCCGGCGAGGAGGTCCGCCATGCCACCGGGCAGGCCCACGGCGCCATCGGTGAGGTCCACCACCTCGTCGCCGGCGAGGACGCCGGTGCGGGCCGGCTCCGCCCTCGAGCCGACCCGGAAGCTGACGAGACGCATGCGGACAACGTAGGCCCACGGCGACGGGGACTCCGACGGCGGGCGGTAGCCTCGCCCCCGGTCCGGCGAGGGCCGGAGCGGGGAGGGGGAAACGGTGGCGGAGACCGACCTGCAGGGGAAGGTGGCCCTGGTGACGGGGTCCTCGAGCGGGATCGGAGCAGCCACGGCCCGCCTGCTGGCCGGCGCCGGGGCGACCGTGGTCGTGAACTCGTCGTCGTCGGTCGAGGCGGGCGAAGCCCTCGCCGCCGATCTCCCCGGGGCCAGCTATCTGCGGGCCGACATCGCCGACAGCGGCGAAACCGAGACGTTGGTGGCCGCCACCGTCGAACGGCACGGTCGATTGGACATCCTGGTCAACAACGCCGGGACCACGGCCGTCATCGCCCACCCCGACCTGACCGCCGCCACCCCCGACGTCTGGCGCCGCATCTTCGGGGTCAACGTCATCGGGACCTGGCAGGTCACGGTGGCCGCCGTCCCCCACCTGCAGGACTCTGGTGACGGGTGCATCGTGAACGTCTCCTCCCTGGCCGGTCACCGGCCGGTGGGGAGCTCGATCCCCTACGCGGCGTCCAAGGCCGCCCTCAGCCACATGACGGTCCTCCTGGCCAACGTCCTCGGACCCGGGATCCGGGTCAACGCCGTCGCTCCCGGTCTGGTCGACACGCCGTGGACGGCGGACTGGGACGACGTCCGCGCCTTCGTGAAGGCCCAGGCCCCGCTCGGGCGGTCGGGCACACCGCAGGACATCGCCGAGGTGATCCTCTCGCTCGTCCGCGCCCGGTACGTCACCGGCGAGGTGGTCCAGATCGACGGCGGGCTCCACCTGCGGTGAGGATGGCGGCATGAAATTCGACGTCTGGCTGCCCACCGCCAATCCGTTCACCACGCCCGAGCTCCTGAGCGCCATCGGGGGCGAGGCCGAGGAGCGCGGCGTCGACACCATCTGGGTGGGCGAGCACGTGGTGACGTTCGAGGAGTACGCGTCGAGCTATCCCTACTCCGACGACGGTCGGCTGCCGCTCCCGGCCCGGACGGGACTCCTCGAACCGTTCACCACTCTGGCCTTCCTGGCCGCGCTGACCACCCGGGTGAGGCTCGGGACGGCCATGTGCCTTCTCCCGCAGCGCAACCCCGTCTACACGGCGAAGGAGGTGGCCACGCTCGACTGGCTGTCCGGCGGGCGCGTCGATCTCGGGGTGGGGGTGGGGTGGTTGCGCGAGGAGTTCGACGCCCTGGCGGTGCCGTGGGAACGACGCGGGGCGCGCACCGACGACTACCTCGGGGTCCTGAAGAGTCTCTGGTGCGACGATCCCTCGTCGTACTCCGGAGAGTTCTACACCTTGGCTCCTTGTCACCAATTCCCGAAGCCGGTCCAGGTCCCGCATCCGCCCATCCACATCGGGGGCGAGAGCGACGCTGCCCTGCGACGGACGGCGCGCACGGCCCAGGGGTGGCACTCGTTCAGCCGGCCCCCGGCCGACCTCGCCGCCCCCCTGACGCGGCTCGACGCCCTCCTGGGCGCCGAGGGTCGCTCCCGGGCCGAGATCACCGTGACCGTCTGTCCTTATTTCCAGGAGCTCAGCCCGGCCACGGTGGAGCAGTACGCCGCCGCCGGTGCCGACGCCGTCGCCGCGCTCCTCTTCGTCACCGATCCCGCCGACGTCCCCGGTGCCTTCGACGCTCTCGGACCGTCGATCGACCGGGCCCGGTCCGGTTCGCCGTCGTGACTATCCGCGGTCGATAAGTCACACCCGAGTAACTTCCTGCCTATCGCTGGAGGCGACCCGACAGGGGGTTTCTGACATGCAGGACCTCGACGACGGCGTCCGGGTGGGGCGCGGACGGCTCTCGGCCATCTCGGGGGAGGCGGCCACCAAGGTGCGGCCCTTCCTCGACGACATCCCCGTCGTCCCCGGCCCCCGGCTCCTCGCGGTGGCCTCGGCCCTGTCCGACGGCGCCACCCTCATGCACGCCCGCCTGCGACATCTCGACCCCGACGAGCGCGACGCCATCCTCGACATGTTGGCGGGCCAGCTGAGCGGGATCGTCGGTCTCTGGGCCGATCTCGTGCGCGACGTCGTCCCGACGGCGGACGCCGACCGGGATCCGACGCCGGAGACGGCCCCGAGAAGCGAGACCCGGCCGCGCACGGAGTCCCATCCCAGCGCGCAGCGCCCCACCCTCACCGACGGTCGACGCCGCGGCGAGGCGACCGTCGCCGGCCCGGCGGTGGGATCGGCGCCGGCCGCACAGCCGGGTCCCGGTCCAGGGCCGGAACCCGGTCCCGGTGTGCGCCTGCTCCCCCGCCGAGAGCCACAGACTCCCGGTCGCCCGGCGGAGACGGCCCATCGGGAGTTGTGGGCGACGCCTCTTCGTTCGGTGAAGGTGGCGGAGCGGGACGGTGATCCCGCCGGTGACCCCGACAGTGCCTACGAGGGCGACCGCTTGACGCGTGACGAGCTGACGGGGGTGCTCAACCGCCAGGCGGGCTTCGCCGCCCTCGGACGCGATCTCGACCGGTGCCGACGCGCCGGCGAGCGGTTCGTGATCGGCTACCTCGACGTCGACGGGTTGAAGGATGTCAACAGCACCGCCGGCTCGCGGGCCGGAGACGAGTTGCTCCGCAAGGTGACGGCGGCGCTGCGGGCCACCTTGCGCTCCTACGACGTGATCATGCGCCTGGGCGGGGACGAGTTCCTGTTCTCACTGCCCGGCGCCGACATGGCCACCGCCGAGCTCCGGGCCAACGAGTTCGGGGTCATCCTGGCCGAGGAGTCACGCGGCGGGTCGGCCAGCATCGGGTTCGCCGAGCTCGGCGGCGACGACACCCTCGACGAGATCATCTCCCGGGCGGAGACGGAGCTCGTGAAGAACCGACGCGCCGGCGTCCGTCGTCGATGACCCCCGCGCCCGACGGGCGTGAGGGGGAGACGGTGTCCGTCTCGGTCGACGGCGATGTCGGGATCGTCACCCTGCGGCGGCCACCGCACAACCTGCTCACCGAGCCGGTCCTCCGGCAGGTGGCCGACGCCCTGGACGGCCTCCGGGGGCGGGTCCGGGCGGCCGTCCTCGGTTCGGTCGGCCGGTCCTTCTGCGCCGGGGCCGACTTCCGGTCCGGGGATGCACCCGATCCGACCGAGGAAGGCGGCTTCGAGGTCCAGACGCGCGCCTTCTATCTCCAGGCCGCCCGGGTCTTCGAGGCCCCGGTCCCGGTGGTGGCCGCCGTCCAGGGTGCCGCCATCGGGGCCGGCTTCGGCCTGGCCCTGGCGGCCGACGTCCGCGTGGTGGGCGCCGGTGGATGGTTCCAGGCCAACTTCGTCCGGCTGGGGATCCATCCCGGCTTCGCCCTCAGCACGGTCCTTCCGGCCGTCATCGGCCCGGCGCGCGCCGCCGAGCTCTTCCTCACCGGCCGGCGCCTGGCCGCCGACGAGGCCGTCCGGATCGGACTGGCGCAGCGGGCCGTCCCCGCCGGTGACGAGGTCGGCGCCGCCGTCGAGCTGGCCGGGGAGATCGCGGCGGGCGCCCCCCTGGCCGTCGCCGCCACCCGGGCCACCTTGCGGGAGGGTCTCGGCGCCACCATCCGCGCCGCCATGCGCCACGAATTGGCGCAGCAGACGGTCCTGGCCGGAACGGCCGACGCCGTCGAGGGGGTGGCGGCCGTGCTGGCCGGTCGGGCCCCCCGTTTCGTCGGCTCCTGACGCCACCGGCGGGCGGCCGGGCCCGCCCGTCCTCAGCCGGCCAGTTCGGGCATGACGCGGGTGGCGAACTCCTCGACCCGGGCCCGCCCTTCGCCGGGCCAGCCGCAGACCAGATAGCCGACACCGGCCTGGCCCAGGGCGACGACGTTGGCGGTGACCTCGTCCCACGGCTCCGACAGCGACAGCGACGAGGCCCGGAGGATGGCCGCCGGGTCGCGGCCGGCCTCCTCGGCCAGCCGGTCGAGGGTGGCCGAGAGATCGGCCAGCTGGGCCGGGGACCCGTAGGTGTGCCAGACGTCGGCGAACCGGGCCGCCAGCGGAAGGGTCCGGCGGGTCCCCGACCCGCCGATCCAGATGGGCGGGTGCGGACGCTGGACGGGGGCGGGCCGCAACCGGGCCCCGTCCAGGCTGATCCCGTGTCCCCGGTAGGAGACGACGTCGCCGGTGAACAGGCGGGTGAGGATCTCGAGGGCGTCCTCCAGGAGGTCGAACCGGGCCCCGGTGCCGGGGAAGTCGATCCCCAGCTGACGGTGCTCGGCGTCGAACCAGGCGGCGCCGAGGGCCAGCTCGAGGCGTCCGTGCGAGGCGTGGTCCACCGTCACCGCCTCGGCGGCCAGCACCGACGGGTGACGGTAGGTCACGCCCGTGACGAGCAGTCCCAACCTGATCCGGCTGGTGGCGGTGGCCAGGGCGGCGAGGGTGGTCATCCCTTCGAAGCAGTTCCCCGGGCCCTCGCCGTACATGGGGACGAAGTGGTCGAAGCCGAAGGCCCCGTCGAACCCGAGGTCCTCGGCGAACCGGGCCCGGGCCACGATCTCGTCGAACTCCTGCCGCTGCTGGGCGATGTCGATCCCGAAACGCACGGGCCCGACCCTACCGGTCGCTCGGTTCCCCGGCCCTAGCCCGGTCAGGCGCCGTAGCCCGGGTGGGCGACGGCCAACTTGGCCGCCACCGAGGCGCGGACCGCGGCGCGGACCTCGTCGGCCCGCTCGTCGAGATCCCCGGCACGGATGGCGTCGGCCAACTCGGCGTCGGATCCCACACCCAGACGGGAGAGCGAGACAGCGTGTTCGGACTCCTGACCGCGACCGAGGGCGATCTCACGCCCGACCATGGCGACCACGTTGGCCGCCACCCGTGTGTGGAACCGGAGGCGCCCGTCGGTGGCGGCCGTCACGTCCGAGAGGAGGAACTCACGGACCGAGTCGAGGAGCTCGACGGCCGACGGGGCGTCGTGCAGGGTCGCCGCCGACCGGGTGGGACCGGCGTCCGCTCCTCTCGGACCGACGTCCTCCGCGGTGGACGTCACCATCGCGTCCGGATCGTCCGGATCGTCCGGACCGTCCGGACCGAGGAGCTCCAGGAGATCCCACTCCACCTCGCAGACCCGTCGGCCGATGGCCGCCAGCTCGACCGAGCGGAGGGTCCCCGACAGGTGCGTGAGGGTCTGGACGATGCAGATGACCCCCCACCGCAGCGTGCCCAGAACCTCCCACCAGCGCAGGGCGCCGAGATCGACGGGCATCCCCCCGGCGGCCTCGTAGGCGGTGACGAGCTGATCGACCGAACCGAAGCCGCCGACGGGCGGGGAGGAGCCGAACCGCCAGGCCTTGACGCACAACCAGCCCAGGTCCTCCAGAGGATCACCCAGATGGGCGAGCTCCCAGTCGAGGACGGCGCGGACGCCGTCGGGACCGACGATGAGGTTTCCGTTGCGGAAGTCCCCGTGCACGACGACCTGGGCCGAACGCGGCGGACGGTTGTCCCCCAGCCAGCGGAAAGCCAATTCGAAGGCGGGATGGGGCTGACCGAGCCGGTCGACGACGGCCCGGAGCTGCTCCACGGGATCGCCCCCGGGCAGGCCGGGAACCTCGAGTGGAGGGATCCGGTGGATGGCGGCGAGGATCTCGCCGCACTCGGCGGCCAGACGGACACGGGCCCCGGCCAGGTTCTCGTCGCGCAGGATGCGCCGGGGGATCGTCTCCCCCTCGACGAACGCCATGATGAGAGAGCCGGGGCCGAGGGCGGCGGCGTCATCGCCGACGAAGACGACCGCGGGCACCGGGACGGCCGCCCGACGAGCGGCCTCCAGGAGAGCGCCTTCGAGTCGGAGACCGGAGGGTGGCGACCCGGTCGGGTCGCGGCGCCGCGACCCGGTCGGGTCGCGGCGCAGGACCAGACGCCGGGGCGCGCCGGCCGAACCCGTGGCCGTGAAGATCCACGTCTCGCGCGACGCTCCGCCGGGGGCCCGGGTGAGATCGTCGACGATCACGGGGTGACCGAGGACCGGGCCCAGGGCGGCGCCGAGCAGCGCGGACAGCTCCCCTTGGGCCACCGGCAGAGGTTACGCCGGAGCACCGGGGGGGCGGCGGGGGCCGCCGGTAGGGTGTGCCCCATCGCCGTCCGCCTGGAACCACACGACGAGTACATGCACGAACTGGGCCCGGAGCCCAACTTCAACGAGTCCATGTACTTCAACGCCTACGACCCCGAGAGGCGCCTCGGGGGATTCTTCCGGCTCGGCAACCGGGCCAACGAGGGGACCGGTGAGATGACGGCCTGTCTCTACCTCCCCGACGGGCGGGTCGCCTTCATGTTCCGGCGGCCGGCGGTGACCGACAACACGGCCTTCGACGCCGCCGGGATGCGCTTCGACGTCATCGAGCCTTTCGCCGAGCTGCGCGTCACCTATCAGGGTCACGTCGTCCTCCTCGACGACCCCCTCGAGATGGCCGACCCCCGGGCCGCCTTCGCCGGGAACCGCCATGTCGACTGTTCGGTGGCGCTCACCTACCGGGGATGTTCGGCCATGTTCGGCGGTGAGCCCGACCAGCCCACCGAGCGTCCGGGGGAGGAATTCGCCCGGGGCCACTACGAGCAGCTGGTGGAGGCGTCGGGGACCGTCGCCGTCGCCGGCGACAGCTGGGAGCTGCACGGGTTCGGGCTGCGCGACCACAGTTGGGGCCCGCGCTACTGGCAGGCGCCGTGGTACTACCGGTGGCTGACGGCGAACTTCGGTGCCGGCTTCGGGTTCATGGGGTCGCGGATCGCCCGGCGCGACAACGCCGGGATCCGAGGGGGCTTCGTCTGGGACGGGAGCACGCTCCATCTCTGCACCGACTTCCGCATCCGGTCGGTCTGGGAGGGTGACGACCGCTACCACCGGGCCCTGGAAGCCGATCTCGTCACCGCCACCCGGACGTGGTCGGTGACGGGCCGAGTCCTGAACCTCATCCCTCTGCGCAACCGCCGACGCGACCCCGACGGGAACGAGCTGGTGACCCGGATCTCCGAAGGCCTCACCGAGTGGACCTTGGACGACGGGCGGGTGGGGTACGGGCTGTCGGAGTACCTCGACCAGATCGTCGACGGACAGCCGGTGGGAGTGGCCGAGTAGCCGCTCCCGCGCACCGATCCGGGCAAGATTGTCCGGGCATGGACCGGGCCACGATCGACATCTACGACGAAAGCGGCGCGCTGTGGGCGAAACGGCGCACACCGGTGCGACGTGCCGACGCGCTGGCCTTCGCCCGGCGGGTGATACCGGGAACGGTGCGGATCGACCTCGGGTGCGGCGCCGGTCGGTACACGACGGAGCTCGGACGACCGGTGATCGGCCTCGACGCGTCGCGGACCATGCTCGCGTTGTGCCGGGACGGCACCCCGGCGGCGCTCCTCGTCCAGGGCGACCTCGAGGCCCTGCCCTTCCGCCGGGGGTGTCTCGGGGGCGGTTGGGCCAACATGAGCTACCTCCACGTGCCTCGCCCCCGGCTCCCGCTGGCCCTGGCCGACCTCCACCGGGTGCTGGCGGTGGGTGCGGCCGTCGACATCCAGGTGTTGGCCGGCTCGTACGAGGGACGCGCCCTTCCCGACGACGACGTCGGCGGCCGGTTCTTCGCGTCGTGGGAAGCGGACCAGCTGGCCGACATCCTCACCGGGGCCGGTTTCGACGTCCGCCGTCTCGAGGTCGACGGTGAGGTGGTCCGGGCGCAGGCCGTCCGGGCCCGGACCCTGGCCGACACGGTGGGAGCCGGTCTCCGGCTGTTGACGGTGGGACTGAACCCCAGCCTCTACGCGGCCGACGCCGGCGTCGGCTACGCCCGGCCCGGCAACCGCTTCTGGCCCGCACTGATGGCGGCGGGGATCGCCACACGCGACCGCGACCCTGTGCACGCGCTGAGAGTCCACGGCATCGGCATGACCGATCTGGTGAAGAGGGCCACGGTGGGGGCGAAGGGGATCGATGCCGCCGAGTACCGGTCCGGGATCGCCCGCGTCGAGCGCCTCGTGCGGTGGCTGGCGCCGGCATCGGTCTGCATGGTCGGTCTGTCGGGTTGGCGCGCCGCCGTCGACGCCGACGCCCGCCCCGGTCTCCAGGAGCATCTCTTCGGGGGGAGGCCCCTCTACGTGATGCCGTCGACGAGCGGTGCCAATGCGCACGCGCAGATGCCCGATCTCGTCGACCATCTCCGGCGCGCCGTCGGGGCGGGGGGCGACGCCTCGGACGGGCCCGACGAGTCCGCCAGATCGCCGAGGACGTGAAGTAGCGTCGCTCTTCGGTGGTCATGAGCGGCACCAGCGACGTGTCCCCACGCATCATGGCGTCCCACCGGGGCGGTCCCGGTGCGGGGATCGATCTCGGGGTGGCGACGGTCGACGACGAAGCGTCGGCCTCTTCGTACGCCCGGCACTTCGATCCCGCCTTCGGGCGGCGCTTCGCCGAACGCGCTCTCGATGCTCTCGTCGTCGTCCGGGGGGCGCGGTTGCTCGACGTGGCCTGCGGCACCGGCGTCTTCGGCCGGCTCGCCGCCCACGTGGCCGGACCGGGTGGCCGGGTGGTGGGGATCGACCCGTCGGCCGTCGCCGTGGCCACGGCCCGGACGATCGATCCGACCAGCATCGTCGACTGGCGTCACTGGGACGACGGTGGTCTGCCTTTCGAGGACGGCGCCTTCGACGTCGTCGTCTGCCAGCACGCCCTCCATCGCTTTCCCGATCCCGGTCGGATCGTGCAGGAGATGCGACGCGTCCTGGCTCCCGGGGGACGGCTGGGCATCGTCACCTGGGGCCCCATCGAAGAGAATCCGGCGTTCGCCGCCCAGCTCGACGCCACCGTGAAGGCGGGACTCGACCGGTCCGGTGTCGTCGACGCCCTGCTCGGTGCGTTCGCCTGGCACCGCGCCGAGGACCTCGAGCGGCTCGCCCGTCGGGCCGGCCTCGTCGACATCTCGTGCCAGACGATCCGGATGCTCGCCGCGCTTCCGCGCGTGGCCGAATGGGTCCGGGTCTACCCGTCGCTCCCCCCCCTCTCGCGGGTCTGGCCGCAGTGCGACCAGAACGTCCGCGTCCAGTTCCTGGCGCGGGCCACGGAGCTCTTGCGTCCCTTCGAGCACGACAGTGTCCTGCGGGTCCAGGCGTCGTCGCTGCTCCTCGTGGCCCGTCGGCCGCGGCCCTGACGTCTGTCCCGGACGGTCGGCGAACGGGTTCTCCTTCTCGTAAGGTCGCCTGAGTGTCCGACTCCGAGGCGTCCCTGCGGACGCTCGCCCATCCCGTCCGCCGCCGGATCCTGGAACTGCTGTGGGACACCGAGCGGGCGTCGAGCGAGGTGGCCGAGGGGTGCGGGATCTCGAAACCGGCCGCCTCGCAACAGCTCAAGGCGCTGCTGAACGCCGACCTCGTGACCGTCCGGATGCGGGGCACCCGGCGTCTGTACCGGGCCCGGCTCGACACCCTGGCCGAGCTCCGCGAGCTCTTGGAGGCGTTCTGGGGGCAACGGCTGGCGGGCCTCCCTGCCGCCGTCGGGGGCGCGGCGGCGGAGTCGACGGGACCGGGGACGTGACGCGGTGGTGACCACACCGGGCCGGTGGCAGGAGCGGCCACCGGCCGGGGCGCGACCGCCGGCCGTGGGCATCGACGTAGGCTGACGTCAGTGCCGGACGACGACTCCCAGAGCCCCGACGGCGAGAACGCAGGACCGCCCACCGACTGGCCGACGGCTCCCGTCGTCCCTCCGGCAACGCCCTCCGAACAACCTCACGGGCCCTTCGAACAACCCCCCGGGTCCTTCGAACACCCGAGCGGTCCACCGACGGCGCCGCCCGCTCCCCCGGCCTTCGGGACCCCGCCGCCGGCGCCGGCACCTCCCGGTCCGCTGGCGCCCGTCTACCCGCCCACGTACCCACCCGGGTACCCGCCTCCGCCCGGGGCGGAGCCGACCTACCAGGCGCCGCCCCCCGCCACCCCGCCCGTTCATCTCCAGACCCCGGGGTCCTCGCCGTTCGGACCGCCCCCGGGACCGCCGGTCTACGGAGCCCCGGGCCCGAACGGGTCGTTCCACGGGTCCGTTTCACCCCCGCCCCGACGGCGGGGGCGGACGGTCGCCGTGGTGGCGGTGGTGGCGGCGGTGGCCCTCGCCGCCGCCGGTGTCGGCGTCGGCGTCGTCGTGTCCGGTGGGTCGGGGAGCACGGTGTCGTCTGTGCCGAGCTCCGCCCCGTCGTCGGCCACCAGCCAACTCCTGCGGGCGGCGGTGGCGGCGGCGAGAGGGGCCGGCTCCTTCCACTACGTCGCCACCTCGACCGTGTCGGGCGCCAACGGGTACTCGCAGAGGACGGTCGGCGACGCCGGGGCCAACAGCGGCCGGCAGGACATCACCGTCGGCGCCCAGAGATTCACCGTGCTCGTGGTGGGCGCCGCCTGCTACCTGAAGGGCAACGCGCCCGCCCTCACCGCCAACCTCGGCCTGTCGTCCTCGGAGGCGTCATCGCACGTCGGTCAGTGGATCTCGCTGGCCCGCACCGATGCGCCCTACGCCGCCGTCTATGCGGCCGTGACGGCGTCGTCGGCCCTCACCGACAACATCACCATCAAGCCCGAGGACCAGCTGCCGACGGCACGACTGGACGGGCGCCGGGTGCTGACCATCACCGGCACCATCGCGCCGATCGAGATCGGCGGGCAGTCCATCGCACCGAAGGGGACGGCGACGCTCGCCGTGCGGGCGGCAGCGCCGCACCTCCCCGTCCGCTACGCCGAACGCGGGACACAGGGTCGCCAGCGCAGCGTGTCGGCGGTGACCTTCAGCCGGTGGGGCGAGACGGTGCAGGTCACGGCGCCCACGGGCGCCGTGACCTACGCGTCGCTGGGCGTCGGCTCCGGCACCGTCCCTTCGACCCCGAACGGGACCGTCCTCACCTGATCCCCCGGGCGTCAGGCGCGACGCCGGTACTGGCGGACGGCGAGCGGGACGAAGACGACGAGGAGCCCACCACACCACAGCAGGGCCTGGAGGACGGGACCCGCCGTCGGACCTCCGTGCGTGAGCGCCCTGGTGGCGTTGACGACGACGCCGATGGGCTGGTGATTGGCGAAGGGCTGGAGCCATCCGGGCATGGATCTCACGTTCACGAAGGCGGGCGAGGCGAAGACCAGGGGGAAGAGGATGGGAAAGGCCATCACCTGCGCCGTCTCGCTGTTGGGAGCCGACAAGCCGATCACGGCGAATCCCCAGGACATGGCGTAGGCGAAGAGAAGGATCATCACGATCCCGGCCACGAAGGCCGCCACGCCGGCGCCGATCCGGAATCCCACGGCGTAGCCGACGGCGGTGATCACCGCCACGACGAAGACGTTGCGCACCAGATCGGCCGTCGTCCGACCGGTGAGGACGGCCGAACGGGCCATGGGGAGGGCCCGGAACCGCTCGAGGAGTCCCTTCTGGAGATCCTCGGACAGCCCGACGGCGGTGCTGATGGAACCGAAGGCCACGCTCTGCACGAAGATGCCCGGCATGAGGTAGTCGGCGTAGTTCGGGTACCCCGGCGGTGGATGGATGGCACCGCCGAAGACGTAGCGGAACAGCAGCACGAACATGATCGGCTGCACCGTCGAGAAGAAGAGGAACTCGGGGATGCGCGTGTAGACGATCAGGTTGCGCCGTACCACCGTGAACGTGTCGGCGACGGCCCAACCGATGCGACTGCCCCCGTCAGGGTGGGTGGGCGCGCCACCGGCCGCCACCGCCGCCGTCCCGGGCGCCGACTGCGCCGTGGTCGTCATCGTGCACCTCCCGTGGGGGCGGCGGAGCGGGCTCGTCCCCGGCCCCGGCCCCGGCCGCTGTCTGGTGGTGGAGCGTCCGGTTCGTCCTCGACGTCCGTCCGCTTGCCCGTGAGGGCCAGGAAGACGTCGTCGAGGCTCGGCTCGCGCAGGACGAAGGTGGTGGGGGCGAGGGCGTGGGCGTCGAGCATCCGTAGCGCCTGCATGGCCGACTGGGGGCCGTCGTCGACCGGCAGTTCGATCGACGATCCGTCGATGATCGGTGGCTTCGTCCCCACCTGGGCCAGGATCTCCGCCGCGCTGGCGGCCGAGGCGGGATCGGGCAGGCCTACGTCGAGGACGGTGGCCCCCAGATCCGCTTTCAGTTGCGCCGGGGTCCCCTCGGCGATGACCCGTCCGTGGTCCACCACGGCGATCCGACGGGCCAGCCGGTCGGCCTCCTCCAGATACTGGGTGGTGAGCAGGACGGTGGTCCCGCCGTCCACCAGACTCTCGATCATCTCCCACAGGTCGTTGCGGCTCCTGAGGTCGAGCCCGGTGGTGGGCTCGTCGAGGAAGAGCACGGGAGGGCGGGCCACCAGGGCGGCGGCAAGGTCGAGGCGCCGGCGCATGCCGCCGGAGTAGGTCTTGAGCGTCCGGTCCCCGGCGTCGGTCAACCCGAACCGCTCGAGGAGCTCCGTGGCCCGGCGGGCCGAGACGTCCCGGGCCAGGTGGTTGAGCCGGCCCACCATGAAGATGTTCTCGCGCCCGGTGAGGTTCTCGTCCACGGCGGCGTACTGGCCGGCCAGTCCGATCAGCGAGCGGACGCGGCCCGCCTCGGCCACCACGTCATGCCCGAGCACGCGGGCGGCGCCGGCGTCGGGGTCCACGATGGTGGTGAGGATCCGGACCGCCGTGGTCTTCCCGGCACCGTTCGGGCCGAGCAACCCGAAGACGGTGCCCTCCTCGACGGTGAAGCTGACCCCGTCGAGGGCGCGGACCGTTCCCCCGAAGGTCTTCTCGAGGTTCTGTGCCTCGATGGCGTCGCTCATCCGGCGGGTCCTTTCGTCTGAACGTGGCCGTTCGTGTGGTCACGGCGTCGGCCGTTGGCGCGGACCGGCTCCGGCGCGCCGTCCGAAGCGTGGAAGCCCGCCCAGACGGCACTTCCCCCGAGCGCACCGGACTCTATGTCGCGCACCAGGGTCCGCAGCCACGCCAGCTCCGCCTCGAGGAGGACGGTCTTGTACTCGTACTCGATGCTGAAGAGCCGGGGAATGTGCTCGTCGAGGACGGCGTGCACCGACCGCCGTCCGGTGATGTCCAGTTCGAGCCGGTTGATCCGGGCTCCGAGCAACGTCACGGCGTCGTCGGGCGTCACCACCGGGAGGAAGGAGAGGCCGGCTTCGAATTGCGTGTACTCCTTGACGGGCGTGCTCAGAAGCTCACCCAGCCAGTCGAGCAGCTCGTGCGCGCCGGAGTCGGTGATCCGGTAGACGGTACGTTCGGGTCGCCGACCTTGGCGCGTGGTCTCCTGCGACTCGATGAGGCCGCCGCGGTGGAGGGCGTCGACGACGGAGTAGAGAGACCCGTAATTGAGCTTGATGCTCTCGTCCTTGTTGCGGGCCCGCAACGTCGTGGCCATCTCGTACGGGTGCATGGGGCGTTCGAAGAGGCACGCCAGGACGGCTAGCGCCAGAGGGTTTGAGATCTTTCGACGGGCCATGCCCACAGTCCTTGATTCCGGTTATCTCTTCCAGAGTATCCGGTATCGGATAAAGAGGCCAGGCCGAGGCCGGCCCGGGTCGCCCTCCCGGGCTCAGTCGCCGGCCCGTCGGGTGAACCGCCGACGCTCCTCGGGGGCGGCCAGGAGGTCGAGGACGGCGCCGATGGCCTGGTCACGGCCGGTGAACTCGGGCAAGGGCAGGTGGGCCTGGATCTCATAGCGGTTGCGGCGACCTTCCCTGCTCTTGAGGACGTAGCCGGCGTCGGTCAGGTCGGTGACGATGGCGTAGGTCCGACGCTCCGAGATGGCGAGGCTCATGGCGATCTCACGCAGGCGGACCTCCGGATCACGGGCGATGCACAGCAGGGCCCGACCGTGATTGGTGAGGAAGCTCCAATTGGCCACGCGAGCCAGTTGGACACACATGGGAGAATAGTGCAAGCGATATCTAGAAATTTATTGCTTGTTTTCTATAACTAGCGTAGGGTGGTGACTACGTCCCGTTGAGTAGCCGTCGTCGACGGCCGTTGTCCCGGGAATCGTCGAAGGAGTCGGTCATGTTCACGCCCCCCCTGCGCCGTTGGTCCGCTGCGGTCCTGGCGGTATCGACCACCGCTGCGATGTTGGTCCTGGGGGCCGTCGTCGCTGTGCCGGCCGCCTCGGCCGCCCAACCCCCGGTGGGGATGGGCACCGCCGCACCCTTCGCCGTGTTGGCCGGCCAGACGGTCACCAACACCGGACCCTCGGTCATCTCCGGCAGCATCGGTCTCAGCCCCGGTACCGCCATCACCGGCTTCCCGCCGGGCACGGAGACCAACGGCACCCAGTACGCCGCCGACGGCGTCGCCCTGCAGGCCCAGAACGACCTCACCACCGCCTACAACCAGGCGGCGGGCGCCACCCCCGTCACGGTGGAGTCCGCCGACCTCGGTGGCCAGAACCTGGCTCCCGGGGTCTACAAGGGGACCTCGGCGCTCAGCCTGACCGGCACGGTGACGTTGAACGGAGAGAACAATCCCAACTCGGTGTTCATCTTCCAGGCCGGATCCACGCTGATCACCGCGTCGAGCAGCACGGTCCAGCTGATCAACGGAGCCACCTGGTGCAACGTCTTCTGGCAGGTCGGGAGCTCGGCCACCCTGGGGACGGCCACCACCTTCGTCGGCACCATCATGGCGCTGACATCGGCGTCGCTGACCACCGGGGCCACCGTGATGGGACGGGTCCTGGCCCGCAACGGCTCCGTCACCCTTGACACGAACACGATCACCCAGCCGGCGTGTGCCACGTCGACGACGACCGCCACCACGGCCACGCCGGCGGGCAAGAACGTGGGAGGCGGTGGCAGCTCGGGCACGGGCACCCACGCCAAGGGCACCACCGGCAACGGTCTCGGTGGGGGCTCCAACGCCGGCGGTCTCGGCGGTGGGGTCGTGCCGACCGGTTTCCCCGCCACCGGGTTCGGTGGGGCATCGCGCTCGGATGACCCGGCGCTGGTCGCCCTCGGTGGCGTGGCGCTGGTCGCCGCCGTCGTGGCGCTCGGTCAGGGATTCCGCCGGCGCCGGGTCCAGCTGGCCGGGAACAGGCCCGACGCCGACGCCACGGATGGCGCGGCATGACACCGGTGGCTCGGTCGGCGGGGAAGACCCGCGGACCGAGACGCTGGTGGGTCACGGCCGGGGTCCTCTCGGTCGTGGCCGCCGGGTGCATCACGGTGGGGCTCTCGGACCACCGGCACCCCCTGCCCGGTCCGGTGGCGGCGCCGCACACCCTCACCACGGCGACGGTCCCGCCGGTGGCCGTGGTTCCCGTGGTGGCCCGCTCGACACCGGTCTCGCTGAGGGTTCCCGCCATCGCCTTGTCGGTGCCGTTGTCCACGCTCGGGCTTAATCCCGACGGGACGGTACAGGTGCCCACCAACGACATCGAACCGGGATGGTTCCGACTGGGACCGTCCCCGGGCCAGATCGGGTCGGCCGTCATCCTCGGACACGTCGACTCGTACCAGGGCCCCGGCGTGTTCTTCCAGCTCCATGCCCTGCTGGCCGGCGATCAGGTCCAGGTGAGCCTGGCCGACGGCGCCGTCGCCAATTTCGTCGTCACCGCGGTGGCGGTGTACGCGAAGGCGCAGTTCCCGGCCCAGCAGGTCTACGCGTCGAACGGCTCGAGCGCGCTCCAACTCGTCACCTGCGGAGGGTCGTTCGACACCCAGACGGGCCACTACCTGTCCAACCTCGTCGTCTACACGTCGTTCGTCTCGGCCACCCCGGCGACGGCACCGGCCGCCGTCACGGCTCCGGTGACCGCCGGCACCCCCGTCCGGATCTAGCTCAGGGTCACCCGGGCCCGCACCGGGAGATGGTCGGAACCCCGCACCGGCACCACCTCACCGGGACCCAACGTCCTCACCCCGTCGGTGACGAGAATGTGGTCGAGCTGGGCCACCGGCCGCCACGCCGGCCACGTGGCACCCCAGACGACGCGCGACCAACCCGGCATGAGCGCCGACAGGGGTGGACCCCAGATGTTCATGTCGCCCACCAGGACACCGGGGCCGTCCGACACGGCCAGGAGCCGATGCAGGTCGCGCAGCTGGAGGACGGACCCGTGGCTCAGGTGTGACATGTGCGTCCCGATCACCCGGAGGGGCCGGCCGCCGATGTCCACCTCCACGGCGATGGCCCCGCGCCGGACCGGGTCCCGGCGCAGCTGGCCCAGATCGAGTGTCGTCGTGGACCGCAGGGCCACGCGCGACAGCACGGCGATCCCCCAGGTGCCGTGCTCGACGGGGCCGGCACCGTCGGGACGTCGGCGGGGGGGACGACCGGGCCGGCCCTCGCCCACCCGCAGTCCCCACGGACCGCGCTGGACGAGCACCGGTCCCCACGACGTCGGGGGCACCGAGGTCGCCGGCGGCGCCGACAGTCGGGCCCGGGTCATCGCCAATTCGTCGACGCGGTAGCCGAGAGCGTCGCCCACTCGGCGGGCCAACGGCTCGGCCGAGTCCGCCGACCACGTCTCCTGGAGGAAGAGCAGGTCGGCATCGAGCGCCCGGCAGGCGGCGACCACGTCGAAGGGCCGTCCGAGCCCGTCGACCCCTCCATGGACGTTGAAGCTGGCCACCACCACGCCGGACATCGAGCGAGGCTACCGGGGGCCCGGGGCGACCCGACGCACCCTCATGGCCGACACGGGGGCACGACGGCCGACCGGAATGCCGGTCCAGCCGGGCCTGACGCCAACTCAACCGTCGCCGCCATGTGCCGATACCCCAGATGATGGCACTGCCACCTCCCGCCCCTCAGTTCCGCCACGGCCCGACGGAAGCGGCGGCGCCAAGGACCGTCGGACCATGAACGTCCCGGGGATGGATTACCGAAACCGGCGAACCGGTCCCGGGCGGGGACTGCGTGGGCTCGCCACCCGGGTCTCGGCGACCCGGGCCCGGCAACGGACGACGACGTCGGCACCGGGGCGAACCGTGGACGCCGCCGTCGCGCCGGAGGCGTCGACCGTCCGGCCCGACCCGGTGCTGCGCTGGAAGAACCCGGGCCTGGCGCCGGACGGGGACTTCAGCGCCTGCGCCGTCCCCAACGCACAGCTCAGGGTCCACGGGATCCCCGATCGCGGCGAGACCTGGGACGTGGTGTCCTCCTTCGCGCTCTCCTATGACGGCTATGCCTATTGGGACGACGTCTGCGAACTGGCCACCCGGCGGATCCGGAGCTGGACCCGCCTGCACACCCTTCCCACATCGATCGACGAGGTCCGGGCCTGCCTCTTCTACGAGCAGCGGCGGTGGCACCACTTCGGAGAGGACCCGAACGGCCGCGGCGAGCTGTACGTGTGGGCTCTGCTCGACACTCTGCGGAATCTGGTCGCCGCCCGCAGCAGCGCGGAGGCCACGATGGGGCGGATCCACCTGTCCACGTCGGTCCCCGTTCGGGCCCGGGGGACGATCCGGTCGTTTCTGGACGACGATCCCGGCTATCTGGCGTGGGTGACCGGTCACGGCGACGGTTTCGTGGTGAACGCCGACCGGACGCTGTCGCCGAACTCCCTGATCCTGCACCGCGCCGCCTGCTCGTTCATCGGGGGTCCGACCCGTCCGGGGCGGACCAGGACGGCCAATTACCGCAAGGTCTGTTCGTCCGATGTCGACGCTCTCGTGACCTGGTGCCGGACCGACATCGGGACCGATCCCGGGTGCTGTCACCGCTGCCGGCCGCTGTCGTCGGCACCGGTGGCACCGCCGCCGCCGGCCCCGTAACCGGCGCCCGGGTGGCACCGTCGTCCACCCCGACCGTCATCGGGACGACGGTGGTACAACTCCCCCATGACGAGCGCCGCCCACGACGATCACCACGGTCCCCCCCTGCCCCCGCCGCACACCGACGAGGTGGCGGACGGCGTCTTCGCCTATGTCCAGCCCGACGGGACCTGGTGGATCAACAACACCGGTTTCGTGGTCGGGACGTCCGGCGTCCTCTGCGTCGACACCTGTGCCACCGAGGTCCGCACCCGGGCCTTCCTGGACACCGTCGACGCCGTGGCCGGACCCGGACGGCGCACCCTGGTGAACACCCACCATCACGGGGACCACACCAACGGCAACTGCCTCCTGCCGTTCGCGGCGATCATCGGCCACGAGCAGTGCCGCCGAGCCGTTCTCGACACCGGGATCATGCGCCCCGACGGGGTGTTCGACCCCGTCGATTGGGGCGCACTCCAGATCGCCGCCCCGTTCGTGACCTTCGAACGGCGACTGAACGTCCACGTCGACGATCTCCTGGTCGAGCTCCACCACTTCGGGACGGCCGCCCACACCACCAACGACGTCGTGGCCTGGATCCCCGAGCGCCGGGTGCTGTTCACCGGCGACCTCGTCTTCAACGGCGGCACGCCGTTCGTCCTCATGGGCTCGGTGGCCGGAGCCCTGATGGTCCTCGACCGGCTCGCGGAGTACGACGCCGAGGTCCTCGTCCCCGGACACGGCCCGCCGTGCCGGCCCGAGATGATCGACACGGTGGGCGAGTATCTCCGCTTCGTCCAGGACACCGCCACCCGGGGGTCGGCCGCCGGGCTCTCTCCCCTGGACGCCGCCCGTCAGACCGACCTCGGGCCCTACGGGTCGCTGACCGACCCCGAGCGGATCGTGGGCAACCTCCACCGCGCCTACGCCGAGTGCGCCGGGGCCCGCCCCGGCGACCCGATCGACGTGCTCGGCGCCTTCGTCGACATGGTCTCCTACAACGGCGGTCGACCGTTGCGCTGCATGGCCTGACCGGCGCCGAGTCGGGTCCGCAGGCGAGCCACCACGTCGGCCAGGGCGGCGATCTGACCCCGCACCCGGTGGGGGGCGATCCCCGGTGCGTGGAGGCGCAGGTTGCAGGCGTCGGCCCCCGCCCGGGCCATGACGTCGACGAGGGCGTCGGCCACCGCCGGGGCGTCGGCCCCGGCCACGAGCTCGTCGGCCGTCCAGTGGGTCTGGGCGCCGGCGTCGGCGTAGCCGCGATAGACGTCCACCTGCCTGTGCATCTCGTCGGTGGGGGGCGTGCCCATCCAGACCCGGCGGATGAGGATGCACGCCTGCTCCCCGCCCGCGCCACGGTAGACGTCGACCAATCGACGGACGCGCTCGGGGGCGGACAACGAGTCGAAGACGATGCCCATCCCGTGCCCGGCCGCCCGCCGGACGGCCACCGTGCTCATGGCGGCGCTGGCCATGGGCACCGGGTGGGCGGCGCACCGCGCCACGGCCGGATCGGCGGCCAGGCGGCCCGGCTCGCCACCACCGAGGGCGCCGGCCAGGAGGTCCAGGCCCTCGGCGAACCGGTCGGTGAGGTTCTGCTTGGTGAGCCCCATGATCTCGAAGTCGTCGACGAGCGACCCGGCCGCCACACCGACACCCACCCGGCCCGGAAAGCGCGCCGCCAGCCACGCCACCTCCTCCGCCACGAGCGCCGGTGGTCGCAAGGGGAGCAGAAGAGGGCACGGGGCCGCCCAACCGGCGGGCATGGACTCGAGGAGCCAGCCGGCCGCCTGCAGGGGGTTCGGCATGTAGCCGGCGAAGCCCCCGTGGTGCTCGCTGGTCATCACGCCGTCGAAGCCGGCCTCCGCCGCCAACGTCGCCTGGGCCCGCATCTCGGCGACGATGGCGTCGGCGCCGAGACCGGTGTGCGGGTAGATCCGCAACGAGATCGATCGGGCGGAGAGAGGCGGTCGCCGGTCCACGCCCCACTGTGACACGAGCCTCGGCCGGACGCGAGGGGTCAGAGTCCGGTGAAGCGACCGCCGTCCACCACGATCGTCTGGCCCGAGATGTAGCGGCCGCCGTCGCCGAGGAGAAAGACCACGACGGGGGCGATGTCGGACGCCGGGTCACCGATGCGGCCGGCGGGGACGACCTGGCGGAGCCGTTCCTCGAGGGCCGGGTTCTCGGTGTAGGCCTTGTCCAACGCCGGGGTGTGGGCCAGAGGGCAGACGCCGACGACGTTGACGCCGAGAGGCCCCCATTCGACGGCGAGACTCTTCACCAGTCCCCGCAGAGCCCCCTTGACGGCGGCGTAGGCGGGCAGGGCCGCGCTCCCCTCGATACCGGCGGGCGAGGTCATCACGATGAAGCGGCCCCGACGGGCCCGCAGGTGCGGCAGTCCCGTCAGCGCGCAGTGGTAGGCACCGCGCAGGGTCACGGCCACGTGGTCGGCCCAGGTGGCCCCGTCGATCCCGTCGATGGTCCCCACCTCGCTCGACCGTCGGCTAGTGGCGTTGTGGACCACGGCGTCGAGCCCGCCGAAGCGTTCGACGGCCGTCCGCACGGCGGCCTCGACATCGCCGGACACCGTGACGTCGGTGCGGACGGAGACCGCCCTCCCGCCGCGCCCGGCGATGAGGGCGGCCGTCTCGACGGCGTTGTCCCCGGGTCCGGCCACCACCACGTCGGCACCGGCCTCGGCGCAGACGAGACACAGCGCCCGCCCGATCCCGGCACCTCCCCCGGTGACGAGGACCACCCGTCCGTCGAGACCCTCGGTCACGGTGTCATCCAGACGCCGCCGTCGACGGCGACGGTGGCGCCCGTCACCGCCCTCCACCGGTCGGAGACGAGCGACGCCACCACCGGGGCGACCGCACCGCGCAGATCCGGGGAGGCGAGCGCCGGCTCCGGCTGGCCCCGACGGTCGGGTCCGGCGGTACCGGTGGCCACGCCCGGCACGAGGAGCGCGCCGGGCACGGCCACACAGGCGACCGTGATCCCCTCCCGTCCCCAGGCTCGTGCGGCCGCCTTGGCCAGAGACCTCTGACCCTCGGCCACCGCCGACCAGGGGGCGAAGCCCGACGAGCCGACCAGGGCGAGGGTGGGAACGAGGACCATGAGGGATCCGCCGCGCCCGCGCAGCCGTCGGTAAGCACCCTGGAAACAGGCCAACGTCCTTTCCAGGGGTACCTCGACACGCTGGCGCCACTGCGCCGGCCCCAGTCCGGCCAGGTCGCCGGCGACCGTCGCCTCCCGGCCGGCGGAGACCAGGACGACGGCGTGGAGCGGACCGTGTGCGCCCTCGGCGCGGGCCAGGACGTCGGCGACGTCGTCCCCCGACGTGGCGGCGCAGGCCATGGTGGCCGGTCCGTCCCCGGGCGACTGCGTGTCGCCGTTCCCCACCGCACGCGGGTCGAGCGCCCCGAGGACCACCGTCTCACCCTGGTCGCGCAGTCCCGAGCCCAGGGCACGGGCGGCGTCGTCCTCCCCCACCCCGTCTCCGAGGACGAAGATCACGTCACGTCACCGCCATCCACACCCCTCAGGCTGAGCCTAAGCTCCTGCCGCGCATCGCTACTCAGTGGACAGCCGTCCTGTCAAACGTTCGCACGACGAGGTGACGCGGTGGGACCATCGTGATACCGGGTGACGAACCGCTGCGACTGGACGGCCGGGTGGCGGTCATCACCGGGGCGGCGCGCGGTATCGGTGAAGCGACGGCGCGGATCTTCGCCCACTGCGGAGCGAACGTCGCTCTGTGCGACAGGCTCGAGACGCCGACCTTCCGGGCGTTCGAGGACACATCGTCGGGCGAGGAGGTCTCACCGCGCACGCTGCGACGGGTGCTCGACGTCCGCGACGGTGCGGCCGTGTCCCACTTCGTCGACGACGTCCTGGGGGCGTTCGGTCGCGTCGACGTCCTCGTGAACAACGCCGGGGGAACCTTCGCCGCCCCTTTTCTGACGACGTCGGAGAAGGGCGAGGAGCGGTTGGTGGCCGAGAATTTCACCCAGGTCACCCGTCTGGTGCGGTTGGTGGTCCCCCACATGCCCCCGGGAGGTTCCATCGTCAACGTGACGTCGATCGAGGCACACCAGGCGGCGCCCGGCTTCGCCATCTACGCCGCCATGAAGGCGGCGGTCGAGAACCTGACCAGGTCCCTGGCCCTCGAGCTGGCCCCCCGGAACATCCGAGTCAACGCCATCGCCTCCGACGCCCTGTCGAGCACGGGCGAGGGCGCCGCCCGAGAGCAATTCCTGGCCCACGACATCGCGTTCGAGCCCGTGCACCTTCCCCCGCTCGGTTTCTTCGGCAGCCCCGACGACGCCGCATGGGCCACCGTCTTCCTGGCCAGCGGGGCGGGCCGCTTCATCACGGGGACGACGCTCCATGTCGACGGCGGCACCCACGCCGCCGGCGGCTGGCGGCGCCCCCACTGATCCGGGGCCGGGCGGCGCTCAGGGCGCGTCGGGCAGATTGGTCCAGCCACGGCCGTCGCTGCACAGGTACCAGCCGCTGGCGGCCAGGGTCCCTCCGTCCACGGGGACGACGTGGCCGGTCACGAAGCGCGCCATGGAGCTCGCCAGGAACACGACGACGTCGCCGTAGTCCTCGGGCTGTCCGAAGCGCCCGAGCGGTACCCAGTGCCGGACCATCTCCGGATCGCGCCCCCGCAGCATCGACGCCGCCGGCGTCTGCAGGGTGTCGGCCAGGTCGGGGGCGATGGCGTTGACACGGACGCCGTGGCGGCCGAGCTCGACGGCCAGGCTGCGGGTGAAGGCGTTGACGGCGGCGTTGAAGGCCGAGTAGACGGCGTTGGCCGGGATCCCCCGGAACGCTTCGACGGTGGAGACGTTGACGATGCTCCCGGCCCCCCGTTCCACCATGGCGGGAGCGATGGCGCGTGTGCAACGCAGGACGTGCTCGAAGTTCAGAGCGTAGAGGGCGGCCCAGTCGTCGGGTCCCGTCTTCAGGAACCGCCCGTTCGGCCGGTAGTCCCCGACGTTGTTGACGAGGACGTCGATCCGCCCGTCGGCCACCGACGCGGCCGCCGCCACCAGGGCCGACACGGTGTGCTCGTCACGGATGTCGCCCGGCACGGCGACCACCGAGCCTCCGGCGGCCTCGACGTCGGCCACCGCCGTGGCCAGCAGCGCCGGGTCGATGTCGTTCACCACGACGGTGGCCCCCTCCGCCGCCAACCGCCGGCTGACGCCGCCCCCGATTCCGGCCGCTCCCCCGGTCACCACGGCCACCTGACCGTCCAGGAGTCCTGCCCCTCCCCGCCCCTCTGCCGTCATGCGGCCATTGTCGTCGGCCGACCGCCCTGCGTGCCCACTCTTCCCATCGTCTTCGGCAGCCGACCGCTCTGGGTGCCCGCCGGCCGGCCGCCGGGGTGCCCGGCCCGGGGAGGGCGTGGGCCCCCGGAGCCCGTCCGGCGCTCGTCCCGGAGCCTCCCGCGGCCTGATCGGTGCCTATGTGAGCACGTCGGGACCGCCGGCGATAGGCTGCAGTCAGAGCGCAGTTATAAATTCACGCTGGCTGCGCGTCTTTGATGGGTGCCTTTTTGGTCTCCCGCAAGACAATGGAAGCGTGGAGAACAGAACAGAAAGGCAACACCAAAATGCCTGAAGGCACCGTG
>Ga0209415_10002738_pt1 | contig 32962 bp, 35 predicted proteins | sample PeaSoiSIISIP2007_FD_187696 | JGI IMG/M metagenome (GOLD analysis project Ga0209415, IMG submission 187696) | Peat soil microbial communities from Weissenstadt, Germany - SII-SIP-2007 (SPAdes) (version 2) | ecosystem: Environmental > Terrestrial > Soil > Wetlands > Peat | place: Germany... | reverse complement strand
AAGCGGCCGCCCACCGATGGTCAGATATTCCGTTCTACTGCGACCGAGGTGTTGAAAGGGCACGCCGCTAGCGTTCGTAGTCCTCGTAGGTCGGCATTCGCGGCGAAGAGCTGTCAGGTGGTGCCGAGTTCAGCGCTTCGTTCCGGTTTTTTACACCCGCGTAAACATTACGCGAGATCTCCTGAGTAGCGCAGCCACACAGGAGCACAGTGGATGCTGCAGCCACGCATAAGCCAAAAAGCATTACCTTCATGCCGCGATTCCATTCATCCTTATGGCCAATAACCGCCCGTCCGGACAATGGTCGCTATACGACCCAATGCGGACATTCAACCTTTGAGTTAACCCAGCCGCCGCAGGTGGTCTTCGTTGAACGAAGGGCTAGGCCATATCAGGGTGATTCAAAAAGAAGATACCCGGCAAGAGCAATGCCGAGCGCAGCCACGACGAGCGAGAGCACGAGCGCGAAGGCCCTGGAATAGGCGCGCGGCAAATCAGCCTGCGGCAGCGTGGCAACGAAGCGGCGGTGTTCAATAACGGCAACCACGATTGCTAACGAGCCGACGATGACAAAGGCGATGCCCAGCACGGCTGACAGAGATGAGCGGCCTGCTGATGAAGAGGCTTGCGATTGCGCGGCAAGCAGCCGGACAAACAACCCGAAGCGGGATACGACGAAGCCGAGCGCAATGATCGTGAGCCCTGTACGAAGCCACGCAAGCAGTGTGCGCTCTGCGGCAAAGAATACGCGCGGATCAGATTCAGATATGGGCATGGCTTGGCATGGCCTAACTTGGTATTAGACGGCAGACCTGCTTGATAACAGCGCCGCGCATCGATAAATGCATATTGTCCGCCCGTTTTTCGCAGGTTCCAAGCGGGATTCCGAAGGTCCGCTTGGCGTTAGCGGACATTGGCGCAATTGCAATACGAAGATTGCCGATAACTGCTTCGGTAGCGGCGTCCAAATAACCTTGCATGGCCCGCGAGCAGATCACCGGCCTCTACCGCTTCCCGCACGCGATTTCCCATAGAGCTTCATTTCCGGAGCCGGGCGAGACCGGCTCCCAATCGTGAGGCTCGAAGTCGATATAAACGACTTCACCGCCGGCCATGTTTTCGGAGTACCCGGAGAAGGAAAGCAGCCGTGTTCGCGCTTCCTTGCAGTCGTATTCAACCTGCCTCTTCATCGACATATACGACTGCGCATCGAGCAATCGGGCCGTCTTGAGGTCGAACAGATTCCACATTTTCACCATGTCGCCCGTCTTGGTAATGGTGGCAGGGTCGAAGTAGGCGGTTGTGATTTCGTTGCGGCCAGCCAAAACCCACTCCGCCGCCGCACTGTTGCTCACAACAGCAATCAGCATCGCCAAAATAGCTTCGCGCATTGCACCTCCTGTTTCCAAGCCCGGCGCGCGTCAGTCCGTCGTCAGCACGACCTTCCCGATCACCTTGCGGTCTTTGACCAACGCGAGCGCCTCGGCATAGCGCTCGAGCGGATACGTCGCCATCACGTGCGGTTTCAATTTTCCCGCGCTGCACATGTCGAGCAGTTGCTGCCGCACCGCGCGGAATTTCTCGGGCTGGCGGTCGCGGTAGTCGCTGATCTGCATGCCAAGAATAGAAATGTTCTTGACCAGGATGAGTCCGGCCTTGATTTCGGGTATGCGCCCCGACGTGAAGCCGATCACGAGCATCCGGCCGCTCCATGCGATCGCGCGGAGCGCCGCGTCGAACACGTCGCCGCCGACGTTGTCGAGTATCACATCGGCGCCGCGTTTTCCCACCGCCGCAAATACCTGCTCGCGCAATTTGTTTTTAAGGTCGGGAACGCTGACGTCTATGATGTGATCGGCGCCGCTCGCTTTCGCCGCCGCGGCTTTTTCCGGGCTGCTCACCGCCGCGAGCACGGTCGCGCCGAGCGCTTTCGCGATCTGCACCGTCGCGAGTCCCACGCCGCCCGCCGCGCCGGTGACGAGCACGACTTCGCCCGGCTTGAGTCCCGCGCGCTCGACCAGCGCGAAATGCGCGGTCATGTAGGCAAGCCCCAATGCCGCTGCCTCTGGAAAGTTCATCGAATCCGGAATCACGTGGCAGTTGATCTGCTGCGCCACCACCTGCTGCGCGAACGCGCCGTGCTCGATCTGCACCATCACGCGGTCGCCCGGCTTGACGAGCGTCACGCCCGAGCCGACCGCTTTAACGACACCCGCGCATTCCTTGCCGGGTATGAACGGCAGCGCCGGCAGGTGTTGATAAGTGCCGCCGATCACCAGCAGATCGGGAAAATTGACGCCCGCGGCGCGCACATCCACGAGCACCTCGCCCACGCCGGGCCCGGGCGCCATCCGCTCCTCGATAGCAAGCGCGTCGGGCGCGCCGAATTGCTTCACCACCAATGCTTTCATCCGTGACCTCGAAACAATGCCGTTATATTTTCGAACCGCAGCATCTTAACATCGACGCGATATCGTTATCGTATACTCGAGGAAAAACCGGGAGCGAAAATGTCGAGTTACAGCGAACGGGCCGCGCAATGGATGGCGGGCCTCAAATTCTCCGCGCTCCCCATCGATGTCGTCGCCAGCACCAAGCTGCGAGTGCTCGACGTGATCGGGCTTGCGCTCGCGGCGGTGCCGCTGGCAACCGGCAAATCGGTGCGCGCGGCCGCGCTCGCGATGGGCAACGGGAACGACGCGCGCATCCTCGGCACGGGTGACCGCGTGCCGGCGATGCAGGCCGCGCTCGCCAACGGCACGATGGCGCAGGCGCTCGAGTACGACGACACGCACAACGAGACCGTCATCCACATCAGCAGCCCGATGGTCGCCACCGCGCTCGCGGTCGGCGAAACGGTCAAGGCGAGCGGCGAGCAGGTCATCGCCGCGGTCGCAGGCGGCAACGAGCTGACCTGCCGCATCGGGCTCGTCGCGCCGCAGCAGTTCCACAAGGTCGGCTTTCATCCGAGCGGCGTGATCGGAACTTTCGGCACGGCCTATACCGCGGGCAAGCTGCTCGGCCTTGATGCCGGGCAACTGCGCAATGCGGCCGGCATCGCGGGCAGCCAGGCGTCGGGCATCCTCGCGTGCTGGGAGGACGGCACGCAATCGAAATTCCTGCACCCGGGCTGGTCGGCGCTGGCGGGGATCGCCGCGGCGCTGCTGGCGCGCGCGGGCTACACCGGCCCCGCGCCGGTGTTCGAAAGCCGCTTCGGACTGTTCGCGTCGCACGTGCAGGACATGAGCTACAAGCTCGATTTCCCGCGCATGCTCGCGAATCTCGGCACCACTTGGGAAAGCCGCAGCACGTCGTTCAAGCCGTACCCGAACGCGCACGTGCTGCACTCGTTCGTGGACGCGATTCTGCATCTGCATCGCAAAGAAGGGTTGCGCGCTGAGCAGGTCGAGAAGATCGTGTGCCCGATCGCCGAATACATGACGGCGGTCGTGTGCGAGCCGGTCGCCGAGAAAATCGCGCCGGCCTCCGATTCGCACGGCCGCGTGAGCCTGCATTATTCGCTCGCCGAAGCGCTGGTTCGCGGCAGGCTCGGCGTCGATGGCTACAGCGCGGAAAGCCTGCGCGATCCGCAGATCCTCGCGCTCGCGCGCAGGGTGACTTACGTGATCGACAAGGACGCGCCCGGCCGCGGCCAGTACAAGGGCTGGGTGATCGTGCACACCAAAGACGCGCGCAAGCTCGAGCGCGTCGAGCCCTACAACCGCGGCAGCGCCGAAAACCCGCTGTCGGTCTACGATATACGCGCCAAGTTCCGCGAGAACGCCGCGCGCACGCTCGATGCAAAGCGCATCGAGGCGATCATCGCGAAAGTTGACGCGCTTGAACGGGCGCCGGCGATCGGCACGCTGGTCGATCTCTGCGTGCGTCCGCATTAGCGCATCGCGCAAACATCGTACAAACAAAAAGGCGGGGAGGTCCCCGCCTTTTTTGTATGCCGCTTGCCGCGGCTGACGCCGCGGCCCGATTCATCAATTACTTCTTGTCGGTGTCGGCTTTTTTCTTGCTGGCTTTCTTCTTGCTCTTGGCTTTCGCTTTCGGCGCATCGGCTTTCTTGGCGTCGGCTTTGGGCGTCGCGTCCTTCTTCATCTCGGCCTTGGGCGCATCTTTCTTCATTTCGTCTTTGGGCGCATCGGCCGCAACCGCGCCGAGGGTGGTGCCGGCAAAAATGGCGGCAACCAGGGTCGTCAACAGCTTGTTCATGATGCTTTCTCCATTAGGTTAAATCCGGGAATCCGGATAAGCCTATAACGCACCACCGGCCTGCGCGTTGACACACGCGCGCCCTGAGCCGGCACGGGTGTCGTCAACCGGCGACACTATTTTTTCGCCGCGTCCATCTCCGCGAACGCCTCGCGCGCGAGCCGGAAGCCGTCGACGCCGGCGGGCACGCCGGCATAACCCGCGACCTGCAGCAGCACTTCCTTGATCTCGTCCTTGGTCACGCCGTTGGTGAACGACGAGCGGATATGGAGCTTCAGCTCGTGCGGGCGGTTCAAGATCGTCAGCATCGCGATGTTGAGCAGGCTCCTCGTCTTGCGCGGCAGCCCGGGCCGGGTCCAGATCGCGCCCCACGCGGCCTCGGTCGCGAATTCCTGCATCGCCATCGCAAACTCGTCGGCGCCCTTGATCGATTTTTCGACGTATTCCTTGCCGAGCACTTCCTTGCGCACGACGAGGCCTTTCTCAAACAGTTCGCTTGCCATGGATACCTCCAACTCAGAGTAGACCAGCAGGAACATACGGATAATCGGCGCACACGCTGGTTTTCATGGCCGATTTTCCCTATAGTAGCATCGCGCTATTCCCTATTTCCCGTTTTCTGTTTCCCGATCCGGACGACATGGAACTCAATCTCAAAGGACGCACCGCGCTCATCACCGGCGGCTCGCGGGGCATCGGCTTCGGCGTCGCGCAGGCGCTTGCCGCCGAAGGTTGCAATCTGCACCTCGCCTCGCGCAGCGCCGAAAGCCTCGAAGCAGCGCGCAGGAAAATCACGGCCGCTCATCGCGTCAACGTCACGGTGCACGCGCTCGATCTGTCCAAGGGCGAGAACGTCGTCAAGCTCGCCAAGGCGTGCGGGCCGGTCGATATTCTGATCAACAACGCGGGTGCGATCCCGCAGGGCAACGTCACCGGGCTCGACGACAAAACCTGGCGCGAGGCGTGGGACCTGAAAGTGTTCGGCTTCATCAACCTCACGCGCGAGGTCTACCGCGACATGTGCGCGAAAAAGCGCGGCGTGATCGTCAACGTCGTCGGCGTCGCCGGCGAACGCCCGAATGCGAATTACATCGCGGGCAGCATGGGCAACGCGGCCCTGATGGCGATGTCGCGCGCGCTCGGCGCGGAAAGTCCCGATCACGGCGTGCGCGTGATCGCGATCAATCCCGGCGCGATCGAAACCGACCGCCAGGTCGTGCGCTGGAAAGCGCGCGCGAAGAAGGAGCTGGGCGACGAGAGCCGCTGGCGCGAACTGACGACCGGGTTTCCGTTCGGGCGGCTCGGCACGGTGGACGAAATCGCCAACACGATCGCGTTCCTGTGCTCCGACCGCTCGGGCTATACGACCGGCACGGTGATCACGATCGACGGCGGCGCGAGCGCGCGTCGGTAAGTTCTGGAATTCGCCGCGGTCCGCAAAGGCGGATGTCGGAAAACGCGGGGCCGGGCGCTGCCCGACTGGCGGATTGCGTGCTTATCCGACGTAGCAGCGGTAAATGACCCTCGTCACCCGCTCCGACTCGACGCGAAACTCCACCGTATCCGATTCGCCGGCGAGACGGCCCGTCGAATTCGTGACGGGGATCTCCCTCCCGAGCCGTTTCGCCACGGACGCGACCGGATCGCCGACGTTCAGCCAACTCGAGATGCGCCACCGGGCGTCGGTCACCTCGACGCGCTCGACGAGCCCGTCATGAGGATCGGACCTGGCGACCAGCATGGTCACCGCGAGTCCGCCGAAATCGAGCATGCGGATTTCGGTCAGGTCATCGTAGCTTTTCCGCGCCGATTCTTTATAAACGCGCCCGAAGCCGCGCACGCCGGACGGCGGCAGCCTGATGCCCCACGGCCCGGCGAAGCATTGGAAGTTGAGAAAAGGTGTCGGCGCCCGTTCCATGGCGGCCGATATTGGCGGCGACAACGCGAGGCACGCCTGGAGTGCGACGCGCGGCACTCGTTTCATGAAGTTGCGCGCGGCTTGATTCCGGGCGGCCTTGCTTGCTATGGGGATGTCCTTGCGTCTGTGTTCAGCCGCGCAAGCAAGCGACGCTTGCATGCGTCGGAATTGGAACGCCTGGTTAGATCTCACGTGTTCTCTGGCCTGCCAGTTCGCTTCCAGTCCAGTGCCCTCTGCGGCTGCTTATGCTTTTCTGATGTAACGCATCAACACGAGCCGCAAGCGGTCGCTGGTCTGCGGACGGATTTTCATGGTCCACGGCGTGTTGACCGCTGTTTCCCACGCCTTCGACGCCGTGACCTCCGGACCGGTCAGGTGATAAAGCGCTACGTACTTGTGCGTGCCGCCGCTCGCTTTGAAGCGCCGCGCGCACAGACACCCCGGCACTGCAGCAAGCGCCGGCAAATGCTCTTCGTTGTACCATGCGTTGAAATCGGCTTCTGCTTCCGGCTTGACGTTCATCGCGAACAGCAGCGCGCCGCCCGCATCGAGCGGCGCGGCCTTGCGCCCCGGCACGGTCTGCTCGGCGACGAGCCGGCAGATGCGTTCGGCCTTGCCGGTCATGCGCTTCGACCACGGCGACATGTTCGCGCCCGAGATCGCCTTGTACCCGGGCTCCTCCAGCACATCGACGCTGTCGAGATCGTAGGTCGCGATCGAGATATTAGGATCGTCGGCGCCGAGCCAGCGCTGGATAGTGCCGAAGCCCTTGATGCGCGCGCGCTCCGGGATGTGCTCGGTGTCGTACCAGTCGTTCCACTCGTCCGCCGCGACATTCGAGTAGTTGAGACCCGCCACCATCAGCCCCATCGGTTTCCTCATCCGCCTCACCTCTCTATTGTCTGACTAAAAACCCACGTCAAAAACAAACTGAAACCGCCGATGAACGCAGATGAACGCGGATAAAATCAGAATCAGAAAATCAATCGACAGAATTGACAGGCATCGCGTATCGTTTTTGAATGAAACGCCCTAATCCTGTGAGTCATGTCATATCTCGTATTTTTCTATGCGGTGTTCGTTTTCCATCTGCGTTGATCGGCGTTCATCGGCGGTTACGTCATGCTTTAGGGAAACGTTCTAATCGACCTTGATGCCCGCCGCCTTGACCACCGGCGCCCACTTCAGGATTTCGGAATGGATTTTCTCGCCGCACTTCTCCGGCGTGCCGCCGACCGGCTCGAAACCGTTGTCGATCAGCCGCTGCTTCATGTCGGGCGCGGCGATGATCCTGTTGAGCTCGCCGTTGAGCCGCGCGATGATGTCCCTGGGCGTACCGGCGGGCGCCAGTATCGCGTTCCACGACGTGACTTCGTAGCCGGGCACGCCGCTCTCCGCGATCGTCGGCAGGTCCGGCAGCGCGAGCGCGTGCTTGGCGCTGGTGACCGCGAGCGCGCGCAATTTGCCGGCCTTGATCTGCTGCACCACGGACGCCGGCTCGCCGAATATCATGCTGATCTCGCCCGAGAGCAGCGCGATCGCCGCGGGCCCGCCGCCCTTGTACGGTACGTGCACGATTTTCGTCTTCGTCATCATCGTGAACAATGCTCCCGTCAGATGGTTCATCGCGCCGCTGCCGCTCGATCCGTAGGTCAACTGGTCGGGCTTCGCTTTGGCGAGCGCAATCAGTTCTTTCACATTCTTCACCGGCAGCGACGGGTGCACGACCAGCACCTGCGGCACTTCCGCCGTCCAGATGATGGGCGCGAAATCGCTCTCGTGGAACGGCATGTGGCTATAGATGCTCGGATTGATCGCGTGCGTGCCCGCATAAGCGAACACGATCGTATAGCCGTCGGGCGGCGACTTCGCCGCCAGTTCGGCGCCGATGTTGCCGGCGGCACCGCCGCGGTTATCGATCACGACCTGCTGGCCCAGCGCCTCGGACAGCTTGGGACTCACAATGCGCGACAGCACATCCGCGCCGCCGCCTGGCGGCCACGGCACGATGAAGCGGATCGTTTTGCTCGGATACGCCTGGGCCCATGCGCCAGCGGCGCAGGTGGCAAGCAGTACGGCCAACAGGGTTCTTGGCATTTTCATGATTGCTCTCCTCGTCACGGAATGATTTTTTCGGCGCGGTAGTGCTCGAACTGCCGCTGGAACATTGTGCCAGTATCGAGCGCCTCGTCAAAACCGAGCGAGCGCGCCTTCGCCATCGAGGACATTATGTCCCATTCCGGTTTGAACACGTAGCCCGCGTACGGCCACAGCACGATGCCGTCGAGCGCGCCCGGGCGCAGCCCGTGCTTTTGCACGACCCGCTCCCAGACCGCTTGCTTGTCCGCCATGTAGCCCGCGAGATCGAACGGGCGCGGAACACCCGCTTCGGTCCCGAACCAGTTCGCAAACCGGGGCCACAGTTCCGCCCAGCTCGGGGAATCGCCGTTGACCACGTTGAACGCCTGGTTGGCGCAACGCGGCTCGGTCGCCATCCACGCGATCGCGCGCGCGAGGAGCCGCAACTCGGTGAACTGCGTGCGCACGTTGAACGCTTTCGCGCTGCCGGGAAAATCGAGTGGCCGCCCGAGCTCGCGCTGGACTGCCGCGTAAAGCGCGATGATGAGGCCGATCGAGCGCGGCGTGTCGAGCGCCGGGCTGCAGAACGTATGCGGCCGCGCGAGCGTATATGTCCAGCCGCGTTCGCGGCTGCGTTCGCGCAGAAAATCCTCCTGATTGAAATAAAAATTCTCGCCGCGCGCGCGCGGGTCGTGCTCTTCCGCGGGGACCTTGACCGGCCCGAGCTGGTGGCCGTAATACTTGGTGCCGTGCACCGCGTGAACGTGCTTCAGGCCGGCCGCGGCATCGAGCGCATCGACGACGTTGCGCAGCATCGCCGCGTTGATTCCGACGGATTCGGGCTTGCCTTCCGGATGATCGAAGCGCGCGGCGTAGAAGAGATGCGTGACGGACTTGAGGCCCGCGAGCCTGCACCGGCAATCGGCGGCATCGGTAAGATCGGCCGCGACCCACTGCATGCGGTCGGCGGCGCGCGGTTTGCGCGCGAGGCCGATCACCTCCCACCCGCCGAATCCGGCGAGCCACGCGGCGATGCTGCGGCCCACGAGACCGCTCGCCCCCGCGATCAGCGCGGTCGGCATGTCAGCGCGCGGTGCCGGCGATGCGCGGCGTGACCGGCCGGTACACCGCGACGTCGGCGGGAACGGACGGCGGCGCGGACGCCACCACCACGATGCCACGGTACGGCGTCGAGCGGTCGATGCCGACGCACTCGAGCCAGGTGAACTCGAGGCCCGCGATGCGCCCTGCCGGCTGCCCGCGGTCGGCCAGCAGCAGGCATTGACCGTCCGCGACCAGCGGCGCGCGCCCGAGTCCGTCGAACAGGTTACGCTTGTAATGCTGGCGGTCGATGAGCGCCTGCCACTCGCCCATGCCGCGGATGCTGAGATAGTACGGATCGATGAAGATGTCCGCCGACGCGAAGCTGTACATCGCGAGCGACGGCGGGAATCCGGGCGTCGCGGTCTTGAAGCGCTGCGCCGACGAGACGCCCGGCACCCCCGCCATGATGCGCAGGTGCCCGACGTACCATTCGTCCCACGCGCTTTCGCGCGCGCGGTCGGCAAGACCGCTCTGGCTCATGAAAATCATGGCCGCGCATTCGCCGCGTTGCGGCCGGCGAGGCGGCCGGAAATGAATGCCCAGCCGAGATGATGGCCGTGACCTTCGAGCAGCAGCCCGCCCTGCCCGGCCGAGCCTGCCGCGTAAAGGCCCCGTATCACGCTGCCGTCGCCGCGCACGACTTCGAGATTGTCCGTGACCTTGAGACCGCCGTCGGTGAACACGACGTAGCTCTTGACGGGGCCGAGCGCGTAAAACGGGCCTTGCTCGAGCGCGGGACGCGTCGCGCGGCCTGTAGCGTTATAGTCGGCGAGCGCGCGCATGAGATTTTCCGCCGGCACGCCCATGCTCGCCGCGAGCCCGGCGAGCGTGTCGGACCGATGGAAGATGTCGGCACGGTTGCGGCGGTAATCGGCAAGATAGGCGTAGGCGACGCCGGGCGCGGTCGAAACGAAATACGGCCACCCGGAAAATTTTTCGGCGAGCTTGCCGTCGAACACGATCCACGCGATCCGCCCGGGCTGCTTCGCAACGTCGAGATTGGGCTTGCCGAGTTCGTCGGTAAAGCGCTCGCCGCGCTGGTTGATCAGCACCGCGCCTTCCTTGTAGAGATCGGGCGACGGCCCGAGCGCGGTGGTCAGGAAGCTCATCAAGAACGGCCGCAATATCCACTGCGGAAGGCTGCCCATCGCCCATGCGATCAACCGGGCGAGCGGCTTTACCGGCGGCAGTTTCTGGATCAGATTGGCGCGCGTCGGCGGGATGAAGCGCATGATCGGCCCGCGCACGATGTCGCCGTTGACCACTGTTGCGCCGAGCGCGAGCGCCATGCGGTGGCCGTCGCCGGTCGCGGTCGGGTTGACCGCGTCGACATCGACGACGTCGGGCGATGCGAAACGCGCTTTCAGGTCGCGCCCGTTGCTGTAATCGCCGCTCGCGAGCACCACGCCGCAGCGCGCACGGAACTCGCGCAGCGTGCCGTCGGCCAGGCGCGCCTCGACGCCGACCACCTTGCCGCTTTCCGCGAGCAGCCGCTGCGACGCGGCATTCAGGCGGATGTCGACGCCGAGCTTGCGGCAGTGGCGCGTCAAATGATAAGCGAGCGACTTCGAGTTCGGCACCACGTTGTGCATGCGGTTGCAGCGGTGCGGCGGCTCGGGCATCGGGCCGACGAACACCACGCCGAGCGACATCAGCCAGTCGAGCATTTCGGTGGTGTGGTCGACGAGGATGCGCCGGAGCCGCAGATTGTCGCGCGGCGCGAGCGGCCCTGCGTGCAGCGCCATGTCCTCGAAATGCGCGTCGGCGGAATCCTTGATGCCGGCCTTTTTCTGGTGCGGCGTATTGATCGCGGTGAGCGAGCCGACCGACCACGACGTCGAGCCGCCGGTCGCCGGATTCTTCTCGAGCAGGATCACTTGGCGGCCAAGCCGCGCGGCTTCCGACGCCGCGGCGAGCCCCGCGCCGCCGCCGCCGACGACGATCACGTCGGCTTCAGTCACTTCAGCCAATTTCCTCTCCCGCGGAATTCATCAAGTCCTGCAAATGCCGGACAACGATACGTCGTCCCCGCGCAGGCGGGGACCCAGGTCAGTGAAAAGCGGTTTCTGGTTTCCCGCCTTCGCGGGAATGACATGGCGGCAATACGACCCGCCGCTACGCCCGCAATGCGTCGATACGGGTGGCCGTGAAGCCGCGCTCAGCTTCCCGGCAGATTATGGATCTCCGGAAAATAAATGTCCTTCCACGAATTCGCCTTGACCTTGATCGAGCCGACCTCGTACATGAAGTCCGCGTACTTGCCGATGTTGCGCGGCGTAGTCGTGTAAACGAGGTTCGGGTCCTCGATCTGCTTCTGGATGTCCGCGACCGTGTTCTTCTTGTCGCCCGAGACGCGCAGGTACATCTCCGCCGCCGCGCGCTTGTCCTTGTTGATCATGTCGATCGCTTCGCTGAACGCCGCGAGCACCGCCTTGTATGTGCGCGGGTTGGCATCGTGGAACTTGCTGCTCGAATACAGGCTCGAGAACGTCGTCGGCCCGCCCATCACGTCGTCCGAGGAAAGTATCCGGTGGATCCCGGGCTGCTCGAGCTCCTTGTACATGAACGGCGGCGAAGTGAAATGCCCGGTGATGTCCTGCTTCGACAGGAATGCCGCCATGCCGTCGGGATGCGACATCGACACCGTCAGCGGATCGAATTTGGCGTAGTGGTCCTTGCCGTATTCCTTCAGCGCCGCCATCTGCATGATGATCGCCGGGATCGACACCTTGACCGCAGTGACCGCGATTTTGTCCTTGTCGGTCAAATCCTTGAGCGACTTGATTTCCGGCTTGTTCACGTTGAGCCACATCGGCGTCAGCACCATCCCCGCCGCGCCCTTGATTTCGTTGCCCGAACCCTTGGTGCGCGCCCAGATCGTGATGATCGCCGGCGGCCCGTTGGTGCCGAAGTCGATCTGCCCGGACAGGAGCCCGTCGTTCATCGCCGCCGGATTGCTGAGCGTGAGGAACACGCCCTTCACTTCCGCGAGCCCCGCCGCCCTGGACTGTTTCTCGATCAGCTTCTGGTCCTCCATCACCATCAGCGGCAGAAAACCGAGGCCATACTGCTTGGTGATGCGCACTTCGCCGACTTCCGCGGCCAGCGCGCTGCCTGCCAGCAGCACCGCGCCGACTGCGCCAACCGACCATTTCGGATTCATCATTTCCTCCTTACCCCTCTCTCCTCCCGCCTCTCGCGTTCTTCACGCCGAGCGCAGTTTTTTGACCGCTTTCCCCGGCGCGCCCGGCTCCGAAAGCTTTCTGAGCAGGCTGCCGCAATCCATGATCCCGGGATCGACGCCCATCGCGTCGTAAGCCTGCCACGCCGAAGCCTGCACCGCCGAGTAAACCGGCTTGCCGAGATCGCGCTCGAGCATGTCGAGGACTTCGAGCGCGCGCAGCTGGGTGCAGGCGACGAACACCGCTTCCGCTTCCGGCGTAGTGATCTCCTTGACCTTGGCGTAGATTTCGCTGGGCTCGATTTTGGCGTGGTCGAACATGTCAAGCATGTCGAAAGTGCCGAGCTTGACGACATCGATGCCGTGCGCCTTGAGGAACTGCTTCAGGCGCTCGTTGGTGACATCGACGTAAGGCGTCACCACGTCGACTTTCCTGTAGCCGCCCGCCGTGAGGCACGCCGCCATCCCGCCCGCGGTCGTGACCGTCGGCGCCTTGGTGATCTCGGTCAGCTGCTCGCTGATTTTCTTGTTCCACGCCGGGCCTTCGAAAAAGCTGCCGCTCGTGCAGCCGTAGACGACGACGTCGGGCTCGACCATCGCGACCTCTTTGGCCGCCTGCTTGCTCGCGTTCTCCATGCCGCGCAGCTCTTCCGGCGTGCCGTGGCGGCCGCCGGCGATGCGCGCACTGTGCACCGACACGCCTTCCGGCGCGATGCGCCAGAACTCGGTTTCCATCGTGGTGTTGATCGAGGGAACCAGCAATCCGATTCTTCCGCGCCACCCGTACATGACCTGTCTCCTCAAGCTAACCAAAACTCACTTCAAAACCAAAACGGCAATTAACCGCAGATAAACGCCGATCAACGCCGATAAAAATTCGAAACATCAAGTGCTGTTGCTCTTGAACTCATCTGCGTTCATCCGCGTTCATCGGCGGTTTCCGCTTTTAAGCGACTTGCGTTTGTTTGCTCGGCGCCGTGAGGTCGCGCAGCAGCCGCCCGTACCCGGGCATGCCCTCTATCCTGCCGACCACGCGCAGCGCCGCCCAGATGCTTACCTGGGTGGTGGACACCACCGGCTTGCCGAGCTCGCGCTCGAGCCGCTCGATCGCGTCCATGGTTTTCCAGTTGGTGCATGCGAGCACGATCGCCTCGGCGTCGGGCCGGTCGATCTTGCGCGCGAGCTCGTAGGCGCTCGACACGTCGAGCCGTCCGACCGCGAGGTTGTCGACGTAACCGAGCCCATGCGCGGCGAGCACTTCGATGCCGTTCGCCTCGAGAAACGAGCTGGCGATCGCGTTGACCTTGTCGTCGTAAGCGGCGCCGAGCACGATCCGCGAGACGCCCAGGTGCTTCAGCGCCTCGACCAGTGCGGTCGAAGTCGTGGTCGCGCGCTTGCCGGTCGCGCCTTCGATGCGCTTGATCATCTCGCGGTCGTAACCTAGCCCCTTGAGAAAGCTCGGCGCGGCCGCGCCGAGCACGATCACGTCGACGTCGGCGGACGCGAGGTTGCGGCTCTGCGTTTCGAGGTCCCCCACAATGTCGCGGATCGAATCGGTCGCAATCTGCGTCAGAAACAGCCGCGCTACGTGCAGGGTGACGCCGGCCGGCAGCGCGCGGTGGAACTCGGTTTCCACGGTGGTATTGGATGACGGAACCAGCAGGCCGATGCGACTCACGAAAATTCTCCGGATGCGATCATTTTACCTCTTCGCCGGCGCGGGATGCGACATTTGATCGACGGCGTTGACCGCGGCGTCGTACGCCTTGCGTGCGTGCGCTTCCTTCGCTTTCGCCGCGTCGAGTTGCTTGTTCGCGGCGTCGGCCTGGCGCTTCAGATCATCGGCGCGTTTTTGCGCGGTCTTGTGTTCGGCTTCGGCTTGGGCGTAGTCCTGCTCCGCCCGTTTCGTTGCGAATTCCGCCTGCTGCAAATCGTGATAGGCCGCGCCGGCTTTCTGTTGGGCGCGCTGCAACGTATCCTGGCTCTGACGCGCGTCCTCGACCGGCGCCTGGGCATGACCCGCAACGGTCACGAGCATCATCAGGGTTGCTGCAAGCAAGCGCATGCCGGGCCTAAGGTAATGAAACAGCGTCAGGTGTACATCGTGAATTTTACGCCACCGCGGGCACAACGGGGGGAGCAGGAACGGTTCTGCAGACCCCTCGTTAATCCGGTGGAAGTTCGATAAGATGCCCGGAAGCCTGCCCGGTCAGGCATGGGCTCATAATAATTACGCAGCAACCAGGGATTGGAAATGAAAGCGCCGCCATTTGCCTATATCAGCGCCCGGACGCTCGCCGAGGCCTTGCAGTTGCTCGAAACTCACGGCGACGGCGCGCGGCTGCTCGCCGGCGGGCAAAGCCTGCTCGCGACGCTCAATCTGCGGCTGTCATACCCCGCAATTTTGATCGATATCACCAGGGTCCCGGGACTTTCCGGCATCAAGGTCGCCGATGGCAAGATCAGCATCGGGGCCCTGACCACGCACGCCGAAGTCGAGCGTTCTCCGGAAATCGCCAAAGCGCTGCCCATGCTCTCGCTCGCGGCACCGCACATTGCGCACGTTGCGATCCGCAACGTGGGAACCTTCGGCGGCAGCATTGCGCTGGCCGATCCCGCGGCGGAATGGCCGGCCTGTTGCGTTGCGCTCGATGCGGAGTTCGTGATCGCCGGCAAGGCCGGCAGCCGCCGCGTCAAGGCACGCGATTTTTTCAAGGCGCTGTATACGACCGACCTGAAGCCGGCCGAAGTGCTGACGGCAGTCGAAATCCCGCTTCCGGCACGCGAATGCCGCAGCACTTTCCTCGAGCTCGCGCGCCGCCGCGGCGATTACGCAATCGTCGGCATCGCCGCCATGGCGAAAAACACGCGCGGCGCTTTATCCGGCGTGCGGCTCGCCTATCTCGGTGTCGGCCAGCTGCCGATGCTCGCGCAGAAAGCGATGGCCGCGGTCGAAGGCAAGCGTTTGTCCGCCGATGTCATCGCGTCCGCCGCGCAGGCGCTGGCGGCCGACCTCGATCCGGACGGAGATGCCTGTTCGACGCCCGCGACCAAGCTGCATCTCGCGCGCGTGCTCACCGGCCGCGCGCTCGCGGCGCTCGCTGCCTGAAGATGAACGCGAAGCCCATGGAACAAACGGTTGAAACGACGCTGACCGTCAACGGCGTCGCGGTGATGCGCCGCATCCCGGCGCGGCAGCACCTGATCGATTTCCTGCGCGAGGAGCTGGGACTGACCGGCTCGCACGTCGGCTGCGAGCACGGTGTATGCGGCGCGTGCACCGTGCGCGTCGACGGCAAAATAGTGCGCGGCTGCCTGATGCTCGCGGTGCAGGCCGATGGCAAGCGCATCGATACCATCGAGGGCCTTTCGGATTCCGGCGAGATCGCGGCGCTGCAGGAGGCGTTTCACCGGCGGAACGCGCTGCAATGCGGCTTCTGCACGCCCGGCATGCTGATGGCGGCGCAGGATATCGTGGCCAACCACCCGGACGCGACGCGCGGGCAGATCCGCGAGCATCTGTCGGGCAATTACTGCCGCTGCACCGGCTATCACGCGATCGTCGATGCCGTCGAGTCGGTCCTGAAAGCAAAAAGCGCAAAACCCGTGTAACCGCCGATGAATGCCGTTACAACCTGTGCTTCCCGGAGCCGATCGATATGTCAGGTGCGGAGAATCAAATTGCGTGGTGGCGGCCTTGTGATGGTTGTAACGGCATGAACGCAGATGGACGCAGATAAGATCAACGGCAAAAGCGCAGCCGCCGCCGGCTACATCGGCCGGAGCGTGCCGCGCGCGAATGCGAAACGCCTGCTGCAGGGGCGCGGCGTATACGTCGACGATCTGCGCTTTCCGCGCCTCGCGCACGCGGTGTTTTTCCGCAGCCCGCATGCCCACGCGCGCATCAAGCGGCTCGACTTCGCCAAGGCGCGCGGCATGCCCGGCGTGATTGCCGTCGTGGACGGCCGCAGCGTCGCCGCATACTGCAAGCCGTGGGTCGCGGTGCTCGCCCACCTGAAGGGCATCAAGTCGGCGCCGCAGCACGCAATCGCCATCGACCGTGCGTGCTGGCAGGGCGAAGCCGTGGCCGCGGTGGTCGCCGAAACGCGGGCCCAGGCTGAAGACGCAATGGAGAAAATTGAAGCCGAATGGGAAGAGCTTCCCGTCGTCGTCGACATGGAGGATGCGCTCGCCGGCAAGCACGTGATCCATCCCGATCTCGGCGACAACATCTGCTTCAGGCGCGAGCTGACCACCGATGGCTTCGACGAGGCCTGGAAAAACGCCGATGTTGTCGTCGAGGAAACCTGCGAGTTCGGACGCCATACCGGCGTCACACTCGAAGGGCGCGCGCTGCTCGCCGATTACAACGCGGCCGAGCACGCGCTCACGGTCTACCACTCGACCCAGGCGCCGCACATGATGCAGGACATCTTCTCGCGGCACCTCGACATCCCGGAAGCGAGCGTGCGCGTCATCGCGAAGGACGTCGGCGGCTCGTACGGAATCAAGGTCCACGTATATCCCGACGAGATGGCGACCGCCGCGCTGTCGGTGATGCTGCGCCGACCGGTGAAATTCATCGCCGACCGCCTGGAATCCTTCGTCACCGACATCCACGCGCGCGAGCACAAGGCGAAGATCCGGCTCGCGTGCACCAAAGCGGGGGAAATCCTTGCGTTCGATCTCGACGATCTCACCGGCATCGGCCCTTACTCGGTATACCCGCGCACGAGCGGCATCGAAGGTAACCAGGTGGTCAACCTGACGGGCGGCCCCTACAAGCACAGGCAATACCGCGCCAGGCTCAACGTCGTGTTCACCAACAAGAACGTGACCTGCCAGTACCGCGCGGTCGGCCATCCGATCGCCGTCGCGCTGACCGAAGGCATCGTCGATCTGGCGGCCGAGAAACTCGGGATGGATCCCGCGGAATTCCGCCGCCGCAATCTGATACCCGACGACGCCTATCCGTACACGTCGGCATCAGGCATGAAGTTCGAAAAGCTGTCGCACGAGCAGGCGCTCGCCAAGCTGCTCGCGCTGATGGATTACGACAAGCTGCGCGCCGAGCAGGCCGGGCTGCGCAAGCAAGGCGTCTATCGCGGCATCGGGCTCGCGGCGATGATCGAGGTCACCAATCCGTCGCCGGCGTTCTACGGCGTGGGCGGCGCGCGCATCTCGGCGCAGGACGGCGCGACGCTGCGGCTCGAGCCGACCGGCATGGTGACGTGCATGGTCAGCGTCACCGAACAGGGCCAAGGCACCGAAGGCATCTTCGCGCAGATCGCCGCGACGGCGGTCGGCGTCACCATCGACAAGGTCCGCATCGTGACCGGCGACACCGGCGTCACGCCCTATGGCGGCGGCACGTGGGCGTCGCGCGGCGCGGGCATCGGCGGCGAGGCCGTGTTGCAGGCCGGCAAGGCATTGCGCTCGAACATTCTCGATGTCGCCGCCGCGATCCTGCAGTCGAGCGGCGAGATGCTCGACGTGCGCGGCAACAACGTCGTGGACACGCGCACCGGCGAGACCAAGCTGAGTCTTGCGGAGCTCGGCCGCGTCGCCTATTTCCGCCCCGACACGCTGCCCATGAATTTCCAGTCCGAGCTGATGGCGACGCGTCACTACACGCCGCGCGAGTTTGGCTTCGCCTTCACCAACGGCTTCCAGGCATCGCTGGTCGAAGTGGACACCGACACCGGATTCGTCAAGCTCCTCAAGCACTGGTGCGTCGAGGATTGCGGCACCATCATCAACCCGCAGCTCGTGGACGAGCAGATACGCGGCGGCATCGTGCAGGGCATCGGCGGCGCGCTGTTCGAGCACTGCATCTACAGCCCGGAAGGCCAGCTCATCAACGGCAACATGGCGGAGTATCTCGTGCCGATGGCGGGCGAGATGCCTGACATCGACATCGGCCACATCGTGACGCCCACCAGGACTTCCGAACTCGGCGCGAAAGGCGCGGGCGAGGCAGGCACCGCCGGCGCGCCGGGCGCGGTGATGAACGCGATCAACGACGCGCTGCGCCCGTTCAAGGCGCGCGTCACGGCCCAGCCCGCCACACCCGAACGCATCCTGAAAGCGCTAGGCAAGATCAAGAGCGATTAACCGCCGATGAACGCCGATTGACGCCGATAAGAACCAACCCATAAGCTACAGAGACCATAAAGCTCACAGAGCAAACACGAAAACTCTCGAAGTTTTTAATTTCCCGCATGCTCTGCGCTTTGTTTGTATTAAGACCTTCCAGCTTTGTTTCTGACTTTATCTGCGTTCATCGGCGTTTATCGGCGGTTTCAATTTCTGTTCGAGGTAACGTGCCCGGTTTCGACCCGATAGCATTCGGCAAGGTTTTCACGCACCGCAAAACACGCGCCCGCGACATCGAGCTGCATTACGTCGAGGGCGGCAGCGGCGAGCCGGTGCTGCTGGTGCCCGGCTGGCCGCAATCGTGGTACGCGTGGCGGCACGTCATGCCCGCTCTCGCGAACTCGCATCATGTCATCGCAATCGATCCGCCGGGACTCGGCGACTCGGCGAGACCGAAAAACTACGACACGGCGAGCATCGCCGCGCACATCGACGCCTTCCTCGACGCGCTGAAACTCGACAGCGTCAGCTTCGTCGGCCACGACATCGGCGCGTGGATCGGCTATGCGTACGCCGCGCGCCATGCGCGCAAAGTGCGCCGCCTGGCGCTCATCGATGCGGCAATACCGGGGATCGCCCCCGCCGACGCCTACGCGCTGACTCCGGAGCGGATCGACAAGACGTGGCATTTCTATTTCAATGCGCTGCCGGGTTTGCCCGAAGCGCTCGTCGCCGGGCGCGAGCGGATGTTTTTGTCCTGGCTGTTCGGCGCCCGCGCCACGAACAAATCGGCGATCGACGGGGCCGCGCTGGATGAATATACGCGCGTTTATTCGGCGCCGGGAGCGATGCAGTCGGGGTTCGAATACTACCGCGCGATTTTCGATTCGATCGCGCAGAACCGCGCGACCGCGGCGAAGAAACTGCCGATGCCGGTGCTCGCGATCGGCGGCGAACGGTGGCTGGGCCCGTCGATGCAGAAGATGCTCGGGCCCGCCGCTGAAAAACTGCGCATGGAAATCATCCCCGGCAGCGGACATTTCGTGCCGGAAGAAGCGCCCGAGGCCGTTATTCGTCTCCTGGAGGAGTTTCTCGAGTAACTTACAGCCGCCGCGGGCGCTTTCCAGGGCCTGAGGCGCCGGTCCCGCCCATCGCTTGACAAATGGCGTCGCCCTCTCATAATCGCCGGGGCAGGCTTGCGTGCCGCCGATCGAGCCGCCGGCCATGGCATTCGTTGACAGGCTGTTCAACCGGATGCCACCATAAAACGAAACACGCCAAGGAGGGGAAACCATGAAACTGATACGCGCGATAGCAATGCTGCTCGGGGTCGTGCTGCTCGCGGCCTCGGGAGTTGCGCCGGCGCAGCAGCCGTTGCGCATCGGCTTCGGCATGAGCCTCACCGGCCCGCTTGCGGGCAACGGCAAGGCCGCGCTGATTTCGATGGAGATCTGGCGCGACGACGTCAACGCCAAGGGCGGCATCCTCGGCCGCAAGGTCGAGTTCGTCTACTACGACGATCAGACCAGTCCCGCAACCGTCCCCGGCATCTACACCAAGCTGCTCGACGTCGACAAGGTCGACCTGATCGTGTCCGGCTACGGCACCAACGTCATCGCGCCGGCGATGCCGATCGTGATGCAGCGCAACCTGTGCTTCATGACGCTGTTCGGCCTGAACGTCAATTCGAAGTTCGGCTACGACCGCTACTTCCAGATCATGCCGGCGGGGCCCGAGCCCGCGGTGGACTGGTCGGAGGGGTACTTCAATGTGGCGATGACGCTCAATCCCAAGCCCAAGACCGTGGCCCTCGTCGGCGCCGATGCCGAGTACCCGGCGATGGCGCTCGAAGGCGCGCGCGCGCACGTCAAGCGGCTGGGTCTCAAGGTCGTCTATGACAAGACCTATCCGCCCAACACGGTCGACTTCTCGCCGATCGTGCGCGCGATCCAGGCGACCAACCCCGACTTCGTCTACCTCGCATCGTATCCGCCGGACAGCGCCGGCATGGTGCGCGCGGTGAACGAAGTCGGCCTGAAGACCGGGATGTTCGGCGGCGGGCTCGTCGGCACGCAGTTCGCCGCGCTTAAAACGCAGCTCGGGCCGCTGCTGAACGGCATGGTCAACTACGAGGCTTACGCGCCGGACGTCAGCAAAAAGTTCCCGTTCCTCGAGCAGTTCCTCGCCAAGTACCAGGCGCGCGCGGCGAAGGAAGGGGTCGATCCGCTCGGGTTCTACCTGCCGCCGTACGCGTACGCGATGATGCAGGTGGTCGAGCAGACGATCAAGGCCGTCGGCAGCCTCGACCAGGCCAAGCTCGCCGCTTACATGCACAAGAGCGAGTTCAACACCTTCGTCGGCAAAGTGCGTTTCGCCAAGAACGGCGAGTGGGCCGAGCCCCGGATGCTGACGGTGCAGTACGGGGGCATCGCCGGCAATGACGCCGAGCAATGGAAGAAACCCGGCCACGTCACGGTCCTCTACCCGGTCGACTACAGGACCGGGATGGTGAAGGCGCCTTACTACGGCAGCAAGCATTAGGAATTAGAGCGACGCCGGCGGGGAAACCCGCCGGTGTTGCTTTTCCGCCATGGAAATCTCGACGGCGCTGCTGGGCAACGCCATCATCGCCGGCCTGTTGCTCGGCGGCTTCTACGCCGCCGTCAGCGTCGGCATCTCGATCTCGTTCGGCATGCTCGACGTCGTCAACATCGCCCACCCGGCGTTCATCATCCTCGGCTCGTACATCGCCTACATCGTCAGCGACGCCATTGGGTTCGATCCGATCGTGGTGTCGGTGGCGCTGTCGCCGCTCTTTTTCGTGCTCGGGATGGCGCTCTACCGCGTCTATTACCTGTGCTTTGAAAAACGCGGCCAGGAATCCCTGCGCGGGCTCGCGTTTTTCTTCGGCGTGCTTTTCATCACCGAGGTCACGCTGGTGCTGATCTTCGGCGTGGACTACCGCATGGTGCAGACCGCCTACTCGGAAACCACCTTGAGGCTGGGCGAGCTCGACTTCCCGCTGCGCCTCGTGGTCCCGTTCCTGGTGTCCCTGGCCATGGTGGTGGGGGTGCAGTTGTTCCTTGCGCATACTTTTTTCGGCCGCGCCGTTCTCGCGGTGGCGCAGGACCAGCTCGCGCTGCGCCTGATGGGCATCAACCCGTTCAAGGTGAAAGAGCGTGCGTTCGGGCTGTCGATCGCCACCGCGGGCGTGGCGGGAGCTTTCCTGATCGTCATTCAGCCGGTGCAGCCGTCGATGGGGCGCGACTTCATCGGCCTGGCGTTCGCGGTATGCGTGCTCGGCGGCATGGGCTCGGTCTGGGGCACGCTGCTCGGCGCATTCGTGCTCGGGCTCGCCGAATCGTTCACCGCCACGTTCTTCGGCCCGTCGTGGGCGCCGGCGGTTTCGTTCGGCTTGCTGCTCGCGACGCTCGCGTTCAGGCCGTCAGGGCTGCTCGGGCGATGAGCAACCGGGCCTTTGCGCTCGTTGCGTTCGCGACCGCGCTCGCGATCGTCGCCGCGAGCCAGCTCGTGCACAACGAGTATTTCTTTTCCGCCGCCTACACGGTGCTGCAGTTCGTGATCCTCGCCACCGCGTGGAACATCCTCGGCGGCTACACGGGCTACGTGAATTTCGGCTCGGCGGCGTTTTTCGCGGTCGGCGCGTACTCCACCGTGTTCCTGCACAAGGCGTTTCAGCCGCCGCTCATCGTCATGATCCTGACGGGAACGCTCGTCGCCGGCCTGCTGGGGCTCGGGCTCGGCTATCTGACGCTGCGGCTGCGCGGCGTGTTCTTCGCGATCGCCTCGCTCGCGATGGCGGTGGTGCTGTTCACTTTCGTGGTGAACTGGGATTACGTCGGCGGGGCGCGCGGCGCTTACATCCTGCAGCCGCGCGAGGTGCCGTTCGGCTTTCCGCACTATATCCACCTGCTGTACGCGGCGATGGTGCTGATGGCCGCCTTCGCGCTGGTGGTGGCGCGCGCGATCGAGACCTCGACGCTCGGACGCGGCCTGGCCGCAATCCGCGACGACGAGCTCGCCGCGGAGTGCTCCGGCGTGCCGACGCTCAGGCTGAAGATATTGTCCGCCGCCGTGAGCGGCGCGCTGATGGGCATGGCCGGCACCACGTTCCCCTACTTCCTGTCGTACATCGAGCCGAGTTCGGCGTTCGGCCTCTCGTACGCGGTGAACAGCATCGCGATGCCGCTGATCGGCGGCATGCTGAGCTGGCCCGGACCGCTGATCGGCGCCGTGCTGCTCGGCACCATCCAGCAACTGGTGCAGGTCACGGTCTCATCGGCCTGGAACCTGCTCATCGTCGGCGTGCTGCTGGTCGCGTTCGTCACGCTCGCGCCGAACGGCATCATGGGCTGGGTCGATGCCTGGCGGCGGCGGAAACGCTGATGTCCGGCCTGCTGCTCGAAGTCTCTAACGTCAGCAAGCGCTTCGGCGGCTTCACCGCCCTCGAAAACGTCGAACTCACGGTGCGGCCGGGCGAGCGGCTCGGGCTGATCGGCCCGAACGGCTCGGGCAAAAGCACGCTCGTGAACTGCATCTGTGGAACGCTGCGCAACGAAGAGGGCAGCATCCGCTTCGAGGGCCGCGACATCGGCGCGCATCCCGCGTACCGCCGCGTCCGCCTGGGCCTCGCGCGCAGCTTCCAGATCCCCAAGCCGTTCGCCAGCATGTCGGTGCTCGACAACCTGCGCATTCCGCTCCTCTACGCCGCGCGGCAGCATGAGAAGCTCGCCGTGGGCCGGATCGCCGACGAGGCAATGCATATCCTCAAGCAGGTGGGGCTGGGCGACAAGGCGCGGGCGATGTCCGGCGGGCTCACGCAGGTCGACATGCGCAAGCTCGAGCTCGCGCGCGCCATCGCGGCCAGGCCGAAACTCCTGATCTCCGACGAGGCCATGGCCGGGCTGTCGGCCTCGGAAGTCGACGACATCCTGGAGCTGCTGGGCGGGCTCAAGGCGCAGGGCGTCGCCGTGGTCATGATCGAGCACATCATGCGCGCGGTGATGAAATTCTCCGAACGCCTCGTGGTGCTGGTCGCCGGACGCAAGATCGCCGACGGCGGGCCGCAAGCGGTGGCGGGCAACGCCGACGTGATAAAGGCTTACCTTGGCGAATAGCATCCGGATCGAGCGGCTGTGCGCCGGCTACGGCGCGGTGCAGGTGCTGAACTCGATCTCGCTCGCGGTCGACGACGGCGAGACCGTGACGCTGCTCGGCACCAACGGCAACGGCAAGAGCACGCTCATCAAATGCATCATGGGCATAGTGCGGCCGGCCGCCGGCAGCATTGCGGCGGTGATCGACGACGTCGAGCACGATCTGGTCGGCATGGCGCCGGAGAGTATCGTCGATCTCGGCATCGCGCTCGTGCCCGAGGGCAGGCGTCTGTTCCCCCGCTTGACCGTCGAGGAAAACCTGCTGCTCGGCGCCTACCGGCCAGCGGCGCGCGCGCACATCGCCGACAACATGGCGCACTGCTTCGACGCGTTCCCGGTCCTGAAGCAGCGCCGCCGCCAGCTCGCGGGCAGCATGAGCGGCGGCGAGCAGCAGATGCTCGCGCTCGCGCGCGCGCTGATGACCGCGCCGAAGATCCTGCTGATCGACGAGCCCTCGGTCGGGCTCGCGCCGATTCTGGTGAAAAGCACGATCGACAAGATCCTCGAGCTCAAGCAACGCTACGGGCTCACGGTGCTGATGGCGGAGCAGAACTTCAGCCAGGCGATCCGCATCGCGGACCGCGGCTACGTCATCGTCCACGGCCGCATCGAGTTCGAGGGCGCCACGCGCGCCGAGCTGAGCAACAACGAGCTTATTCACAAGCTCTACATGGGGATATAAAACCCCAAGCCCCGCCGCGAAACCTCTTATGCGATCGGCGGCGCGACTTCGCGGATGATGATGTCCGGCGTACGGTAACGCCGCGCCAGCGCCGCATCCTTGCCACGCACGACCGCGGGGCCTATTCCCGCGCCGAGGCGGCGCGCCTCGGCGACGACTTTCCGCCCGTAGCGCACGCGGCCCGCATCGAACCCGGTGAGTGCGGCAGCGAGATCGTCCGGGTGGCCGGTCACCGCGTCGACGAGTGCAACCGCGTCCCCCGCCGCCTTGGTCACGCCGAGCCCGAGGTGCGGCCGCGCGACGAACGCGGCGTCGCCGATCAACGCAACGCGTCCGAGTGCAACGCGCGGCGACTCGAGATCGTAGATCGGCTGGAAAAACGGGTGGTCCGTCGCGCGCACGACCTCGACGAACTGCGGCGCGAGCAGCTGCTCGGCCGCGGCGCGCATTTCCTCGATCGCTTCCGCGCGTATCCGGTCGGGCGGGATATTCATGTCGTGACGCTGGCCCGCCGCATCGGTCAAAAGCGCGCGCAGTCCGGCCGCCTCGTCGACCGGCCGGTACCAGACGAAGTTGTAGCGGCGCTCGCCCGGCGCAGTGGTGTTGTGCAGCCCCGCCACCAGGTAGCCGAGCATCTGCTCGCCGGGCGGCAGGCAGAACGCCATGCTGCCGAAAAGCCTGCGCTGCGCATTCGCGCTCAGCGCGGTCTCCTCTACCATCCCGCGCCACGCCACGTAGCCGGCGTACGCGGGTTTCGCCTGCGGCACGAATTGCGCGCGCACCGTCGAGCGGATGCCGTCCGCGCCGACCAGCAGATCGCCGCTCGCCCGCGTGCCGTCGGCGAAGTATGCCGTGACGCCGCCGGCGCGTGCGTCCGCGCGCTCGAACGATTTGTCGAAATGGTAATGCGCGGCGGGGAACGCGTCCTTGAGCAGCCGGTAAAGCCGGCCCCACGCCGTGAGGATCTGCGGGAACGCGAGCTCCGCGATCAGGTCGCCCGCGCGGTCGAGCACCGTGCGCGTTTGCGCCTCGATCCCGATCGTGTCGTCGACCGCGATGCCGATGCGCTCGAGCGCGCGAAACAGCTCGCCGTGCGTGACGATGCCCGCGCCGCGTTCCGCGAGCGCTTCGCCCACGCGCTCGAACACCTCGACGTCCCAGCCCGCGCGCGCGAGCAGATTGGCGGCGAACAGCCCGCCAAGCGAGCCGCCGATGACGAGCGCCTTGGCCTTAGCCACGCCCGCCTCCGCGTCAGGCCGCGGCGGTGTCGTGCGCCGGATAATTGAGCTCGATCACGACCCCGTTCGGATCGTCGAGAAACACCTGGTGCAGGTTCAGGTCGGGCACCTGGCGCTCGCGGTACGGCACCTTCTTCTGCTGGAGGTGCTTGACCATGCCGCCCAGGCCCGTCATCGAAAATGCGATGTGATCGAACGCGCCGGTCGAGCCCTTGAGGCTCGCCGTGTCGCGCGCGCCGAGATAGTCCTGCACTCCGCGCTCGCCCTTCAGGTCGACGCCGATGATGTGCACGACCGCGTTGTCGTACGAGTCGTGGCTGCCGTTGTACAGCCACAGCCCCGGAAAATTGAACGGCGGGCGCGGGCCGACAGTGAAACCCAGCACCTCGGTGTAGAACTTGCGCGACGCTTCAAGATCGACCGTGCGGATCGAATAGTGGCTGAGCTTGTTGAACGGCATGGCAATACTCCCAACGGTATTGGCTGTGCGACTGCGAATTATCGAACCTTTTGCAAGCGATTGACAATTGTTCGTCGTCCACGCCTGCGCGGGAATGACGGTGATTTATTCGAGCGGAATGCCCGCTTCCTTGATGATCTTGCGGTATTTCGCCACCTCGCTCCTCACGAACACGGCGAACTCTTCCGGCGAGTAGCGCATGACTTCGAATCCCTGGGCGGAGATTTTGTCGCGCGTTTCGGGCAGGCTCAGGATGCGCTGCACTTCGCCGTTCAGCTTGTGCACGAGCTTGTCGGAAATGCCCCGGGGCGCGAACATGCCGTGCCAGATCTGGAAATCGTAACCGCTCACGCCCGACTCGGCGATGGTCGGCACGCCCGGCAGCAGGCTGATGCGTTTTGCGCTCGTCACGCCGAAGGCCTTCAATTTGCCGGCGTTGATGTGGTTCGCGCTCGCGATCGGCGTCAGTATCGTCACCTGGATCTCGCCCTGCAGCACGGCGAATTCGGCGGGCGCGCTGCCCTTGTAAAGCACGTTGTTGAGCGCGATCCGCGATTGCGCCTTGAGCGCCTCGCCCGCGAGCTGTCCGGTCGCGCCGGCCACCCCGATGTTGAGCTTGTCCGGCTCCTTCTTCGCGAGCGCGATGAACTCCGCGAGCGAATTCGCCGGCACGCGCGGGTTGGCGACCAGCACCATGCCGCTCGTGAGGGTGCCGGCGACCGGCACGAAGTCGCGGTCCGGATCGTAGGGGAGCTTCCGGTAGAGCCCGGGGTTGATCGCATGCGTGCCGCTGTTGCCCAGCGTGAGCGTCGAGCCGTCGGGCGCCGCGTGCGCGCCGAGCTCGGAGCCGACCACGCCGTTCGCGCTCGGGCGATTGTCGATGATCACGTTGCGGCCGAGCGCCTCGCCGAGCTTCGGCGCGATCAAGCGCGCCGCGAAATCGGTCGGCCCGCCCGGCGGCACCGGCACGATCAGCCGCACCGGTCTGCCGCTCGTGTCCTGCGCGAGTACCGGAGAGGAACTCAATGTCAATATCACGCATAGCGCAGTTGCCATCGTTCCATACATTGGCCACCTCCTTCGTGCAACGAACTACGTACTCTCTCCTTCCCCTTCAAGGGGAAGGGTGGGATGGGGATGGGTTCAATTCCTTCCGCGCGGCGCATATCATTCAAACCCATCCCCTCCTCGGTCCTCCCCTTGAAGGGGAGGATGAGAATGGCGCGGTGCGTTAAAAGTAAGCCTGTCCGGACTTGATCGGCGGCGCCCATTCGCAGTTGCCCCACGGCCCGTCGCCGTTGTCCCGGATGTAGGCGATGCGGCCGCGCTTCTTCGGCACCCGCTTGCCCGCGAACAATGCATGCAGCCAATCGAGCACGTAGTCGTGGCAATCCATGCCGCCCAGATTGGGGATGCCCCACAGCGGGTGGTACTGGTTCTCCATCACCCACATTTCCTTGGGCACCTTGAGGTCCGCGAACGCTTCGACCGCGTCCTCGAGCGGGCACAGCGGATCGAACTCGCCCGTCACGAGCAGCGTCGGGCATTTGACCTTGCCGAGACAGCCGCGCACGGTCATGCCCCGGGCCACTTCCGCGTCGAACTTGTCCTCGTTCTCGTAGCCCGCCATGTACATGAACATCTGCTTGAAGCGCGGGCTGGACTGCGTGAAGATCGTGTTGTTCGGGTTGAAGCACGCGACCGAGCTCACGACGGCGGCCGCGCGGTGATCGTAGCTCGAGAGCCGCAGCGACCAGTAGCTGCCCATGCTGATGCCGTAGATCGCGATTTTCTTTGCATCGACTTCGGGGCGCTTCATGAGATAGCTGATCACCGCCGCACCGGCACGCTCGTAGTTGTCCTTCACCGCGCGGATTTTCCGGATGTTGGAGCTGCCCTGGCCGGGGCCGTCCATCGCGAGCACGTGGAAGCCGCGCGACAGCGCGATATTGTGGGCCGCCTTGGGAAAGACTTCCTTGGTCTGGTCCATGCCCGGCACGTAGATCACGACCGGCGCCTTGCGGCGGTCCGGCAGCAGATGCAGCAGGCAGGAAATGGTCTTGCCGCCGCCGAACGGCACCTCGACGCGCTCGATCGGGTAGCTTGCCGTTTTCGTGCGGCGGTCGACCATCTCATCGAGCTTCCGGCAAAGCGCGAGCTTCACCGGATGGTCGTCGTAGAAGATCGGGTGCTGGGCCATGCGGTAGGCTTCGATCGCGTGGTCGTAATGAAACGTCGCGGTCGCGCGCGCGCCCTGCGCCTGCGCGCGCAGCGCGAGCTTCGCGTGCCGCTCCGCCGCCTCGCGCCAGACTTTGGGCAGCATGCGGTAGTTGCGCGCGCGCTTGCCCGGCGGCACCTCGAGGTCGTCGCGCTCGAAGTTCTGCACCCGCCCGCGCATGTTGAGCGCGAGGTCGAGCATCCATTGCTGGTTATCGCGCTGGGTTCTGAGTTTGCGGATCATGGTTTCCTCTCTACACGGGGCTGGATGGTCAAACTGCGCGGCGCCCGAAGATGTTACGAAGATCGCGCCAATGGGTCAATCGGCGGCGCGCAAGCCCGGGGGTGCCGGCATATGTTAATGCTATGATGTAATCAGCGCCTGGTTAAATGCTTCGCGGCTGGCGTCGTGGGCCGCTCCAGGCGTGAAAATAATCAAGAATTTCCCGAAATTCCTGCCGGAGGGGATCATGGCAAGGGTATATCCGCGGTCTGTTGTTTTCACTGTTTTCCCGCTGCTGCTGGCGACGCTGTGCCAGCCTGCGCCCGCCCAGACCGAGCCGCTGCGGCTCGGGTTTCTCAGCGTCGCCACCGGCCCGCTCGCGGCGGGCGGCAAGCAGATGGAACAGGGCATCGCGCTCTTCCTCAAGGAACACAACGACACGCTCGCCGGGCGCAAGGTCGAGCTTTTCATCGCCGACACGGCCGGCAACCCGGCGCAGGCGAAATCCAAGACCCAGGAGCTGGTCGAAAAAAATCACGTGCACGTGATCATCGGCCCGCTCGCGACTTTCGAGGCGCTGGCGATCGACGATTACATCAAGGAAGTGCGCGTGCCGCTGATCACGCCGACGTCCGCCGCGCAAAAGGACCTCGCGCAGCAGAAGCTGAGCGACTACGTGATTCACGCGGTGGGCACCGCGGCGCAGCCGATGCACGTGCTCGGCGAATACGCGGCGAAGAAGCTCGGCATCAAGCGCCTGACCACGATCGCGGACGATTTCACGTACGGTCACGAGGGCGCCGCCGGCTTCCAGGCGGCCTTCGAAGCCAACGGCGGCAAGGTCGTGCAGAAGCTGTGGCCGCCGCTCAACGTTCCCGAGTACGGCTCGTATGTGAGCCAGATCAAGCCCAACGTCGACGGCGTGTATGCGGGTTTCGCCGGCATCAACGGGCTGCGTTTTCTCAAGCAGTACGCCGAATACGGATTCAAGAAGATCCCGGTCTTCGGCAACCCGACCTGCGTCGACGAGGGCATCCTGCGCAACATGGGCGACGAGGCGCTCGGCGTGTATTCGGCGAGCTGGTACTCGGCCGAGCTCGCCACGCCGGAGAACAAGCGCTTCGTGCAGGCGGTGCTCGCCGAATACAAGGTGGTTCCCGGCTTCTATACCGCCGGCACCTACGTGGCGGGAATGTATCTGGAGGAAGCGCTCAAGGCGATCAGCGGCAAATTCGAGGACAAGGCCGCGTTCGTGAAAGCGCTGCACAACGTGCGGCTCGCGACGAGCCCGATGGGGCCGATCCGCATCGACGAGTACGGCAAGCCGATACTCAATATCTACGTGCGCAAGGTCGAGCGCAGGGACGGCCGGCTCGTCAACGCGATCATCGAGACCACGCCCAACGTGACCCAGTTCGGGAAATTCGATCCGAAGCAGTTTCTCGCGAACCCGCCTTACTCGCGCGACTATCCGGCGGCGAAAAATCTCGAGCAGTAAAACAACAAGCAACCGCCGATTGACGCCGATAAACGCCGATGAAAAACAAAAACCATGAAGAAAAATAGAAAGAGAGTACAGGATTCGCAGAATTAGAGCGTTTCATTCAAAAAAACTGCGTAGCCCCTTTCTATTGGTATTCTGATCTTGGTTATATCGGCGTTCATCCGCGTTCATCGGCGGTTTCAGTGGCTTTGGGTCTGAATGCCCGTCATCAAAGTAAACGGCGCTGACGCCGACGTCGCGCAAGCCGGCGCTGGCCGCGACCTCGTGCTGCTGCATTCGCTGCTCGCCGACCGCTCCGCATTCGACCGCGTCGTCCCGGCGCTCGCGAAAAAGCGCAAAGTCACGCTGGTCAACCTGCCGGGGTACGGCGCATCGACGGCCTCCGGCGCGAGCGTCGAAGACTACGCCGACCATATTGCAGGATTGCTGCGCGCGCTGAAGCTGCCCAGGGAAACCGCCGTGCTCGGCAATGGCCTCGGCGGCTTCATCGCGGTCGCGCTCGCCATCCGGCATGGCGATTCGTTCGGCCGGCTGATCGTCGCCGATTCGCTGGCCGGATTTCCGCCGGCGGGCAAGGAACCGCTGCGCTTGATGGCCGGGCGCGTGCGCGAGCACGGAATGAGCGCGGTGCTCGACGCGGCGATAAATCGCATGTTTCCGCCGGCGTTCATCGCCGCGAATCCCGCTATCGTCGCGGAACGCAAAGCGGCGCTGGCGCAAGCCGATCCGGAGTGCTTCGCCCGCGCGTGCGCGGCGCTCGCGCAAGTCGATCTCGCGCCGCTACTCGCCGGCATCCGCAAGCCGACGCTGGTGATGGCCGGCGCGCTCGACGCCGCGACGCCCGCGCCGCTCGCGCGCGAGCTCGCGAACGGAATCCCGGGCGCAAGGTTCCTGGAGATCGCCGGGTGCGGGCATTGCCCCCAACTCGAAAAGCCGGCGGTTTTCGTCAGCGCGGTAGAGGAATTCCTGCGCTGACATTCTGCGGCGCGCGGCCCTTGCGCGTCAGTGCAAGTCGTAAAATCGTGAGATCGAAGTAGTGTTTGGTGATTGAGGGATTGAGGGATTGAGGAACCCCAATCACTTAATCCCCGAATCACCTAATCGCTTAATAACTTAATCACTGAATCACTGCGCCCTTGTCGGCGCTATCGGCAGCACGTCTCTCGTCTCTCGCCCGGCGTCTCTCGGCGAAGCTTGCCTCTCCGGTCTATAATATCGCATGGTCCTGAAGATAAAGCCTGCCTCCGGCAACGAATACCTCGAGATCAGCGCTGACGCCGAGGTCGTCACCGCGAGCTTCCTGAACGAGGTCATCGACGCGCTCGGGGCTTACCTCGCCAAGCGGCCGGACCGCTACCTCAAGATTCTGCTGATCGTCACCGCGCCCAGGGCCGACCTGAGCATCACGGAAAGCTATCAAGCGTGGCAGCGGGCGTCCCAAAGAGGCATCTGGCACACTCAAATCGCCTACGTGATGGACGGCCGCCCGCTGAGCTCGCTCGCGAACTTCGTGGAAGCGATCGCCGAGAACCGGCACATCCTGCTGCGGTTCTTCGAGCACCGCGACGCCGCGCTCGAATGGCTCACCGTTGCGGACGAGGGGACCGGCCGCGTCGCTTAGCCCCAATTGAGTGCGGAGGACTGAGTGCTGAGTGCGGAGGACTGAGGTTTTAGAATCCTCTTAGTCCTGAGTCCCCAGTCCTGAGTCCTGCCTTTCGCTCCCTTCACCCTTCACTCGTCGATCCCTGTCTCACTCGATCAGCATGTTGCGGAGGTCCGACCCGGTTTCGCCGGAGTACCCGTATGTCCTGCGGTTTGCTGCGAAGCGGCCGGCTGGCGGTGCGGCCGCTGCTGTAATACAATGGGCTTTCTGGTGTATTACATGGAGACGGCCATGACCCTGACGGTGCGCCTGCCCGACAGGCTCGAACAGAAACTCGCCGAGTACTGCGCGACCTATCGTATCACCCGCAGCGAGGCGGTCAAGCACGCGCTTGAAGACCTGCTTAAACCGCCGGCGCCCGGTGCATCCGCGCTTGACCATCCGTTCATCGGCTGCGACAAGGGCGACGGCTCGGACGTGTCGGGCAATATCAAGCGGCGGCTGCGTGAACGCTTTCGCAAGTCCCGGCGATGAAAGCGGTCCTGGCCGACAGCGGTTTTCTCGTCGCTCTCGGCATCCGGCGCGATCCCCGGCACCAAGCCGCGAAAAATTTTCTCGCCGGTCATAAAGGGGAGATTATCGTCCCGGGCCCGGTGATCGTCGAAACGTGTTATTTCCTGTCCGCGGCAGGCAAGATCCGGCTGCTTGACTGGCTGACCCGCGGTAAAGCGAAGACGGCTGAAATCCCTCCCGAAGCCTACCCGGATATCGGCGCGATCATCGCCCGCTACGCCGGGCTCGATCCCGATTTCGCCGACGCCGCCATAGTCTGGCTTGCCGACAGCATAGGCTGCCGCGCTATCCTCACCGTAGACATACGCGATTTCGGCATCTATCGTCTCAAGGGCGGCAAGCGCTTTGAGGTCGTGAAGTGGTTTGATTGAGCCATCTGGTCCCGTCCCGTCTCCCGCGCTCCTGCCCTCCCGGTTTGTTGGAGGACTGAGTGCTGAGTGCGGAGGACTGAGGTTTTAGAATCCTCTTAGTCCTGAGTCCTGCCTTTCGCTCCCTTCACCCTTCACTCTTCACCCTTCACTTAAACCCCTCGATTTGCCGTCAAAATGCGCGTTCCAAGCGCCAATAGAGCCGGTCATTTGCAGCTTTAGCACACCCAATCCGCGCGTTGCGCTGGTCCGACCCGGATTGGAAGCAGTGTCAGTTGAACTTCAGCCCCGCCGCCTTCACGAGGGCGATATTGCTTT
>Ga0209415_10002737_pt1 | contig 32969 bp, 31 predicted proteins | sample PeaSoiSIISIP2007_FD_187696 | JGI IMG/M metagenome (GOLD analysis project Ga0209415, IMG submission 187696) | Peat soil microbial communities from Weissenstadt, Germany - SII-SIP-2007 (SPAdes) (version 2) | ecosystem: Environmental > Terrestrial > Soil > Wetlands > Peat | place: Germany... | reverse complement strand
CCGGCTCGTCAGCGATCTTTCGCGAGCTAGAAAATACTCTGCTGCCGCTTGAGCGTCCCAAACGTGCCGATGTTCGAGATCGCAAAGGCAGCTTCATACTGGCTGTAGTCGATCGACCCCACCGCGAAGCGGCGGTATTGAACGCTGAATCCGCAGCAATCCGTGTTGTAGGTCACCTGCGCGTCCCAAAACTCCAGCCTTCCCTGCCGGATGTCGTAAAAGATGTCGACGCCCGTGTTCCAGCCCCGGCTGTTCGGGTTCCCGTAACCGAACCGCCCGCGAATCTGATCCGCTCTCGGCTCGAGCACGGTATTCTCGCTCACCAGCGTGTGGCCCAACGACCAGAAATACTTCTGAATGCGCCCGTCGACCGACGCGCTGCTGTTGGTGATGCGGTGATAGAGCGGATCGTAATCGGTTCGCCATTCGAAATTGATCCGCGATTGCACGCGAAGCACGCTTGAAACCGGAGAATAGTGGCGCGGCCCGTCCAGGAACGCAAACCCGTCCAGGTCGATTTCCGGCGCGATCACGTTGCGCTGCCCCGGAATCACGGCTCCGCCGAAAGTCGGATCGAAATAACGATCGTAACGAAGCTGCCAGGTCAGAAAATCGTAGACGGTTCCGTTCTTGTCCTTAGTGAGCAGACGGTTGGTAAGCGAAAATTCCACCTGGTTGGTATTGGCCAGAATATCGTTCTCATCGAAGCGGACGATGTCGTTGAAATTGTCGATCCCGGTGACGTACTTGTAGGTAATCCGCGGCTCGATCACGTGCTTGATCTTTTCCCCCAGCCACGGCTCGGGAGATTTGAAAATCCGGTCCAGCGCGGGAAATACCAGGTCCAGGGTCACGTCGCGCTCGCTGCGCAGCAGATTCGCGCTGCTCACCGTCGGGGTCGGCGTCACTTCGCCGGCGGCCACATTTTCCTGAATGCTCGACCCGTATTCCGTCTCCCGAATGCCGAACGTCGGAATCAACTGGAAATCGTGCCAGCGGAACGCCGTGGTGACATGCGGAGCGAAATCCAGGCGCGGCACAAACTGGCGCGTCTGAAACTGCGGCTGGCTGCGATCCAGAAGGCTAGCGCTCGAATCGAAAGACACCCAGAACGGAAAGCCATCCACATCCAACTGGTGTTCGCGCTCGGTGAACTCGGCGGATGGAAGCTTGCGGATTTCCACCGTGTCGCCAGGTATCACGGATTGAAAATTGACATCGCGCTGGGCCAGGAAGTCCACGCCAAAATCGCCCCAGTGCTTGGTCACAAACCCGACCGAGTGCGTCTCCGAGAAAATCGCTTCGTTAAACGACTGCGTGAACTGGTTCAGGAACTGGAACGACGACAAATAGTCGAGCACCCCGCGCGCTTCCCATCCATCGCCCAAATCGGACTTGGCTTGCAGGTTAACGCGGAAACCACTGGCGTCTGGAGTAATCTGCTGCGTGTCTTTGATCCCGAAGAGCGTCAGATCGAAGCCGGTTTTTTCGCTGAGCTTGCCGCGCAGCTCGGCATGATTCGCCAGCCCCGCCATCGAATAATACTGCCCCAGATACGTCAGGTCGAAGCTTCGGCTGATGGCCCAGTAGTAGCCGAATCCGACCATTTTTCCGTGCAGCGAGTTATTGCCGACGTCCGGAATCAGGAAGCCGCTCTTGCGGGGCTCCTTTTCAAGCGATTTGTAAAACCACGGCGTATAGAACAGCGGAATCTTTTTGAGGTAAAACCATGATCGCCGCGCAATGGCGTGTTCGCCCGGAACCACGTCGAACTCTGGTCCCTTCAGGAACCACCACGGCCGGGGCATCAGGCAGTCCGTCAGGAATCCGTCGTGCAGAATGTAGTGGTCCTTTAACCGTTCGGCCCACTTGCTCTCGAAATAGAACGGATTCTGGGTGGTCAGAAGACCCGGCCGGGCCTGGACCTGTGACATCGCGCTTCCTTTGACGTTATAAAACCGCCCCGTGTCGTCGTCCAGGTTCACTTCGGCTCGATCGCACTCCAGTTTCTCGCCCCTGACGTAGTTGGTGTAACGGACATTGCCGCGAAGCTCCACGTCGTCGGTGTCGCTGTTGTAGTCGATCTCGTCTGCTTGCAGCAACATATCGCTGGTTTCGACGCGCGCGTTCATGCGCAGATGCCGCCACGGGCCGTCGACCGTCTGGGTGATCGCATCCACGTAGGTCAAATCGGGAGGGGGGCCATTCTCCCGCGCGATCTTGAGTTTCTGATTTACATTTGGGCTAGGCTGTGGGGTCTGGGGGGGTGAAGGTAAAGGAGGACTGAAGATTTGAGCCCCTAAGTTGAGGCAAGAAATCAGCATAAAGATCGCGCGGATTGAATAAAGTTCGTGACAAATGTTACCGAATATGATAGGAAGGAATAGTGCAGAAGTACTACGCCGCACTTTAGGTTCTAAAGAAAGGCTCAACCGAGCACCGTAACAGAGCGACCTTGCCACAGTCAAGCGAAAGCCACAGCCCGAACACTCAGTGCCGCTATTGCCGTGCTTGGAATGAGCCGGATGAGAGGCGGTGTGTGCGCTGTGGACGGCGTTTGCACCTGGCGGCCGCTCGTCCCGCGCCCGAACCGTATCCGCTGGCGTCGGCAACGGGGTCGGTTCTTGAAAAGTTTCAATCTCGTGAGTCGATCGCGCCGCCGCGGCCGGCGCCTTCTGAGAACGTAGGATATCAACCACCGTTATTCCGAGACGCATCCGGAGTCCCGAAGGTAATCCCAATTCCGACGCTCACCCCGATACGTCCACGGGACCGTGAAGAACCGGCACACTCCCGTCGCAATTCCCGCCCACCCGCCAAACCTGCGCGGAGAAGTTCGGACAAACAGCAACAGCTCGATTTCCACAGCGGAAGTCCCTTGGGGATGCAAGTGGAGGCCGTGATTTATTGCGACGCGCCCGTGGCGCTGCCGACGCATCGTTTGCTAGCGACGGCCTTCGATGCGAGCATGGTGATCATCGCTCTGGGCGTGTTCCTGGCGATCTTCTTCGTGTCCGGCGGCGTGCTCGCGTTCACCAAACAAAATGTGCCGTTCTTCGTGGGCGTCGCGTTACTCCTGGCGCTGTTCTATCGATCCCTGTGGTGCCTTGCGAATGGCGATTCGCCCGGCATGCGGTTTGCAGGTCTGCGCCTGGTGGATTTCGACGGCCGTGCGCCGGATCGCGATCAACGCGGCATGCGCCAGATCGCAAGTTTGCTGAGCGTCGTTTCAGCCGGTTTGGGATTGGTGTGGGCCCTGGTCGATGAAGAAAACCTGACTTGGCACGACCATATCTCAAAGACGTTTCCGACCGCGGGCTAAAGCCAGGACCGCCAGAGTCTGTGTGAAAGCCCGCTATATTAACCGCTCCCTCTGGTCGCGGCTCGCACAAGTTACTGATATGTGGAGGTACCGAAAATCAGCCGCGACTGAAAGGAGCGGTTAATCGTCGGTTTTCACCCAGACTCGCGAGCAAGCGATTTCCTGTTCGCACCCGCTAGAACCCTCCGCCTCAAGTCACGATCGCGCTGCATCAGACGCAGATAGCGTTTCTCTTCAGCACCGCGTTTGGCGCGAACCAGTTCTTCAGACAACGCCGGCATCTTGCCGAGCCTGCGAAGCTCGAATCCATCCCACTCCGCGCCGCCGTTGTAAATTAGTGGCGAGCGCGCCAGGCGGCGCAGCATCGCGGGCGTGGTTCGGTAGCCGGGATTTTCCTGCATAGCCGCTTCTTCACCCGCAATCAGCCGCGCGATTTTCTCCGACGTCGTCCGAAAACCGAGCTTGCGATAAAACCAAAACGCCCCCGACTCGATCGCTTCATCGTTTTCGCATCCCAACTGATACGGATCCACGGAAAAACAAGTCACGCCGAGCTGTTCGCGAAACAATTTCAGGATCTGCGCATAGAGCCACGCCGTTTCCCCCTCACGAAACGTGTAATACAGATTGAACCCGACCTCCATGCGCTCGAACAGCGATAAACCTTCCACGTAACCGATCGGCACACCATTCTTGAAAAACATCCCGCAGTGATAGGCGCGCAGAGGTAGCCGCCACTCCGCGGGAACTCCCCAAAAGTACACGTCCACGCCGCGGCCGAAATCCGCGTGATAGACGTGAGCTTCGTCAGGATGCGTGAAGCCGTACAATTCGCGATAACGCACCGCGGACGTTTCGGTAATTAAATCGACAATTCTTCGCGGGCGCGCGACTTTGGTGACCGCAATCCGCGGAGCCGCGAACTCCGCTTCCAGCGACACCTCGCTCCGCTTGATAAACGACCCGTGATGATAAAAAATTTCCCGGCGCGGAAGCCGCGTGCGGGACCGCGACGCAGGCGAATCGCCTAATTCCCAACGCACCGGAATTTCCAGCAGATCGTAGGTCTGTGGATCGACGTTCGCGATCAGCCAGCGGATATTTCCGCGGGCGGACTCGAACCATCTTCGCCAGTCGACGTGAGGCTCGACGGCCGCGTCTTCGCCAGCGAGCGGAATCAGCCGCGCCAGCACCGGTCCCAGGCGGTCGCGATGCTCGTAGTTTTCCCAGTCAATTTGGAGGCGGTAACGCGCGGCCAAACGGCGGACGATTTCGTGGCTGAAATTCGTCGAAAGGCCGGTGCCCGCGATTCCGGAAATTTCAGGATCTTCGAACGGCTCTAAGTCGACGCCCCGTAAGCGATCGGCAAAGGAAAACAGAATCCGATCGGCCAGGCGCAACACGCGCGGACTTTGCGGATAGGCTCGCAGAAACAGAACTGTCTCATGCAGCCGGATCAGCTCCCGCGGATCGCGCAACCGCAGCTTTTCCGCGCGTTCCAGTAACGCGATGGCGCGGCGCGCAGCCTCGCGTCCGAACCGCCCCTTCATTTCGATCAGCGCTTCGAGCAAGGAACGCGGCATTCGCTAAGTGTAATGCTAAATTGGTATTACGATGCAGAAAACCAGCAACGCCGCCGAGCTCGCGGCGATCGCCAAACGCATGCGGCGCGAGATTATCGAGATGATCACGGAGGCCAAATCCGGCCATCCCGGCGGATCTCTTTCCTGGGCCGAAATCGCGGTGACCCTGTTCTTCGACGTGCTGCGGCACGACCCGTCCAACCCGAAATGGCCGCAGCGCGACCGCTTCATCCTGTCCAAAGGCCATTGCTGCCCGATGCTCTACGCCGTGATGGCGGAGTGCGGCTACTGCCCCAAGGATCAGCTCAATACCCTGCGCAAGCTCGGCTCGATATATCAGGGCCATCCCGATGTGCGATTCCTTCCCGCGCTCGAAGCCTCCACCGGATCTCTGGGCGAAGGATTGTCCCTCGCGCTCGGCATGGGACTCGCGGCGCGTCTCAATCAAATCGATTCGCGAGCCTACGTCGTCCTGGGCGACGGCGAAATTCAAGAGGGGCAGATCTGGGAAGCGGCCATGTTCGCCCGCAAGTACGAGCTGGACAACGTCTGCGCGATTCTCGACTACAACGGCATCCAGCTCGACGGATTCGTCCGCGACATCATGGACCTGGAGCCCATCGAAGACAAGTGGCGCAGCTTCGGCTGGCACGTGATCCGGGTCGACGGGCACAATATTCCCGCGCTTCAGAAAGCGTTCGCGGAGGCAGCAGCCACCAAAGACCGGCCGACTATCCTCATCGCGCACACCGTCAAAGGCAAAGGTGTTTCATTCATGGAAAATAATCCGAAGTTTCACGGCATGGCGCCCACCCCCGAAGAGGCCGTCAAAGCGCTACAGGAGCTGGCATAATGCCCACCCGAACCAAATACGAACTCAAGCTGGGGATGGCGACGCGCGAGGCTTTCGGCAAAGCGCTGGTCGAACTGGGCGCGACGAACTCGGATGTGGTCGTGCTCGACGCCGATCTTTCTAAATCGACCTACACCGCCGAGTTCGGCAAGAAATATCCTGACCGTTTCTTCGAATGCGGCATCGCGGAAGCGAACATGGTCGCGATCGGCGCGGGACTCGCGTCGTCCGGAAAGATTCCGTTCGCCTCCAGCTTTTCCGTGTTCCTTCTCAACAAGGCATTTGAGCAGTTTCGCGCGACGGCGGCGTTTCCGAAAGTCAATCTGAAGGCGGTCGGCACGCACAGTGGAATCTCCATCGGCGAAGACGGGCCGTCGCAGATGAGCATCGAAGACATCAGCCTGGCGTGCTCGCTGGCTGGATTCACGGTGATGTGCCCAGCGGACGAAGTGGCCATGATGAAGCTGGTGAAAGCGGCCGCCGCGTTCCACGGGCCTTTATTTATTCGCGCCGGACGCGCCAAGGCTCCGGTGATTTACTCGCCCGATCAGGAGTTCACCATCGGCAAAGCCATCACGCTGATCGACGGCAAGGACGTCACGCTGATCGCCACGGGATTGCTGGTGGCCGAATCGATTCGCGCGGCTGAGACTCTCGACGCCGAAGGAATTTCCGCGCGCGTCATCGACATTCATACCATCAAGCCCCTCGACCAAGAGACCATCGGGCGCGCCGCGCAGGAAACCGGCGCCATCGTGGTTGCGGAAGAACATCTGATGGATTCCGGGCTCGGCGTGCGGGTCGCACAGGCGGTAGGCGCGACGCATCCCGCGCCGATGGAATTCGTCGGAATCGATAACACGTACGCGGAATCGGGACCGCCCGACGCTCTGCTCGACAAGTACGGCCTGCGCGCCGTCAATGTCGCTGAAGCGGCGCGACGCGCGCTGAAGCGAAAGCGGTGATGCGCAAAGTCGATCCGTCAGCGAAGAAGCTGGAGCAGGCGGGAAAAGCTCTGCATGACGAAATCGGACCGCTGCTCTCCGCGGCGGGACTGCGTCTTCAGCTTGTGAAAATGGACTTCCCGGAGACCGCCGAGCGCGTCCGCGAAGTCACCGAAACCCTCGATAACGCCATCGACCGGGTACGCGCTCTGGCCCAGGAACTGCGCCCGTTCTCCCCGAAACACCGCGCAGGCTCGTGAACGAGTACAATTGAGCGGTTATGGCTTTTGACGTCCTCCTCGTCGATGATCACAAGATCATGCGGGATGGCATCAAAGCCATCCTCAGCCGCGGCGACGAATTTCGCGTGGCGGGCGAAGCCGAGACCGGCACCGACGCTGTTCAGTTCGTCAAAAAATTCCGGCCCGATCTGGTGCTGATGGATATCGGCCTGCCCGGTCTGAACGGAGTCGAGACCACGGCGGAGATCCTGCGCTACCACCCCGAATGCAAAATCGTGATTCTTTCGATGTACGACGATGAGAACTCGGTGGTCAGCGCCATTCGCAGCGGGGCGCGCGCGTTCATATTAAAAAAGGCGTCGGACACGGATCTTCTCGAAGCCTTGCGCATGGTTGCCCGCGGCGGCGCGTACCTGAGCCCTCAAGTCTCGGATCGCTTGCTCACGCGGATTCAGAAGGGCGATCTGGAAGCCAAGGCTCCGCCGTCGGCCCTCGAGGCGTTGTCGCCGCGCGAGCTGCAAGTGTTGCGCATGGTGGCTGAAGGGAAGACCAGCAAGGAAATTGCTGTGATGCTCGATCTGCGCGAGCAGACTGTGCGAAGCTATCGCAAGAGCATGATGAAAAAGCTGGGCGTGAACAATGTCGCGGGGCTGACGCAGCTCGCCTTGTCGACGGGATTGACGCAGCTTCCCCGGGGTGCGGCGGCGCATGAACCCGATTGAGCGCGAGTCCCCGTGGGGATCCATCGCGGTCGCCGACGCGCATGTGCACTTCTTTTCGCACCGCTTTTTCTCCGCGCTGGCCTCACAGAAGCCCGGCCTGACGGTGGATGAAGTGAGCGCGCAGCTCGGGATGCCGCTGCCACCGCCGGATCCTGAAAAACTTGCGCTTGCGTGGACGCATGAGCTGGATCGCCACGGCATCGCCTGCGCTGCGCTGATCGCGAGCGTGCCGGGCGACGAAGAATCCGTGGTTGCGGCGAAAACGGCGCACCCCGGCCGGTTCTTCGCCTACGCCATGGCAAATCCCCGGGCGTGGCGCGCGGAGGCTTTCGCGAAGGTCAACGCCGCGTGCCTGTTTCCCGCCATGCACGCCTATTCAGTCCATGACGATTGCGTGCGCCCGGTGCTCGAATGGGCCGAACAAAACCATCGCGTTGTGTTTGTGCACTGCGGCGTGTTGAGCGTCGGCGTGAGAGGCAAACTCGGATTGCAATCGCTGTTCGACATGCGATTTTCCAATCCCATCGACCTGCATTTCGTCGCCTTGCGCTATCCTTCGGTTCCCATCGTGGTGCCGCACTTCGGCGCGGGATATTTCCGGGAAGCGCTGATGCTCGCGGATCTGTGCCCCAACGTGTACCTGGACACGTCGAGTTCGAATGGGTGGATGCGCTACCAGGAGTCTCATCTCGACTTGCGTCACGTGTTTCGCCGTGCGCTGGATGTGGTGGGTCCCAAGCGCCTGCTGTTTGGCACGGACTCTTCCACGTTTCCGCAGGGCTGGCGCCAGCAGATTTTCGACGATCAGTCGACCGCGCTGTACGAGCTCGGCCTGAACCTCGCGGATGCGCGAGCCATCTTCGCGGAAAATCTGTTGAGAATAACCTCGCCCTGATCGCACGTTCTAGACGTGAGCGATCGACCTTTCATGTTGCGGCGCAAAGCGGCGTTTCAGTATCCGATCGCGCCCGCGCCGCGCACTGCGGTGCTATTTCCCGGATTCCGTTCGCGAGGCTCGGTCCGCGTCTTCGCCGGAGGCTGGAGCGAAGAGGCGGCGAAGTTTTCTCCTGAATCTATTGCCACCGATCTGGCTCAATTGGAAAAGCTGGCCGGTACCGTATCCGTCTCTCACGCAGTGGTCGTGTTTCGCAAAGAATCGGATCCACTTCTGACCATGGCCGAACGAGATCGCTTGTGGCGCGCGTTTCGAGTTCCAGTGTTCGAGCAGATGATCGGGCCGGATTGCACTTTACTTGCGAGCGAATGCGAAGCTCACAATGGATTGCACATCGAGTCGCCCAAATTTGCGCCGGCCAGCCGCGAGATCGACGCTACAACCTGCGGCTGCGGACGCACCGGGCCTCGTCTGGTTCCCACGGTGGAGGAAGTGGTTCGTCGCGTCGCGGCGTACGCCCGCTGATTAGGCGTCGCGGCGCCGGAACAGCGTCGTGAACAACAACACCGCGCCGCCGAATAGCGCCAGCGCGATCGGTTGCGGAATCCCCAACTCGCTCGCCCGATGGAACTGCTGCGAGGAGAATACCGTTCCGCTCATGTCGGCCACGGTCGCCGCCAGCGAATGCGCGGTGCCAAACGTCATGCCCAAGCCGATGAGAGATAAGATTTTTTTCGTCATGTCTTTCTTTCTATGACAAGCATAAACGCTGGGCGGCGCTTCGGAAATTGGGGGTCCTTTGGTATTTAGGATCAAAACCACCTAAGGTTCGCTGGTACTGGCGGTTCAAATACCTAGGCGCGGAAACCACACGGCGGCCACTTGCCCGACCATCGCCACCGCCAGCGCCGCGCCGCCCAGAAAACTTCCGAACGGAAGCTCCAGTGTTCTCCAATTCTTTCTAGTGATTGCAGCGTAAGTCAGCCCCACTACCGAGCCTAAGAGCGTACTCGTAATCAGTGTGAGCAATGCGCCCTGCAACCCTAGAAAGGCTCCGATCATGGCCAGCATTTTCACGTCGCCAAGCCCCATGCCTTCGCGATGACGAATCTTTTCAAACGCCCAGCCCAGGAACCAGACCATTCCGCTCAAGAAAGCCGCTCCCAGGACGGATTCGAACACGGAAGTCCACATAGGAGGCGTACTTCGCGGCAACAGGATGATCGCCCACCCCGCCGGCATCGGCATGATTGCCGACAATACCAGGCCCACGGCCGTACCGCCCAGAGTAAATTCATCCGGAAGCGTCCATGTTTCGAGATCCGACGCGATCAGTGTGATCAGAATCGCCGAAAACAGGCAATATTTCAACGCCGCGAGCGACAGACCCAGCGCCGCCACGCACAACACAAACGCGGCCGCTGTGCCGAGTTCGACGATCGGATAGCGCGGAGCGATTCGCGCTCCACAGTGGCGGCATCGCCCGCGCAGCAGAACATAACTCAGCACCGGAACGTTGTCGTACCACGCGATAGTCTTCTCGCAACCGGGGCAAAACGATCGTGGCCGCACCACGGAAAGATCGCGCGGCAAACGGTGGATACAGACGTTCAAAAAGCTGCCGATCAACAGGCCCGCGAGCGCGGCCAGCACGATCTGGATCGCGACCTCACTCACCGAAGAGCCTCGGCATATGCCGCCTGCGTCTGACGCACCATGATATCAATCGTAAACTGTTTTTCGACGCGCACCCGCCCGCGGCGTCCCATTTCGCGCGCCAATTCCGGATGATCGCGCAGCCGAGTGATCGCCGACGCGAAGGCCTCCGCCCGGTTTTCAACCAGGACACCGGTGCGTTCATCCTCGACTGCTTCCGCCAGTCCTCCGACATTGCTGGCGATTACGGCCACGCCCGCCGACATCGCGGCCAATGCAGCCGACCCGAGCCCTTCCATCCTGCTCGCATACACGAAAATCCCGGCTTGCGAAAGATCCTGCCAGAATTGCATAGTGAACTTTATCTCGACGCCTGCGATTTCAGCAGCGCGACGCACCAGTTCCGTCTCCTTGGACGCCAACGCGACCACTTCGTCGCCCCGCGACTGTTCAACCAGAGGAACGCCATCGTAGACCACGCTTATTTTCTCCGGCGGGACTCCGGCAAGTTCGAGCTGCGCCGCGACATAACGCGAAACCGCCAAGTATCGAGCTGCGCGAGCATACTTCACGCGTGAAAGCAGCCCTGAATTCACTCCGAAGGCCACGCGGCGCGCGACCACCAGCGTTACACCAGGAACCGCCGCAGCCAGAGTATGCGCCCGTGCGTCATGCGCATGCACCACATCGACGGCGCGCGCGACCTGTGCCAGGGACCTCAGCAACAGAGGCCGGGCGTCCACGCCTCGTTTCCGAGCTTCCGCCAACAGCGGGGACGACTTAGGGGTCAGCAAGGTCGCTTGATCCAGCCTCTCGATTAAATACAGCGCCTGCCACTGTCCCCCGCCCATCTCACGCCCGGTGTCGATATGCAGCGTCTTCACCGGCCCGGACTCATGAAACGCGCTTTCGCATATTTCAGGAAGTTGTACAGCGCCGCCATATTCGCGATCGCCAGGCCTTCGACGCCATCCAGAAACCCGAGTTTCAACACGTAGGTTTGAAAAAACGTCCACGGCGGCTCGAAGATCAGACGCCCCCAGGTCACCCTCTGCCCGTTTCCGAGCATCTGCTCCGCCGCGAGCGTGGTGTAGCGATCCATCGTCTTGATATGCTCCGACAGCGAGTTGCAGGTGAAATGCAGCAGATTCGAGCTCAGATGTCCGACGTGCCCGTCGACTTTCACGGATTCGTGTACGAAATCGCCCTCCCAGTGGGCCTTGTTGCGGTTATACAGGCGAATCTTGCGATCCGGATACCAACCCGAGTGGCGGATCCAGCGGCCCAGATACTGGGCCATGCGCGGCATCGTGTAGGCATCGAGCTGCGTCCCGTTTTTCTTGATCTGCCAGATTTCGCCTTCCAGCGCCTCGCTCAGGGATTCATCCGCGTCCAGCGACAGAATCCAATCGTGCGTCGCCTGCGCGGCCGCGAAGTTTTTTTGCTTGGCATAACCCGGCCACGGGCTTTCTACTACTCGCGCGCCGAGTTTGCCCGCAATCTCCACCGTCCGGTCGCTGGAGCCGCTATCGATCACCACGATTTCATCCGCGCAGCGCAGGCTCTCGATGGCGCGCGGCAGATTGCGCTCCTCGTTATAGGTGATGATCGTGGCGGAAATCTTCACAAGCCCGCTGTACGGATAGGAGCCAGTGTAAACGACAGAAGGAAGATGATCAATGCGGCCAGTCCCAGCCAGCCGCGCGTGCGCCCCAGCGGGCTCGGATCGACGATGGTCGGGTGACGCATCCCGATGAACAGCAGCACCACCGCCCACAGCAGCCACATATATCCGACTTTGTAAACGCTGGTGAACAACTGCACAGCACCCAGCGCCGCCAGCGACGCGACGAAAACGCGCGACAGAATTTTGCTCCGCTCGCCCACGAACGAATACAGAATGTGTCCGCCATCCAGTTGCCCGATCGGCAGGAGGTTTAATGCAGTGGCGAGCAGTCCGACCCACGCCGCGCGCGCCACCGGATGCAGATACAGATCCGACGTAGCTGTGCCGGGAAACAACAGCCATTCGAAGGCGTGCAGAAACAACGGCGTGCCGAACACCAGCTCTCCCTGCCTGCCGATCCCGGGCACGACTTTTGACAGCGATACTCCCACCATCAATGGAAGCAGCAGAGCCGCGAATCCCGCCAGCGGTCCCGCGATTCCGATATCGAAGAGAGCGCGCTTCGATAGAATCGCCGAGCGGATCCGGATAAACGCCCCGAACGTCCCGATCAGCGTCGGCGCGGGAAGGAAAAACGGCAGCGTCGCGTTCACGCGGTAATAGCGAGCGGCCAGGTAGTGTCCCATCTCATGAGCCATCAGGATGAACAACAGCGTCAGCGAGAACGGCAGCCCGTCAAGAATCGACGCCGGATCATGCCACAGGCGCGTATAACCCGCCAGGTCCGCGTCGAAATCGAATGGACGGCTTTCAGCAAAGCTGCGCGCCAGCCCCGACCCGACCACCGTAGTCGACACCAGCGTCAAGAGCAGCAGCAGCGCGTGCAGCCAATAGCGATGCCTCGGGCGGGCGTACTCCCCTTGCAGCGTCTGAAAAAAGCCGGGAGTCACGGCCGTCGGGGGGTAGCCGTTGGTGGACACAACTTCTGGACGCTACTGGAGCGTCTGCAACTCCTTGCCAGGCTTGAAGCGAACCGCCTTCCCGGGCGGAATCGCGACCTCGGCGCCGGTTCGCGGATTGCGTCCAATGCCGGTCTTCCGGGGGCGCACGTTGAAGATTCCAAAGCCGCGCAACTCGATGCGCTCGCCGCGTCCGAGAGCGCGCTTCATGCTTTCGAAGACGGTCTCGACGGCCATCTCGGCTTTCGTTTTCGTGATGCCCGTCCGGTTGACCACTTCGTTGATGATATCGAGTTTGATCAAAGCCGCCTCCTTAGCCGAAACCCCATGATAGGATTAGGTTTATCCACTTGTCAAGTAACTCCTTTTCCGCTTTGATGTTCCGGCGCGCCTGCGGCCTCTTCGCGACCGGCGTGGCAGTGCTGACCACGCGAGCCCCCGAAGGCGCTCCGCACGGGATTACCATCAACTCCTTCAGTTCCTTATCGCTCGATCCGCCGCTGGTGATGGTGGCCATCGACCGTGCGTGCACGTTCCTCAGCGTTTTTGAGGCGAGCGGTTCCTACGCGGTCAACATTCTGCGCGAGGATCAGCTCGACCTGTCGATTCGTTTCGCCGAACTGCCGGAAGGCCGGTTCACGGGAGTGGACTGGCATCCCGGAGTCACCGGATCGCCGTTGATCGACGGAGTGCTGGGAGTACTCGACTGCCGGACGGTAGAAGTACTGGACGCCGGGGATCATCGGGTGTTGATCGGGGAAGCCGTAGAGGTGGGTATTGGGGAGGGTCGGCCGCTGGTTTTTTTCGGGAGCGAGTATACGGCACTCAGGTGATCTGAACTTTAAGAAACACGCCCGCGGGCATGCCCGTTCCCATTGCCACGCCGCATCGAATCCACGAGAGCCTTGAGAGACCGGTCCAATTCCTTCTGGCTTTTCTTCATCTCCACAACCATCTTCATACCAAGCGCTACAAGCCGAGCGGTAGCTAGAATCTGTTCTTCGGCCTTCTTCATCCGCTCATCCACCTTTTTCATTCGCAGATCGAACCGTCGATCCGACTCGGCCATGCGGTGCTCGGCAGCCTCCATGCGGAGGTCAAATTTGTCCATCCGCCGCTCTGCCGCCTCCATCCGCCGTTCTGCGGCCTCCATGCGGAGGTCAAACTTATCCATCCGCCGTTCTGCGGCTTCGGTCCGCTTTTCAGCTTTCTCGAACCTCTCGTTGAACCGGATTTCCGACCGGTTCTCGCGCTCCGTCATGGCTTGAAGAAGCGCCTCGATCTTCGCGAATCTTACTTCGGGATCCATCGATAGCTACTTTATCACGCGCCCGATTTCTTACGGATTTCGATGTTCAGCCGTTTGATTTTCTGATTCAGCGTCGACAATGGGATCCGCAAAGCTTCCGCCGCGGCGGTCTGGCTCCAGTCGGATTTCTCGAGATACTCGATGATGGTGCGACGCTCGAAGTCGGCGACGATCTCAAATAAAGACGCGTCCGCAGCCAGGCCTCCGCTCTCATCGCGCCGGATGCGCAGGCCCTTGGCTTCGAGCAGATGCTCCGGCAACACGTCTACCGGAACCGATGTCTGCGATGCCAGCACCACGGCGCGCTCCACGACATTTTCCAGTTCGCGGACGTTGCCCGGCCAGGCGTGATCCATCAGGATCTGCATCGCTTCCGGCTCGAAACTCAGCCTCGAGCGTCCTGCCTCGTCCAGATATTTTTCGTTTTCCCGGCAATATTTCGTGAAAAAATGATCGACCAGCGCCGGGATGTCTTCTTTACGCTCGCGCAGCGGCGGCAGCGCGAGATTGATCACGTTCAGCCGGTAGTACAGATCCTCGCGGAATTTGCCTTCTTCGACCAGGCGCTTCAGATCCGCGTTGGTCGCGGCGACGATGCGCACATCCACGCGGACGGTTTCGTTCGAGCCGAGCGGCATGAACTCGCGCTCCTGAATCACGCGCAGCAGCTTGGTCTGCGTCTCGAGCGAAATGGTGCCGACTTCATCGAAAAAAATGGTGCCGTGGTTGGCGATCTCGAAATAGCCTTTTTTCGAAGCGATGGCTGACGTGAACGCTCCCTTCACGTGACCGAACAGGGTCGATTCCAGCAAATCCGGCGGCACCGATCCCGAGTGCACCGGGACGAACGAATGTTCAGCGCGCGCCGAATGCGCGTGAATCGCGTGCGCGATCAATTCCTTGCCGGTCCCGGTCTCGCCGGTGATCAGGATGGTTGCGCGGCTGGCGGCCACTTGCGCGACCAGATCCAGAATCCGCTGCATCCGCTCGCTCTTGCCGACGATGTTGGGGAAACTGTAGCGCTGCTTCAGCGCGCGCTTCAGCTCGACATTTTCGCGCTCCAGGCGGCCTTTCGAGATCATGCGCTCGATCTCGATCAGCAGCTTCTCGTTGTCCCAGGGCTTCGAGAAATAATCGCTGGCTCCGCGCTTCAACGCGTCGACCGCAACCTGCACCGAACCATACGCGGTGATTAAGAAAACCGGCGTCTCGCGATCGCGCATTCGGATTTCTTCAAGCACCTGCATGCCGCTTTTGTCCGGCATCATCAGGTCGAGCAGCACCAGATCGTAGGAAGACGATTCCAGACGCTTCTGTCCTTCCGTCGCATTGGCGGCCAGCTCGACGTGATAGCCTTCTTCACTGAGCAGCGCTTCCAGGCTCTCGCGAATGTCGGGCTCGTCGTCAATGACCAGAATGCGGCCGCGCGAATGCTCGGCTTCGATGACATCGGGAGGAAGATTCGCGAGCGCCTCGCTCATGAGCCGATCAGCCTGTCAGACTGCGCGACTGCACCCGCGGGTGTGGAGACAGGTGTGGAGACGGGACTCGATATCGAAGCCTGCGCGGTAGTCTGAAACACCGGCTGCGTCGATGCAGCTTCAGCGCGCGCCAGCTCGGGTTTCTTCGCCACGGCGGCCTCCGGGAAAGAGAGCTCGAAGCGCGTGCCCGCGCCGGGTTCGCTTTCCACCTCGATATTTCCCCCATGCTCGCGCACGATCCCGTAGCTGACCGAGAGCCCCAGGCCGGTCCCCTTGCGCGCGGCTTTGGTGGTGAAGAACGGATCGAAAATGCGCGTCAGATTCTCGCGCGCGATTCCCGCGCCCGAATCGGCGACGGTCACCCGCACCAGGCTGTCCTGCGCCGAGCTGCGAATCGCCAGCGTTCCGCCCGATTCCATCGCATCGCGCGCATTCAGGAACAGATTCAGAAACACCTGTTGCAGCTTGCCCGGATTTCCCTTGATGCGCGGCAGCGATTCGTCGAGCGAAACCTTCACGTCCACGCCCACTTTTACCAGTTGATGCTCCAGCAGCGCCAGCGTCTCGCGAACCACTTTGTTCAGGTCCAGGCTGACAAATTCGGTCGGCGACGTGCGCGAAAAATTCAGCAGCGAGTTGACGATCTCGCTGGCGCGAAACGTCTGCCGCGCGATTTTTTCAAGCAGCGGAGCCTTCTGCGCATCGCCTGAAATCTGCTTGGCGAGCATCTGCGCGTAAGTCGAGATAACCGCCAGCGGCGTGTTCACTTCGTGCGCGACTCCGGCTGCCAGCAAGCCGATGGAACTGAGTTTGTCGGCCTGCACCAGGCGGCGCTCCAGCTCGGCTTGGTCGGTGATGTCGTCGAAGATGATCAGCCGGCCGATGCGATCCCCTTCCCGCGAAATCAGCGGCGCCACCGCGATATTCAATGTCGCAGCGCTCAACCGGGCATCTTTGGGCCGCAGCACGAATTTGTAGATGTTGTGGACGCCCGCCTCGCTGCGCACCGATTGCAGCTGATCCCATAACTCGGCCGGCAAAAGTTCAGCCAGCTTGCGCCCCAGGGCGTCTTCCCGCGCGATTCCGGTCAGTTTTTCAATCTGCGAGTTCCAGCTCTCCACGCGATCGTCGAGATCGGCCGCCAGAATTCCCACGTTGATCGATTCGACGATGTTTTCGGAGAACTCTTTGAGGCGCTCATACTCTTCCACTTTGCGCGCCAGGGACCGGTACAGCGTGGCATTGTCGATGGCGATTCCAACGTAGCCCGAAAGCGTGACCAGCAGTTCCACGTCATCGCTCGAAAGAAAATCGCCCGCTTCCGTGCGGCTCACGCCCAGGTACGCGATCGTCCGTCCTCGCGCCGAGCACGGCAGATAGTAAGTCAACTCCAATTCGGCGATCGAGCGTCGCACCGATACCGGCATCTCGTGCGAAATCACGTCAATCGAATGACGCGTGCGTTCGAAAAACAGGTACGGCTTGCCGGGACTCGGCGTCAGGAAACTCAAATCCAGCCCATACGGCACATTGTCGGTCTGTTTGCCGTGGCGATTGCTCGCGAGCTCCAGATGAAATTTCCCTTCGGCTTCGTCATGCACGAAAAACGCGACGTGACGGATTCCCAAAGTGCGAATCAACCGATCCGCGACGCTTTCGAGCATCTCGCCCAAATCCGTGGGGGAGCCAAGCTCCCGCGCGAACTCGATCAACGTGCGCCGGTAGTCGTAGCGATCTTTATAAAAGTAATACCGGTCGAGCTGTTCCTGAATCCAGTTGCGAATCGGCTGAAACACGAACGCCGCGATCAGAATCAGCGCGACCATCGCCGTGCCGCTGATGGTGCTGCCGGCGCTGGTAACCGAGAAAATCAGGCCGTAGAAAATTCCCAGCACGGCCAGCGTCGCCAGTGTGTAAACGTAGCCTTCCTGGAAAATCACGTCGACGTCCATCAACCGGTAGCGCAGAATCGCATACGCCCAGGTCAGCGGGATCATCGGCAGCGACAACACGGCCAGGTTCATGGCGTGATTCGGAACTACGCCAAAAACGTACGGCACCACGAAAATCAAGCTGAAGGGCAGAATACCGACCAGCGCTCCATTGCGCAGCCATTTCAACTGGCGCCGCACGATGGGATCTTCCGCATGCCGCAACTGGAACGCGAGCACCGCGCCTCCGGCCACGTACATCGAGCACAGGAAGATCAGCCACGCGCGATCCATCAGCCAGCGCAGTTCGAGCTGCGGCGCGCTGGTGGTCAGCAATCCAAATTGGAATCCCAGATGGGCGCCCAGCAGCGCCAAGCCGGGCAGATACACCAGAATCGCCGCGCCGCGACGGCGGATCCACTTTTGCGGCTCCGGAAAAACAAAGCAGAAATGCAGAAACAGCATGGGCGCGAGATAGCCGGCGATCACGTTGCCCAGATAAATGGTCTTGTCGAAGTTGTTCAACTTTCCCGTGTAGTGGAACGTCGACATGATGAAGCTGGCCAGGCACAGCAGGAAGAAGTGCAGCGACCGCGGAGCATTGCGGCGCCTGAAATACACGAACAACCCGATGGTCAGGTACACCGCGCCGTCGGCGTACAGGTAAAACAGAGTCGAGTCGCGTTCCGTCTCGCCGATGATCACGTTAGCGGGAACCTGCACGCCTCCGTGGACAATCTGGTATTCAGCCTTGCGCCACGCACCCAGCCGAGCCTGCACGTCGGTCGCGTCGATGGCCCGCTCGATTTTGACGCCTTCGATCGAAACCAACACGTCGCCGGCATGGATCCCGGCCTTTTCGCCAGGGCTGCCGGGCGTCACATAGACGGCGACTACCTGATTTGCATCGCCCGAAGCCCGATCATCCCAGGTCACGCCGTCTTCCGGGAGATGATAGCGGCTCTGCTGCTGGAAATTGACCGCCGCGGCGATCACCGCCGCGACCGTGAAGATCACCAGCAACGCGCTGACGAGTTGTTGCTTCAACTCCCGCATGACCCTAGAAAGACACCAATCCCCCGGATTTCATAGCACGTCAAAGACCATCGAGAAATCGATGCTTTTTACTGATAACACAGTACTTGTGTGATTCTGGCCACCCCATCGTTACAGTTTTCGGGAGATTCGGATACATGGATGTGTAGACTCAGGAACAGAATTACTGAATTACCCACATGATAGATGCGCTAACCGCTTCCTGGCAATAGGGAAAAACCGGAATTTACATTCCCGAGTTGGTGATCTTCACCAGCGGCTGCGGCTGCTCGGCCGGCATGTCGGTTTTCAGGGTCTGCGGATCGCGGAAGAAGTCGAAATACGATACGTAATGGACGCAGCTCACCGTGCAATACGGAGCGCAAGGTTTCTCCGTGAAATACTCGCGGCGGATGTCCTCGCGGGTATATTGGTCCAGTGGCTTGGCGGGGTATCCACGCTGCTGCGAGCAATAATGCACCAGGCCGTCTTCGCAGATGTACATGTAGCGAGCGCCCGCGCGGCAACGCCAGTTATTGGGTTTCCCTTGTGCGATGGCGTCCTGGAAAAAATTCAGCCGCGCAAAGTGGCGATTCTCCATCGCCTTCATTTCGTGATACACGGCGCGCTCGCGCTCGCCCAGCGGGCGAAGCTGCCCGTCGCCATCGTGAATGATCCCTACCGTCGAAGAAAACCCGAGTTCCAGCGCCCTCCGTCCGACCACCAGGGCATCGTCGGGATTGTGAATCCCTCCTCCCACAACGGAGTTGATATTCACGTGAAACTCGGCGTGTTCGGCCAGGACTTGTAGCTTCTTATCTAAAACTTTCAGGCTCTTCTTGGACACGTCATCCGGCTTGACGTTGTCGATCGAAATCTGCATGTGGTCGAGACCGGCTCGATTCAGCCTCCGCACCCGTTCCGGCGTCAGCAGGTAGCCATTGGTGATCATGCCCGCCAGAACGCCGCGCCCGCGCATCGCGGCGATGATCTGGTCTAGTTCGGGATGCAGCAGCGGCTCGCCTCCGGAAAGCGTCAAAATGCTGGTGCCCAGATCCGCCAAACGGTTGATTCGCGAAACCATTACGTCGACGGCGATCGGCTTTGAGAAATCGTCGTATTCGTTGCAATACGTGCAGGACAGGTTGCAGCGGCGGATGGGAATGATATGCGCCATGATCGGATGACGCGTCGAAGCCGCGCCTTTCGCGATCAGGCGTAACTCCCGCGCCCTCCGAGTGATCGACTTCCAATAGCGGCGTAGCCGAAAAGCCGTGTCTGGCATCAGGAACTTATCTTATTTAAACACAACGCAACAAGAATCCAACTTCAAGACGGCGGTTGGCGATTTTCGCGCGTCGAACGGGCATTTGGCGAAGCGATCTATTCCCCTGAGAGTATTCTAACCATCTCGCCACTTATTCGTGTGAAGCCGAGTCTAGCCCTGTTTCTGGTGCCTTTCACGTTGCTTCCCAGCTTCGCCCAAGATCCCGCGATTCTTCAGGTTAAGGTGATCGAGGGGGAAGGAATCGTATACGCGGCCGGATCGCGAGCCACGCGGGGCGTCACCGTTCGGGTAATCGATGAATCCGGCAATCCGGTGGACGGCGCGACGGTCAGTTTCCGGCTGCCTGAAGAGGGCCCGACGGGAGTTTTTTCGAGCGGAACACGGTCGGAGATTGCGACTACCCGCTCGGATGGACGCGCGGGCGTGTGGGGCATGCAATGGAATCGCACCGCCGGCTCGTTCGAGATGCGCATCACAGTGGCGAAAGGTCAGGCCCGGGCCGGAACGGTGTGCGGGCTGTTTTTAAGCGAGTCGGGAGAAGCGTCGGGCACGGCTCGGGTCGGGCCAAGGAGCAGTCGCAAATGGCTGTGGATCGCGCTGGCCGTCGGAGGAGCAGCGGCAGGCGGCGTCGCGGCCGCGGCGCTGGGCGGGAAAGCAGGTGCGCCCGCGCCTGCGGCCATCCCCGGCCTTCAGATCGGTACGCCGACGATCGTATTGGGAAAGCCATGAGGATCGCTTTTTTTCTGCTCAGTCTCGCGTGCGCGTGGGGACAACTGAATCGCCCCGCCCTTGGTCTGATGCTCGATTCGGGCGGCGCAGCGCGGCCCGTTTTCGGGCTGCCGGGCAGTATTTCGCTAGGCGATCCGGCAGCGGCGGGCGTCCTGTCGTCGGCGTGTTCGGCGACGTTGTGCCTGATGAAGACCGATGCCGCGATCGTCTCTCAAGGGCAATCGACCAGCGCCCCCCCTGGTCGAGCACTGTTCGCTTTCGATCCGACCGGCGCTTACATTTACTTCCCCGATGCGAGACAACTTGCTCACTGGCAGAACGGGCAGCTCCGATCCGTGGATTTTGACGTCGCAGGCGAGGTTCTTTCGATTCGCGCCAGCGGAGGGAACGTCGAGTTCGCGGTTCGACGTGAGGGCGGCATCTGGATCGTGCGCAGCGGCAACCTCGTGGCTGAAGCGCTGCCGCGAGATGCGCGGGACGCGATGCTTCTCGACGGGGCGATCCTGTTTTCAAGCTCCGAAAACATCGTGCTGCGCCGGCCCGATGCGTCGGCGATCCGGTTCCCGCTGGCACACGCGAAATCGTTCAGTTCGCTCGGAACGGGCTACGTGCAAATCCGCGCAGAAGGCTCGACTTACGCGCTACGCGTGGACGCTGGACACGAGCAGCTCTTTCTGCTCCCGGAGCCGGCGCCATGAAATACATCCTCTGGATTCTGGCTCCGCTGCTCGCACACGCGCAGCTTACGTTGTTCACTGTTGACGGAACCAACCAAACCCCCGTCAGCGCGGTATATGACTTCGGAACGGTAGCCAGCGGCACTACGGCCAGCGTGCAATTCCGAGTATTCAACACCGGTAACGCGCCCGTCACCGTCACTCCGCTGCTCAACAACGGCCAAACGGGACCTTTTTCCATCGCTTCGGTCAGCGGAGCGAACCCATGCACCGGGCCCAACGGACTGGTCTGCGTTCAATTCACCATCGCGTTTCAGGCTCCGGTTCAGACCCAGACCAATCACTACAGCGCTTCGCTCCAGGTGGCCAGCCCCACCACCAGCGCGATCAACGTGCTGCTGACGGCAACGGCGATTCCGGCCCCGGTGCTCGAAGGATTCCCGCCGGGATGCTCGCAAAGCGGAGCGAACTCGGTTGCGTTCGTCCAGGTGAATATCGGATCGCAAGGATTGTGCAATTTTTCGCTTCAGAATCCGAATGCGGTGCCGGTCGCGATCTCGACCATTGCGGTCACCGGCGACGCGGCGTTTCAAGGACCCCAGAACATCCAGACTCCGCTCACGCTGTCGCCGAACGAGGCCGTGACGTTCACGATACAGTTTCACCCACGATGCGGGACCGTGAATTATGCCGGAGCTTTGGTCATTAATTCCACTTCCTACCCACTCAGCGGAACCGGCATCACGCCACCGCTTCCGACTCCTGCGTTCAATTTCGACGCGAGCCGATTTTCCAGCATGGAGCAGCATACGCTGACGCTGAGCCTGCCCTCGCCTGCGGTTTGCGGGGCGACCGGGAACGTCAACCTGGGCTTCAAGCCATCGGTGAACGTCGCGGACGACTCGACCATCGTCTTCGTCAGCAGAACTTCCCGGACTTTGGGATTCACGGTCGCCGCGGGAAGCACGCAGGTTCTCATCGACACCAAATCTTCGGCGGTGTTTGCGACCGGGTCGACAGCGGGGAACATAGCATTCAGCGTGAGCGGCACTCAGCCCGCGCTGGCAGGGACGCCTCCCTCCGCATCGTTCACGATCGCTCCCACGGCGATTGTCATCGATACGGCCACTGCTTCGAATCAGCGCCTGGGGGATCTCGACGTGGAAGTAATCGGCTTCGACAACACCTATTCGGCGGGAAAAATGTCGTTCACGTTTGTGGACGCGAGCGGCAACACGATTGGAAGTCCCATCACGGCCGACTTCACGCCGAACTTTCAGAGCTTTTACACGGGCCAGCAAAGCGGCAGCACGTTTCTGATTCGCGTTTCGTTCCCGGTGGAAGGCAATCAGACGCTGGTCGCGAAAGTCACGGCCACGCTGATCAATTCAGCGGGCCAGTCGCAAACCGGAAGTCTGACGTTTCAATAATGTTTCCATTAACGTGGAATCATGACCACGCCCGTGGCGCTGACCATCGCCGGGTCCGACCCGAGCGGCGGCGCCGGGATCCAGGCCGATCTCAAAACATTTCACCAGTTCGGCGTTTATGGCGAAGCCGTGGTGACTCTGATCACCGTGCAAAATACTCGCGGCATCGAACGGGTGGAAGTCCTGGACCCCGACCTGGTTACCGCACAAATCCGAGCAGCGATTGGCGACATTCGCCCCAATGCCGCGAAAACCGGGGCTTTGGGTAATGCTGCGGTCGCGGCCGCAGTGGCCGGTCTCGCCGCGAAATTCGATTTTCCTCTGGTCGTCGACCCAGTCATGATCGGCAAGCACGGAACGGACCTGTGGGGCGGCTCGATGCCCTGTTTTTTGTTGACGCCGAATCTGCATGAGGCTTCGGTGCTGGCGGGATTCGCGGTCGTGGATCTCGACTCGATGCGGCGCGCGGCGAAGAGACTGGCAATGTCCGGCTCGGCGAATGTACTCGTCAAAGGCGGCCATTTGCAAGGCGACGCGGTCGACATTCTCTACACCGGCGGCGAGTTTCACGAATTTCGGGCGCAGCAGATCGAAACCCGGCACACGCACGGAACCGGATGCACCTATTCGGCTGCGATTACCGCGGAGCTCGCCAAGGGCACGCCGCTGGTGAAAGCGGTTGGCATCGCCAAGGCATTCATCACGGAAGCGATTCGCACCAATCCCGGGCTCGGCGGCGGGTCGGGTCCGTTGAATCACTTCGTGAGATTGTAGACGCCCTTCGCGCACTAACTACATTGGTGATTTCTCATTTTGCCGCGCCGGTCGACCGGGTAGTGCTCGCGCTGCTCGCGCCCCTGGCCGTGGCGCTGCTGATCAGCGGGCTCGACGACCTGGTGATCGATGTCACGTGGGCCATTTCCTGGCTGCATTCGAAGTTTCGCCCGGCGGCTAGTTTGTTCCCCCCTGGTCCGCTTCAGCTCGATTCCGCGCCGCGGCAGCGCATCGCGATTCTGCTGCCGTTGTGGCACGAACATGAAGTGATCGCGCGCATGATCGAGCACAATATCGCGGCCATCCGCTACCCGGATTACGACATTTTCGCCGGCGCGTACCCGAATGACGAGCTCACCCAAGCCGCGATCCGCCAGGTTGCGGACCGCTTTGCGAACGTCCACCTGGTCCTGTGCCCGCACGACGGGCCGACCTCGAAGGCGGACTGTCTCAACTGGATTTTCCGGCACATCGGTCTGCATGAGGAGCAATGTGGCGTGCGCTTCGACGTGCTGCTGACGCATGACGCCGAGGATCTGATTCATCCCGATGAGCTGCGCTGGATCAATTATTACGCCGGCCGCTACGACTTCATCCAGACGCCGGTGCTTCCGCTGGCGACTCCGCTCACTTCACTGATGCACGGAATCTACTGCGACGAGTTCGCCGAATATCACACGCGTGACATGCCGGTGCGGCCGCTGCTCGGCGGATTTCTGCCCAGCGCCGGAGTGGGCACGGGTTATCGACGCGAAGCGCTCGACCGGCTGGCGGAATCGACCTCGAATCGCGTGTTCGAGCCCGGTGCACTCACTGAGGATTATCAGAACGGATTGCGCATGTTCCGGCTGGGATGCTCGCAGGCGTTTGTGCCGTTGTCGCGCGGAGCGGGCCGGCGGAATTTTCTCGCGACTCGCGAATTTTTCCCGCAAACCTGGCGCTCGGCCCTGCGGCAGCGTACCCGCTGGGTGATGGGTATTGCGTTGCAGGGCTGGGAGCACTTCGGATGGGGGAAAAATCCCGGCGAGATGTATTGGCTATGGCGGGATCGCAAGGGACTGCTCGCAAATCCGCTGGGCCTGGTGGCGAATCTCGTATTCGTGTACGGCCTGGCCACTCGAATCTGGATGCGCGCTTCTCCAATGGCAACACGTGTGGTCATGTTCACGTTCTGTCTCGCTGCGTTGCGCCTGGCCGTGCGAATGGCGTGCTCCGGACGGATTTACGGTATAGTTTTCGCGCTCGGCGTTCCCTTGCGCGTTTTGTATGCGAACGTCCTGAATTGTGCAGCGACGATACAAGCTTTGGGCCGCTATGCCATCGCGAGGGTGAAGCATCGTCCGCTGGTTTGGGTGAAAACGGATCATGCGTTTCCCAATCGCGCCGCGCTGCTCGGGGATAAGCGCAGATTGGGCGAGATTCTGGTCGGTTCGGCATATTTGACCACGGTGGCTCTAAATTCCGCGCTCCAGACGCGACCCGCCGCGGTCCGCCTGGGCGAGCATCTGGTGCGCTCGGGATGGCTCGATGAGGATAGCTTGTATCGTGCGCTGAGCCTTCAGCAGGGCTTGCCCGTCAGCGATGTCGAGCCCGTCGACGTTCCTGTTGCCGTGGCGCGCGCGATACCGGAACATGTCGTCAAAAAGTGGCAAGTGATGCCGTTTCGCGTGGCCGAAGGAAGCATGCATCTGGCTACCTCGGACGTGCCATCGAACGAAATGAGTTCAGCCTTGCGATCCTTCACGTCGCTCGAGATCCGGTTTCACCTGGTGAAGCCCGCAGTTTTCGAGAAGCTCACGCATACGCTGTTATAATCGAGGGATGTGGAAGTGTATTGCGATCGCGGCGGCGATTTCTGCTCTGGCGATTGGCGCGGATCAGGGCATCATGCACATAGCCTCGGTCCCGGATTCGCAGTTGATTCAAAAAGTGCAGCCGGCCTATCCTCCCGACGCGCTGGACGCTCGCATTCAAGGCGTGGTGAGAATCCAGTTGACGATCGGCAAGGACGGTCATGTCGAACACGCCCGGTTGATCAGCGGACATCGGCTGCTGGCCCCGGCGGCTCTGCAAGCGGCTCGGCAGCGGATTTACACGCCGTTCCAATCGAAAGGCCAGCCGGTTCGCGTCATCACGGAAATCCAGATTCCGTTCGCGTTACCGTAGCGTTGAAAGCAACCACTTGCGATTTGTCTTAACGTCCTCTTTCAGACGACGGCACAACTCCTCCCGCTGCTCGAACAGGCGATACCCTTCCCTTGGACGCAAATACCCGCGAGCTTTCGGCTCGCGCGCGAACAATGCAGCCTCGCCGATCTCCGCAGCCTGCTTCTCATAACGGCTGCGATTCTCCAGCAGCGCCTTCACTAAAAACGGCATTACCGTCGAGTAATCCGCCTGCATGCTCTCCGTCGCCTGTTGATACGTGTCCTTATCCACTTTGCCCCACGTGACCGCTTCAGCCGGCGGACATGAACTCAGCGAGCCGTCCGTTACCGGCGCCGTCACGATCTGCACATCGAAATTGTAGCCGCGCACGTTGGGAATGCCCAGCACCTGGCCCAGCGCGGGCTCCGGTTGCAGGTTGTAATTCTTCGGCACGCCTCCGCCCAGAATCAGCGCGGCCAGCGCATGCGGCTCCTGATCGAACAGTCCCCAGCGATGATACGCGCACGCTTCGAACACTTCCGCGTGCAGGTCGAGATTGAATCCGTAAGAATCGATCAGGCCACTTTCGCGCATGGCCCATAGCTTCATGGAATTGAGAAACACGCTGCCGTCGGCGGGCGCGCCCACGAAAACCGGGATCGCCAGACGATGGCAAGTCGCCAGCAGACCGGCCGGAACGCTCATCGCACGTTCCTGCTGCGCGTAGATCTCGCCCAGGCGATAGCGCAGCTCCGTGCCGGTCATCGAATGCTGAAATTCCGGCCGCGCGAGCACCGCGGTCAGAAATTTGTCCTGATCCAGCAGTACATCTTCATCGAACGCCATGTCGGTGACGCGAATGGTATGCTCATCGCGCAGAGCGCCGTCGTCGCCCCAGATGGGAACTTCGTAGACCGGATCACGATGGGCATTCAAACTGCGATGCCCGTCGTGATAGCACACCGCATCGGTGGTGGAGAGGTAGCCGACCCAGCCCGTCTCCAGCAGCGGAATCAGCCACGCCTGATGCTGGCCGGAGACCGTCACCGGACCCGCGATGGCCAGCGTCAGCGGGCACCCGCGACCGATTGCGGTATCGAGAATCGAATAAATCCGGCGCAGAAACGCGCCTCCGAATGCCGGGAAACAATGCGTGAGCAGATCGTGCATGGACTCGCACTCATCCACACGCCGGACTTGGACCCGCCGCCGCGGGTGAGCATCGTGCATAAGACTTGATCTTACCTATTCCGGATAGAAGCCTTCGCGCGCACGAACTTTGTATTGCTTGGATCCGCGAATGGTCACCTGGATGCGGCGATATTCGCGATTCTCGGCCGGCGCGGGCTGGAACGCGAAGAAATAAGTGTGCAGCAGATCCTGCGAAACGCTTTCGAACACGCCGCGAATCTCGCCCGGATTGTGAATCGCATAGGACGCGCCGCCGGTTGCTTGAGAAACGCCCGCGAGTTGCTTTAAAAATTCGGGATTAGTCAGCGCCGCGCCCTGCGCGATGGTATAAACGGGAACGCCCGCCGCTTTCGCGCGCTGGACCGCGGTCTGCGCGGTGATCGTGCTGGCATTGTCGTCGCCATCGGTGAACACGACGATCACTTTCTTTCCGCTCCTGCCCGAAAGATCGCGATTCACGCGCGCCAGCGCATCATACAGCGCGGTTTCACCAAACGGCTCCGTGCGCAGCACCGCGCGCTTGGCTGCATCCTTGTCGGGAGAAAATGCCTGCAACTCGGAGACCGTATTATTGAAACTATAGACCGCAACCCAATCAGACGGGCGCAGATCTCCGATCAGCCGCAGCGCGGCATTCTTCAACGCCGGCAGGGCCGCCTGCATGCTTCCGGTGGTATCCAGCAGCAGCGCCACCGAAACTTCAGCGGCGCGCGATTCGAACCCAATCGCCGCACGCGGCTCGCCCTGCTCGGTAACGGTGAACTGATCCGCGGTCAAATCGTCGACGTACTTGCCGCGCGAATCGGTGACCGTCGCGTAAACCTCGACCAGGCGCGCATCGGCGCGGAAGGTCGCATCGGTTGAAAGAATTTCCGCCTGCTGGATGCCCGATACCATCGCGACCGGCGCTGCTTCCACGTGCGGAGCCATGTGCCCGCCGCGCGCCAGCTTCCGCGCCACATCGTCGATATTCACGAATCCGCCGCTCAGGTACGATCCCGGCGGCTGGCTCGACGCGACCAGCTTCGCCGGAGCGAACAGATCCTCGCGGCCGGCGAACTGATGCTTAGTCAACAGGCGCGGATCTTCATTCACCAGCAACCCATCCGGATCGAGCGTCGCGGCGTAGACGAGTCCACTCAACGCGGCTGCGGTTTTGGGGCCGTCGCCCGGCGGATCGAGTTTGGGAACATTTAACAATTCGAGCACGCGATCGAACGCCACGCGCCGGTCCGGAGTCAGACGAAGCAGACCGCTGGCCACCGATTCGCGAACGTCGCCCTGCACTTTTCCGTTCAGCATCTCCCGCAGCGCGGCCACCGCTTTCGTGGAATGATCCGATGCAGCCAGTCCCGCGCATACGTTCCGGAACGCCTGCGCGCTTTCCGCCGAGGTAAGCGAGCCAGCCCGGACGCCGCGTTCGATCAACTCCACCAGCGAATACCATTCACCAAGAACCACGCTTTGTTGTGCCCGCTGATAACCGCTCACCGATTGCGTGAATGCCGCCATCGCCTGAAATTCCGGCGAACCCAGACCGGGAAGCTTTTCGAAGTACGGAAAAAGCGCACGCCACTGCGGATAATACAGCGCGAGTAATCGCGCCGATTCCTCATCGAGCGGCCTTTTCCGCTCCTGCTCTACTCGAGCCACCGGAACCAGCGCCTCCAGCGACGGGAGCTTCAGCAACGTTTCGTCGTCTGAGCCTTCGGTCTGCGTCCATGCGCGCCTCCCGCCCGGAAATCGCACGTTCTCTCCCGCGTCAAGCGGCAATTTCTGGAACAGCGCGGTGCGCCACCGGTCGGAGGTTACCGTCATGCTCCATCGCGGCTCCCCGGAATCGCGATACCACGTGTAGAATGTTTCCGCGCGCGCGGGCGTAGCCGTGAAGAAATGTTGATGCGCGGCATCGGCGTGGGAAAGCGTCTGGTGGAATGCTGCGAGCGACCCCTCGTCGCGCTCCAGCAGCGCGCGGAAGAAGGCAGGCGCGGCGCTCGGGCTCACGCCGGCGATTTTCTTCCACGCTTCCGCATCACCCGGAACGGCCGCGCCGTCCTTCGCCAACGCGAACGTTTCCGAATCGCGAGCCACGATGTCCGCATATTTTTCCACCAGCGGGCGCAGCCCCACTCCCCGAACCACCGCCGCGGCTGTATCCGCCCCCATCGCTCCCAAACCCGCGTAAACTTTGGCGAGCCGCGAATCGCGCACGAACGCTTCCGCCAATCCGCCTGGATGCGACGGGCCCGCAATCAACTGCGTCCACGCATCGCCGCCCACCAGCCGGGCGTTCTCGGTCGGCACTTCGAACCGGAATGTCCGCCCCGCTTCGAGCGCTTTTTGCATGTCGATCTCATCGATGCCAAGAAGAGCCGGAATCCTCTGCCGGAACCCATCGGCAGGCTGATCGCCCGGCTCGACTTTGCCTTCCAGCGTCAGCCTCCATCCGATCAGGTTGAGAATCCGCTCCGTATTCTTGCGCGGCTCGTCGCCAGCCAACGACAGCGTGATCACCGTTCGATCTTCCTTGCGCTCTCCGGAGTGCCCCAGTTCGGCGATGCTCGCCATGTAGGTTTCCAAACCGCGGTGATACTCCGGGATCCCGCGCGCGAGTCCCGGCGAAACCTCGCGCACCAGCGCTCGGCAAAATTCGGCGAAGAAATCCTGGGATGACAGCGGACCATCGGTGCTGGTCACGCCCGCCAGCCCGGCCAGAGCCTTCATCCCGCCAGGAACCCAAGCCTCGCTCGAGGGCGCCAGTTGCAGTTGCGCGGCTACCGTCTGTAGTTCTGTCGCGATGTCGGTAGCTTCGGTGGTTCCCAAATGCGCGATGCGGCCCTTCACGCTGGCCAGATCCGACGCCTTGGGCTCCAACGCCAGATATCGCTGCATGTGATCGCGTGCGCCGTCAATGTCCTTTTTCGATTCGAGAATCATCCCGAGCACGTATTCCGCGCGTGGAAAATCGTGTTTGCGATCCAGACGGATGGCTTCCTTAGCGCTCGCTTCCGCGCCGTCTTTGTCTTTTAGCTGCCAGCGCGCGATCGCCTGATGAACGTAAGCCTCCGGATACTTGTGCCGAGTGTCTTCCTGAATCAAAGTATCCGCGGCCTTTTTCGCGCCTTCCCAATTCCTGGTTTCGATATCCAGGCGCGCTAGCATCAAATAAGCCGCCTGCAATTTCGGATTTAATTCGACGGCTTTAAGCTGCGCTTCCCGCGCCAGATCGATTTTCTGCTCGTTCTGATAAATGATGCCCAGCGCGTGCCACGCCTGCGCGAATTTAGGATAGGCCTGAAGCGCGGCGTGAATCTGCTTCTCCGCTTCCGGCCAGCGCCCCGCCTGCGCCGCCTGACCCGCCTTCGCCCACGTCTTGAACGCCTTGCGCGGAGCCTGCGCTTCGGAAAATACGTTGACGCTGGGATTCCCGCTGATCTTGATCAGAACAATCGGCGGCAGATTCGGGTCCTGGAACAAATTCCAATCGTTGTAATCGAGGGTGGTCGATTCGTAGCCCTTGAACGAGGCTCGCAACACGCACGCGCGGTTGAACGCAATCATGTCGACCGCGCCAATCGTGACCTTGTACGTGAATTCGCCCTTGGGATTGGTGGCGGCGACGAACACAGGAACTTCGGAGTCAAGACACGGCCGCTCAATGGTCACCGATTTCGGCGGAGGCGACCCATCCTCCATGGTGACTTTCCCGTGCAGAAAAACATCCGCCGCCGGAGACAACTGGGCGCACAACGCGGCCACCACCCCCACACCGAGCCGGTGCCGCCGTCCCCACTCCATCCTGTAATCTTACTCGAACTGGCGGCGGAATCGTTCGAATTCCTGCTTGATTTGCTCAATCTCTCGTTCCAGCGCCTCCACGCGAGCAGCCAGACCTGGATGATCCGCTACTGTACCTGCAGCCTCCGTCTCGGCGCTCAAATCCGGAGTCCCGCCGAAAAGCTGCACCCATCGACCTCGCGACGCCCGCGCCACCAGCGGTTCAGGCTCGTGCGCAGCCAGCGATTCGAGCACGCGCTCCACCTCATCCAGATCGCCGAAATCGTGCATCCGCTCCGTGCGCCCGCGCAGTTCGCCGACCGTTTGAGGACCGCGCAGCATCAATACGCAAAGAAGAGCCTGCTCGCGCCGCCCGAGATTTAATTTCTCTCCCAGACGGTGCGCCCACTTCTCCACACGATGCCCGGCGCCGCTGATTCGAATCACTAGTCCCTTATTTTTCAACAACTCCAGCGCCTGGGCGACGGTGTCTTCGTCGTAACTCACGATCGGTTCCCGGCTCGATTTTTGATTGCACGCATTCTGTAACGAATTCTGAGTCAGCGGGTAATACTCAGGGGTGGTAATGTCCTTCTCGAGTAACGCGCCCAGAACGCGAACTTCCACGGGATGCAGAATTTCCATTTCCATCAACTTAACCGAAACGACGCGACGGCGTCTATCGGACTACAGGAGACCCGGACTATGAGAACCATCGCACTGGCTGTATTCCTTGCGGCGCTGCCGAGCTCGGCGCAGCAAAAATCCCTGAGCTGCGACAGCAGCAACAATAACAACGGCCGCATGGTGTCCCACTGCGAGATGCGGGAAACCACGGTCGGGTACGCGGGCCGTCTGTCGGTCGACGGCGGCACGAACGGCGGCGTCTCGGTGAAAGGCTGGGACGGCGGCAGCGTCCTGGTGCGCGCCAAAGTGGAAGCATCGGCCGAAGATCAAGCTACGGCGGCATCCGTAGTCAGCCTGATTCGCGTGGATACCTCGGCCGGCCAGGTGATCGCGTCGGGACCGGACCAGACGCAGAGCAAGGGCGGATGGTCGGTGAGCTATGAAGTGTTCGTCCCGCGCCAGGCCGATCTAACACTCAAGACCCACAACGGAGGCATTTCGATCAGCGACGTACGCGGCACCATCCAGTTCACCGCGACCAACGGAGGCGTGAACCTGAAGCGCCTGGCCGGCGATGTCCAGGGAACCACCAGCAATGGCGGGTTGAACATCGAGCTGGCGGGCACGCGCTGGGACGGCAACAAACTGGACGCGCGCACTACGAATGGCGGCATCAACATCAGCATGCCGGAGAATTATTCCGCGCACTTTGAGACCGCGACCACGAACGGCCACCTGAACCTGCAATTCCCGATGACGGTCCACGGCGAGATCGGCCGCGCCCTGACTACTGACATCGGCGGCGGCGGCCCGACCATCCACGTCGAAACCACGAACGGCGGCGTAAACGTCAAGAAAGCCGCGCTGTAACGGGCGAGTGACGCCTGCCAATTTCAGAACGCTGGCGGCGATTGCCGGATTTGCGCTTTCCTGCGGAGCGCAGACGCAATCGCCGCCGGCATTCGAGGTAGCTTCGATCCGTCGCAATCTAAGCGGCGGCGTGAACACCAAAATCAACATTTCGGGTGGACGACTCACTGTCACCAACGGTTCGCTGAAGACCCTGATCCGGAATGCTTACGACATCCTGAGTTTCCAGCTCGCCGGTGAGCCGCGCTGGCTCGATACCGAAATGTACGATATCGAAGCGACCACGGGCAGCAGCGAGGAGATCGCGCCGGGTCAATTGAAGCTGCTGCTACAGAATCTGCTGGCGGATCGTTTCCAGCTCAAAGTTCACTGGGAGACGCGCGAAACCTCGGTGTACGCGCTGGTCATCGAAAAGAACGGACCGCGATTCAAAGAGAGCACAGCAGCGGGAGAACCCAGCATCAACACCTCGAAGGGACCCGCCAGAGCCCGAATGATTGGCGCCAGGGAGCCCATTTCGATTCTTGCCGGCAATCTGGGAAACCAGCTCGGCAGATTTGTGCTGGATCAGACGGGCTTAAAAGGCGTCTACGACTGGACGCTCGAATGGGATCCGAGCCTCACCCCGGATTCAACGCAGCCATCGCTTTTCACAGCGGTTCGGGATCAATTGGGGCTAAGATTGAAAGCTACTAAAGGCCCGATGGAGACGCTGGTGATCGACAACGCGCAAAGACCCTCCGGGAATTAACTGATCCTGAGGAATGAAGTCCGCCTCTTCGACCACGCGAGAGCTTCGTGCATCGGCATGTGATTATCTAGTAAGGTGCCCCGGCGATAACAATAGTGGCTTTGACCGCTCCCTGTGGTCGCGGCTCGTGTCGAAAATGAGCCGCGAC
>Ga0209415_10002736_pt1 | contig 32969 bp, 29 predicted proteins | sample PeaSoiSIISIP2007_FD_187696 | JGI IMG/M metagenome (GOLD analysis project Ga0209415, IMG submission 187696) | Peat soil microbial communities from Weissenstadt, Germany - SII-SIP-2007 (SPAdes) (version 2) | ecosystem: Environmental > Terrestrial > Soil > Wetlands > Peat | place: Germany... | reverse complement strand
GGGCGTCGAGGAGGGCCTGGGTAGGGTGCTCGTGGGAGCCGTCCCCCGCGTTAACGATCGACGTGCGCGTGTGCGACGAGACGAAGCGGGCCGCGCCCGAGGACGGGTGGCGCAGGACGACGGCGTCGGCGTGCATGGCCTCGATGTTCCGGATGGTATCGAGGAGCGTCTCCCCCTTCGTGACGCTGGACGCGGCGATGCTGACGTTGACGACGTCGGCCGAGAGGCGCTTGGCGGCGAGCTCGAACGAGGTGCGCGTGCGGGTCGACGCCTCGAAGAAGAGGTTGACGACGGTCTTCCCCTTGAGGGTCTCGAGCTTCTTCCCCCCTTGCTTGAGGTAGGTCAGGGCGGAGTCGGCCGCCTCGAGGGCGACCAGGATGTCCTCGCGGGAGAGCTCGTCGATGCCGAGCAGGTGGCGATGGTTCCAGCGGGGGGAGTGCGGCATCCGACCCTCAGTACGCGAGCACGCTCTCGACCTTGATCGGCAGGAGCTTCTCGCGCCCCCCCAGGAAGCCCAGCTCGATCGCGAACGCGTAGGCGACCACGTATCCCCCCTGCATGTGCACGAGCTCGGCGGCCGCCTTGGCCGTCCCGCCCGTCGCGAGCAGGTCGTCGACCACGATCGCCCGCGCCCCTTCGCGGATGGACCCCTTGTGCATCTCGAGCTCGGCGAAGCTGTACTCCGTCTGGTAGCTGACCTTGTGCGTCGTGGCGGGGAGCTTGCCGGGCTTGCGCGCGGGGACGAAGCTCGCGTTGAGGCGTGCCGCGAGGGCGCCGCCGAAGATGAAGCCGCGCGCTTCGACGCCGACGACCGCGTCGACGTGGTCCCCGATGAAGCGCTCCGCGAGCGTGTCGAGGACGATGTGGAAGGCGCGAGGGTCGGCGAGGAGCGGGGTGATGTCCTTGAACAGGATGCCCGGCTTGGGGAAGTCCGGGATGTCGCGGACGAACTTGCTCGCGTAGGCGAGAGGGTCGAGCGTGGCGGTGGCGTGCGCGGGTGTCTCGTGCTTCATGCGTGGCTCTCCTCGGTTCGCGGTCCTGTGGCCTCGTCGACGATGCGCGAGACTACCGGAAGGTCGGGGTGACTGGTGAGATCGAGGAGGAGGGGGGTGACCGAGGCCACGCGCTCGTCGTAGGCGGCGGTATCCGTCCCCTGGCTCTCGGCGTGGCGGACGCCGGGGCCACCGAGCCAGAGGTAGTCCCGGCCGTAGGGGTCGGTCCGGAACTCCACCCGCTCCTCGTAGATGCGCCGCCCGAGGCTCGTCGCCCGGATCGCCCCCTCCCAGCCCTTGGGGAAGTTGGCGCTGAGGAGCACGTGACGCGGGACTGCGACGTGGCTGGCGAGGAGGGCGTGGGCGAGGCGGGCGCAGGCGTCCGCGACGACGGCCAGGTCGAGGGAGACGTGGGTGCTCGTGGCTAGGGCGGGGACTCCGCGGAGCGCCGCCTCGCGCGCCGCGGCGACGGTGCCCGAATAGAAGACGTCCTGGCCGAGGTTGAGGCCGAGGTTGATGCCGGAGACGACGAGGTCGGGCCGCCGCGGGAGGAGGCGCGGGCCGCCGTGGAGGGCGACGTAGACGCAGTCGGCCGGGGTGCCGTTGATGGCGTGAATCCCCTCGGAGATCTTTCGAATGCGCAGCGGCTCTCGAAGGCTGAGGGCGTGGCTGGAGGCGCTCTGCTCGACCTCGGGGGCGACGACGATGACGTCCCAATCGCGCGCGAGGGCGGCGCGCATCGCGGCGAGGCCGACGCTCTGGTAGCCGTCGTCGTTGGAGAGGAGCACGAGAGGGCGGGGGCTCATGGTGCGGCGACCGTACAACATCGGGAGCGGCTCGCGTGGAGTCCCGACGTTCAGGTGCTTGCACCGGGGGCAATGTGGTGGTACCTGCGCACCCATTCCCTGGACGACAACCGAAAAGCCGGGGAATCGGCCAGATCGACGTTCGAAGTGGTCGCGAAGAAATCGTCGTCAGTAACTGGACCGTCGTTCAGTGAAGGGGGTAAGGGTCGAACCATGAACCACGACATGAAGCTCCTCGCAATGCTCCTCGGTTACTCCCAGCGACGCATGGTCGCGGTCGTCGGACAGGTCGAGTCTTGCCTCGGCTGCGACACGGAAGGGGCCCGCGCGGCCCTGGCCCGGCTCGAGCGCCATGGCCTCCTCTATGTCGAGGGGGTGACGGTGCGACTCACGCTCCCCGGCTTCGCCTACGCGAGCGCGATGGGGACGCGTGCGACGACCGGTACGACCAAGGGGGCTTCGGTGCACCGTCTCGGGCGGCGGCCGTTCTCCGCGCGCCCGCACGCGGCGTAGTCGCCTTCGTTCGCGGGTGGTATCACGCGCGGCGTGGACGCGAGCGCCCAGGGAGCGAAGGCGACGTACGAAGCCGGGCGCGCCGCGTCGGAGGCTCTCGCCCGCTCCCAGGAGTCGAAGATCCGCGCGGTAGGCCTGGCGCGGCTCCTGGTCGCGTTCCTCGGGGTCGGCGTCCTGGTGGGCATCGTCTGGGCGCACGTGCCGAGCTGGGCGTGGGGGGTGCTCGCCGGCCTCGGCGTCGCCTTCGTCGCCCTCGTGATGACGCACAGCCGAGCCTTCGCGGCGAAGGACCGGGCGATGGAGGCGCTGCGCTTCCATAAGCGAGGGCTGGCGAGGCTCGACGGGACCTGGCGGGCCTTCCCGACCACCGGGGCCGACCGCGCCTCGGCGGACCACGCGTTTGCCGACGATCTCGACCTCTTCGGCCCCTCCTCCCTCTTTCAGCTCCTCGACGCGGCCGAGACCCCCTTCGGTCGGGAGGCCCTCGCCCGGGCCCTGCTCGTCGGCGCCCGCCATGGGACGGACGCGGTCCGCGCGTCGTGGGGGGCCGACCTCGTCGCGCGCCAGGAGGCCGTCCGCGAGCTCGGTCCGCGGGTGAAGTGGCGCGAGAGCCTCGCCGTCGAGGGGGGAGTGCTGCGGTCCGAGGCGCCTGACCCGGCGCCGTTTCTCCTCTGGGCGGAGGGGAAGTCGCCGCTCGAGGTGCCCGCGGTGGTGGTCCTGCTCGCGCGGCTTCTCCCGTTCGTGGCGCTCGCGGTGTGGCTTGGCGCGAGGCCCCTGGGGCTGCCGAAGCCGGCCTGGGTGGGTGTCGTGGCGCTCGAGCTCGCGCTGTCGTTCCGGTACCGCGAGGCGACCGCCGCGACCATCGGCGCGGTCTCGGCGCACGCGGGGAGCTTCGCGCGCTACGGGTCGCTGTTCGCCGCGGCCGTCTCCGAGGAGCGGAGCGCACCGCGGCTCGCGAAGCTCTTGGAGCCGCTCGCGAGCGCGGAGGTCGGCGTCGTCCGCGAGATGGTGGCGCTCGAGCGCGTGGTCGGGTTCGTGGAGGCTCGACGGAACGAGGTCTTCCGGCTCTTCATCGGGCCGGTCCTCATGTGGGACCTCAACTTTGCCGTCCTCCTCGAGCGGTGGCGCCGGCGCTCCGGGGCGCGCGTCCGTGGCTGGTTCGAGGCGCTCGGAGAGCTGGAAGCCTTCGCCAGCCTCGCGGGGTTCGCGTTCGACCGCCCGGACCACTCTTGGCCCGAGCCCATGCCGGAGGCCCAGCTCCGCGCCGAAGGGCTGGGCCATCCGCTCATCGACGCCGCTCGGCGGGTCGGCAACGACCTGGCGCTCCCGCGCGCCGGGTGCGCGCTGGTGGTGACCGGCTCCAACATGTCCGGCAAGAGCACGCTCCTCCGCGCGATCGGCGTGAACACCGTCCTCGCCCAGGCAGGGGCTCCGGTCTGTGCGCGCTCGTTCGCCCTCGGTCAGGTGACGCTCGCGACCAGCATGCGCGTGCGCGACTCGCTCGACGAAGGCGTCTCTCACTTCTACGCGGAGCTCCAGAAGCTGAAACGCGTGGTCGACCTCGCGAGCGGGCCCCCGCCGCTGCTCTTCCTCCTGGACGAGATCCTCCACGGCACCAACTCGCGCGAGCGCATCATCGGAGCCCGGTCGGTCATCCAGGGGCTCGTCGCGCGGGGGGCGCTCGGGGCGGTGTCGACGCACGACCTCGGCATCGCCGACCTCGCCGACGCGCTCCCTGGAGCGGTGCGAAACGTCCACTTCGAGGAGCAGGTGAAGGACGACGGGACGATGACCTTCGACTACCGCCTCCGCGACGGGACGGTCCAGAGCTCGAACGCGCTGCGGCTCATGCGTGCCATCGGGCTGGACGTCCCGCTCGACGGACCGGTGGCCCAGCCCCTGCCGGTCGATCCGGCGTCGTGATAGCCTGATGTCATGGCCGAAACGAGTCGCGGAAGGGTGCGCGTTCTCACCGTCACCGTGAGCGATCTGCGCAAGCGGCACGCGGACGAGACGGGCAAGCGCCTCGACGCCGAGCTGACGGCGGCGGGGCTGACCATCGTGCGTCACGCGACCGTGGCGGACGAGCCGACGTTCATCCGCGAGCTCGTGCGAAGCACGGCCACGAACAACGAGGCCGACGCCATCGTGCTCAGCGGGGGCACGGGGATCACGCCCCGGGACCAGACGTTCGAGGCGCTCGAAGCCATCTACGAGAAGCGCATCGAGGGCTTCGGCGAGGCGTTCCGGCGCTTGGCGTTCGAGGCGCTGGGGCCGCGCGCGATGTACTTCCGCGCCAGCGCGGGGATCTTCAACGAGTGCCCGATCTTCTCCCTCCCGGGGAACGTCCCCGCCGTCGTTCTCGCGGTGCAGAAGCTCGTGGGGCCGACGCTGGTCAGCGCGGTGGACATGGCGATGGGCCGCGAGACGCACACGCTCGGCGCGCCCGCGTCGCGCCCGACGGCGTCGAGCCCCGACGTCTCGGCGGCGGCGAAGGGCGACGGGCCGACGTCACGCTGAGCGTCCCCGCGTCCGAGGGGGGGTTACAGCGTCTCGGACGTGAAGGCGAGAACGCCCGCGATGTCGCGCGTGCCGCACGCCAGCGCGACCAGGCGATCGACGCCGAGCGCGTTGCCGGCCGACGGGGGGAGGCCCTGCTCGAGCGCCGCGAGGAAGCGTTCGTCGATGGGGTAGACGGGGAGACCGCGCTCGCGACGAACCGCCTGGTCATGCTCGAGGCGCGTGCGCTGCTCCCGCGGGTCGGTGAGCTCGCCGAAGCCGTTGCAGAGCTCGACGCCCGCCAGGTAGAGCTCGAAGCGCTCGGAGACGCGCGGGTCGCCGGGCTTCTTGCGCGCGAGCGACGCCTGCGACGCGGGGTACTCGGTGAGGAACACCGGGCGAGCCTCGGCGGCGAGCGCCGGCTCGACGGCGTCGACCATGAGGCGATAGAAGCGGTCCTCATCGTGGGCCGCGAGCGTGAGGGTCTCGTCGGGGGCCACGTTCGCGAACGAACGGTAGGCGTCGAGGACGGTCATCCGGCGGAACGGCGGCGCCGTGTCGAGCGTGCGGTCCCCGAGCGTGACGCGCCCGCCCGTGATGCGCGCGACCAGCTGCTCGGTGTCTCCCATGACGTCGGTGACGTCGCCGGGGGCGCGATACCACTCGAGCATCGTGAACTCGGGGCTGTGGCGCTCGCCGCTCTCGTCCTCGCGGAATGCCTTCGTGACCTGGAAGATCCGCGAGTGTCCGGCCGCGAGGAGGCGCTTCATCTGGTACTCGGGCGACGTGCTGAGAAATCGCGGGCGTCGTCCGGGGCGCGTCGCGAGCTCGAAGGCCGACAGGTGGACGTCCAGGCCGGGCGAGGGGACGACGACGGGCGTCTCGACCTCGAGGAAGCCGCGCGACTCGAAGAACGCGCGGAGCTCGGCCGTGAGCCGCGCGCGCCGCTCGAGGCTCACGGCGCGAGGCCGCGCAGGATGATGTCGGCGATCTGCCCGGCCGCCCGCGAGAGCGCCCCGCGCTCGGCGCGCCCGAGCGCCCACGTGAGCGCGATGCCGTCGAGGGCGCCCCACGTCGCGCGCGCCACGAGGAGGGGAGGCACGTCTTTGCGGAAGTCGCCCGCGGCTTGCCCTTCGGACACGACGGCCGCGATCGACTCGAGGTACGCCATGAACTTGGGGGCCGCGTACTCTTTGAGGAGCTTGGTCGACTGGCGAAGGATGACGGTCAGGACCTCCGCGAGGTCGCGCTCGCCTTCGAGGAGGCCGAGCTGGAGCTCGATGATCTTCCGGAGCTTCGCCTGCGCCCCCCCCTGCTTTGGAAGCTCGTCGCGCATGTAGGAGAGGAGCTTCTCGACGCGGTCCTCGAAGAGCGAGAGGAGGAGCTCGTCCTTCGACTTGAAGTAGAGGTAGATCGTGCCGTCCGCGACCCCGGCCGCCCGCGCCACGTCGCTCACGCGCGTCGCGTAGAAGCCGTTCTTGGCGAACACACGGACGGCGGCCGCGAGGATCCGCGGCCTCTTGTCGCCGAGGCGAGCGGCAGCGCTCCTCCGCGGTGCGCGCTTCGCGGCGGGTGGGCTCCTTCGGCTGAGTGAGGATTCACTCACTCCTCCCGGGTATCAAAGCGCGCGAGTCGGGTCAACGGAGGGGGGCGGACGATCGGCGGGTCAATGCGCGAGTGCGAGCACGCGCTCCGCGAACGCGCCGATCTGCGAGCCGATCCACGGCCCGAGCACGACGAGCGCGCCCGCGACCGCGACCAGGCGCGGCAAGTGCGCGAGCGTCGCGTCCTGGACCTGCGACGCGGCCTGAAACGCGGCGACGACCAGGCCGACGACCGCGGCGACGCCGATGACGGGCAGCGAGAGCGCGACGGTCAGGAGGAGCGCCTCCTGCGCCTCGGCGATCAGCGCCGGAGGAGGGACGCCCACGTGTCAGCCGCCTTGGGTCGCGTCCTGCAAGGTCGCGTCCTTCGCGGTCGCGTCCTTCGACGCCGCGCCATCGCCTGCGTCCGTCGACGCTCGACCGTCGACGGCACGCGCGGCGTCGGCCTTGCCCGCGTCGCGTCCCGCGTCCGCGCTCGCGTCGAAGCTGCCGTCTCCTGAAGGCGGGCCGCCCGTCGTGCTCCCGCCGATGGCGCCCACGCACGCCGCGGCGGTGGCGCCCGTCGGGGGGCAGCAGACGCCGAGGGTTCCCAGAACGCCGCTCAGCGGCGCGCCCGTCGTGTAGCCCACGGACGCGGCCGGGAGCTGGCAAACGAGCCCCGCGGCACACTCGCTCGTCCCGTTCACGGCGGCGTCGCCGCCGGAGAACAGCGTGCAGCGCTCACCCTCGCCCTCGTCCGCGCATCCCCCGACCCCGCCGAAGGCGACCGCGGCGAGCGCGGTGGCCGCGGTGGCGGCGAGTCTCCGCAAGGTGAAGGCTCCACGCTGGCTCAAGCTCGATTCCTCTCCGTCCGTTCCGGTTCGCGCGCAAGCTCCCACGGAGGCGGCATGAATACCAGTCCTACGTGCAGAGGCGCACCCGGGAGGCTCTTAGCGTCGCGCTTTTCCTGTGTCCAGGTGCGTCGCGTCCCCGCTCAGCCGCCCGTCTTCGCGCGCTGCTCCTTGGCCTCGACCGCGGCTCCGAAGAGGCGCACGTACTGGGCGGCGCTCGCGAGGGAGAACCCGAGCGAGAGGTACACGAGCGCGCGGCCGACGTGGACGAGGTCGACCAGGCCGAGGTCGATGCCGACGTACGAGAGGTGGTACGGATAGCCCAGCACGAGCGCGATGATGCCGATCATCTGGAGCGCCGTCTTGGTCTTCCCTTCCTGCCCCGCGGCGATGACCACCCCTTCGCTCGCCGCGATGCTGCGCAGCCCGTTGATGGAGAGCTCACGCGCGAGGATGAGCACCACGGCCCACGCCGGGATCCGCCCCATCGGGACCATCCAGACGAGGGACGCCATCACGATCAGCTTGTCGGCGAGCGGGTCGAGGAACTTGCCGAGCACGCTGACGATGCCCATCCGGCGCGCGAGGTAGCCGTCGAGGAGGTCCGTGATCGCCGCGACCGTGAACACGATGGCCGCCCAGAAGCACGCGCGCGGGGTCGCCTGGTCGAGGTAGTAGAGGAACAGCGGGATCATCACGATCCGGCCCATCGTGAGGAGGTTCGGGATGTTGAGCGCGTCCTCTGCGAGCGATCGGCGCGTCTCGCGGAGGGCGGGGAGCTCTGCCGGCGCGAGGACGGCGGGCCGGTCCGTCGGCGGGAGCGGCTCCGTCATGGCCGCGCGCTCACTTGCCGGTGACGAGGACGACGCCCTCGCCCGAGAACGCGACGAGGCCCCGCTGCCCCCCCGGTGCCTCGTCGCCCGACAGCGCGCGGGGGAGGAGCCTCCCGGCCCACCCGACGACGACGTCCTTCCTCACGCTGATGCCGCCCGGCTTCACGTCGAGCGCGAGGACGTCGGCGCCGAGCTCGAGGAGGACGGTCCCCGTGCCGCGGAGCTGGACGAGCGGCGTGCCCTCCGAGGGCCCGCTGCCCCAGCCGAGGCGACCGTTCTCGTAGGGGAGCGAGAGATCGAACCCGAGCATCACGTCCTCGCGGAAGAAGACGATCTGCTCGTGAAGGACGAAGGCGACGATGCGCTGCGCGGGCCGCGGACCGAGGATCAGCTGTCCAGGACCTTTCATCGACGCGAACGGAGTCCCGATGCCGCCGAACGTCTCGCCCGGCGTCCCGTTCGTGGGCACGGCCTCGGCGCGCATCTGTCGCGCGAGGATCTCCGCGTCGATCGTGCCCGCGTACGAGCGCAGCGACTCGAGCCTGAACGCGAAGCCGCGCGCCGAGTGGGTCGCGTCGAGCTCGACGCGCGCGAGCCGCGTGCCGAGGACGGTGACTCCGTGCGCGTCGCCGGCTCTCTGGACGCGCGCGTCTTCGATGAAGTTCGTGAGCGGCGGCGCTTCGAGCCAGCCCTGGCGAGAACCGGCGGCGCGTGGCTGGGCCTCCCAGCCGAGAGTGTCGAGCCTGGGGGCCCTCTGGGGCGGGACGGCCATCGGGGGCATCACGCTGTCGCGCAAGGCCTCCGCGCGCGTCCGGTCGACCGCCACGAGCTCGATGCTCAGCTCGCCGCCGTCGAGCTCCTCGAAGGGGGCGCTCGGCGCAGGCGGCCGCCGGCTGTGGGTGTCGGCGCGTCCTCCCGCCTCGGGCGGGAGGCTCGACAGGGCTCCGCGCTCGGCGAGCCGCCGCGCGAGCTCGGAGTGGCCGGCGCGCTCGAAGGCCTCCCTTGCCTGGTCGATGAATCCGAGCCTCTCGAGCGTGACGGCCAGGTAACCCCAGGCGCGGAGGTCGTCCACGTTCTCCATCACGAGCGTCTCGAGCTCGACCCGCGCGCCGTGGGTCTCTCCCGTCTTGAGGTAGCAGAGCGCGAGGTTGAGCCGGAGCGACGGGTCGTCCGGCCGGTCCTTCAGGAGGGTGCGGTAGGTCGCGATCGAGCGGGCGTAGAACCCGCGCCGGAAGTAGACGACGGCGAGGAGGCCCTGCGTGCGCGCGTCGGACGGCTCGAGCGTGAGCGCGTACTCGAACTCGCTCTGCGCCTCGAGCAGCCGGTGATCGTTTAAGAGCTCGCTCCCCCGGTAAAGGTGGAAGAGGAAGTCTGCCTCGGCGGGGATCGCGTCTCCCGCGCTGGCCAGAGTGTGCTCGACCTCTGCGGTCATCGGCGACGGATGCTAGCCTGTTCTGGCGCGGCTGCGATACCAGCTGGTCACGGCGACGGCCGCGACGACGGCGAGCGCGACCGCGACGGCGAGGCTCGCGTCGACGCCGAGGGTGCCCCCTCCCCACGGCGACGCTCGCCAGCGGGCGTCGAAGAGCGCGCCGGCGAACAGCGTGGTCGTCGCGAGACGAAACGCCGCGTTCGCGGCCCACGCCGTCCAGGCGCCCCGCCCGCGTAGCCAGAGCGTCGCGACGGAAGCTCCGCCGAGCGCCGCGACCGCGAGGAGGCCGACCGTGGAGGAGCCGGAATCCGGGGTCTGTCCGAGCCTCGCGGCCGCCGCGACCGCGCCGCAGACGACGAGCTGGAGCGGGGGCGAGACCGTGTGACGGAAGGCCCGGAGCACGAGGCCACGGAGGACCAGCTCGTCACGCATCGCCAGGAGCCCCGCGGTGAGGACGCCGATGAGCACGCCGGTCGCGGAGACGCTCGCCAGTGCGACCGTCGCGGCGCCGGTGGCGACCGCGAACCCGATCGCCGCCGCGGCCGCGCCCAGGCCAAAGAGCGCGCCGGCGCCCACCTTCCGCAGGATCGTCCCGCTCGTCGGGGCCGGCGCTTCCGGATCGCTCCACGCGACGCCGAGCCGACCCGCGCCCCACTCGGCCACGAACGCCTGGACCGCGAGGCTGCCCCCGCGATGCGCCGCGAGGAGCCCGCCGAGCCCGGCCATGACCGTGGAGAGGCCGACCGTCCACGCCGCGATGCGCGCGCTCTCGCGAACCGGCTCCGAGCTGGGAGAGGGCTCTCGAGGTCGGCGAGGCATGGTCGGAGGCGTGGGGTGACGATTCAGGCCAGCGAGACGAGCCTCGCGCCGCCTTCGACGGCGGCTCCCGCGACCACGTGAACCTCGGCGATCGTGGCGTCCCCCTTCGCCTTGAGCTCGTTCTCCATCTTCATGGCTTCCATGACGAGCAGCGGCTGCCCCGCAACCACGACGTCGCCCTTCGCGACCAGGACCTTCACGATCCGCCCCGGCATCGGCGCCCGCAGGAGGTTGTCCGAGACCCCCGACGGCCCCTTCTTGACGGCGTTCGCCGCGCGCTGACGCTCGCTCTCGACCTCGACGTACGTCCGGTAGCCACGGCCGATGATGCCGACCTGGGGTGACGCTCCCTCGGTCGTGAGGTCGACGATCTTCCCGTTGACGCGGATGGAGAGCTGTTCGCCGAGGGGAACGACATCGGCGTGGACGTGCGCGCCGTCCACCTCGACGGCGAGCGCGCCGCTCGGGAGCTCGTGGATGTCCACTGCGGTCGTCTCCGGGGACGTCGCCGAGAGCTTCACGTAGTAGCGCACGGCCTGACCTATAGAGCGGCGTCACGAAATAGGAAACTGTCCGGAGCGCCGACCGGAGTTACGCTTGTTTGGTGGGAGGACCGAGTTTCGGTATGACGCGGTGATGGCGAGCGCTGGGGACGAGTCGAGTGTCCGTTCGACGCTCGGCAGTTACCGGTTGCTCGGCGAGCTCGGCAAAGATCCGCTCGGGGTCCTTCACCTGGCGTGCCCTGCCGGCGCCTCGAGCTTCCCCAACTGGGCGGTCGTCCGCCGACTCCACGCCGGGCTGGCGCGTGATCCGGTCATGGTCCACGCGTTCCTCGGGGCCGTCCAGGCGGCGAGCCGCATGGTTCACCCGAAGATCGCGTCGACGTTCGACTTCGGCGGAAAGATGGACGTGCCCTGGTCTGCGCGCGAGCACCTCTACGGCGTGACCGTGAGTCAGATCATCGCGCGGGGATGCCGCGAGAACGAGTCGCTCCCGTGGGCGCTCGCGGCGCACGTCGTGGCGGAGGCTGCGGAAGGCGTCCACGCGTTGCGCTCGCGCTTGCCCGCGTATGGGCCGCCGGTCGGGTTCCTGACCGGGGCCGTGACGCCTTCGGTGTTCGTGACCGAGGCGGGCGAGGTGAAGATCGTGGACGGATGCTTGCCCCTCATCGACGGACATCCGTTGATGGACTCCGAGGCGATCCCGTACCGCCCGCGCTCGGTGGAGGGGGCGGAGGTGGCGGCGGGCAGGACCGACGCGTTCGGTCTCGCCGTCGTGCTCTGGGAGCTCGCGGCGGGGCGCCGCCTCTTCGCGGGGGGTGACGATACCGAGAGCCACAGGCTCGTCGAGGCGTCCGTCGTGGCCCCGCTCGCGCGGGTCGCGCGGACGCCGCCCGTCCTCGACGAGATCGTTCGGCGCGCCCTCGGCCTCTCCCCGGTCTCGCCGATCGCCGATGCGAGAGAGCTTGCGGCCGAGCTCCGTGCTGCTCTCGACGCGGGCGGGGCGCGGGTCGCCGCCGAGGACGTCTCACGCGTCGTCAGGGCCAGCTTCGCGAGCCTGCTCGACCAGCAGCACGCCCGCGTCGATGCGGCGTGGCGTACGGAGCAGGAGCTGCAGGAGATGGGCGACGTCCCGCCCGACGCCCCGCAGGAGGCCGACGTCACCCTCTCGAACGACATGACCGTCCCCGACACGACGACCGAGACCGCGGTCTCGCGCCCGTCGCCGTTCGGATTGCGCGATGGCTTCGACGAGATCCCGACGCTGCCGCGGAGCTCGATCCGCGGCGTCTCGTCGTGGCGTGCCGACGCGCCGTCGCGTCGGTCGCTCGAGTCCGCCCCGCGTATCGGCTACCTCGGGGATGCGCCCCCTCCGCCCTCCGAGCCGACGCCGGCGACGCCCGCCCCACCCCCTCCCGTGGTGTATGCCGCGCCGGCTCCGCTCGTCCTCCCGCCCGTCGAGCGAGCCCACACGGCGGCGCTCGCTGAACCGCCGAGCACGGGAGCGTCCGCGAGCGGTGTCACGCGCCGGATGGCGCCGCGGCGCTCCCTCATGGCGACGGGAATCGTCGGCTTCACGGTCGCGTTCGTGTGCATCGTGCTCGTCGGCGTTTGCAGGCGCCCGCCCTCCGATGTCGAGGGCGTCCAGCCCGACGTGGGTGGCGTTCCGGACGCGGCCTCCGTTGCCGCCGCGCGCCCCTCGAGCCCCCCGTCGTCCCCGTCGCGGAATCTGCCGACCTCCCCGTCGTGGAGCCAGCGTCCCCCGTCGGCGATTCCGGTCGCGTCCGCAGGCGATCTCCCGCGTGCGCCGAGCAACACGCCGGCCCCGTCGCGCCGCGGGCAGTCGCCGACTCCATCGACGATGGGCCGCACGGGGCTCCTCACCGTCTTCTGCACGCCGCCGTGCGATCGGGTGTGGGACGGCTCGCGCGCGCTCGGTCCGTCGCCGGTCTTCAAGGTCCCCGTGGCGGTCGGCGTCCACCGCCTCCGGCTCCGCGTCGACTCGCTCGGCGCCGAGAAGGCGGTGACCGTGACCGTCCGCGAGAACGACACGGCGGTCGTGCGCGAGACGCTGGGGAAATAGCTCGTGTGGCCGTCCCGACCGACACGTCGCGCGACGCGCGCGGCCGTGATGCTCGGGGGGGCGACGCTCTCGTGCGCGGGAGCTCGCTGGCGCATCCCGACCTACGACGAGCCCGCTACCCCGCCGCTGACCGTTGAAGCTGCCGCGCGCGTGGACTCCACGCGCCCCGCCCTCGGGCCGACGCTCACGCCCGGAGTCACCGCCGGGATCGACGCCGCCGTCGCGGCCGCGATCGCCGCGAAGAAGCTTCCGGGCTGCGTCGTCGTGATCGGCCGACACGACCGCGTGCTCTTCGCCCGGGCCTATGGCTCGCGCTCGGTGCTGCCTGTGGTGACGCCCATGACGCTCGACACCGTGTTCGATCTCGCGTCGCTGACGAAGCCCGTGGCGACCGCGGCGAGCATCCTGGTGCTCGTCGATCGCGGTCAGGTGGATCTCGAGGCTCCGCTGCAGAAGTACCTGCCGGAGCTCGGCGAGGCGGGGAAGGGGACGCTGCGCGAAGCCCTCACGCACACCGCCGGCTTTCTGGCCGACACGCCGACCGCCGACTACGAAGCCGGTGTCGAGGAGGCGGTGCGTCGGATCGCGCGGACGCGGCTCAGGTACGCGCCGGGCACCGAGACGCACTACTCCGACGTCGGATTCTTGCTCCTCGGCGAGGTGGTGCGTCGGGTGAGCGGGCAGCACCTCGAGGCGTTCGCAGAGGAGGCGGTGTTCGGTCCTCTCGGGATGAAGGAGACCGGCTTTCTCCCTGGGCCCACGGCGCGCCAGCGCGCGGCGCCGACCGAATACATCGACGGCCGCTGGCTCACGGGAGAGGTACATGATCCCCGGGCGCGTCTGCTCGGCGGAGTCGCGGGGCACGCGGGGGTCTTCTCGACGAGCGCGGATCTGACGCTCTTCGCTCAGGCGATGCTCGGCGGCGGTCGGCCGTTCCTGTCGCCTCGCGCGCTCCGCGAGTTCACCGCGCCGCACGATGTCCCGCACGCGGTCCGCGCGCTCGGGTGGGACGTCTGGAGCCCGTATTCGACCAATCGAGGCACGTCGCTTTCGCGTCGCGCGTTCGGCCATGGGGGCTACACGGGAACGTCGCTCTGGATCGATCCCAACAAGGACCTCTTCGTCCTCTTCCTTTCGAACCGCGTCCATCCCGATGGTCACGGGGCGATCAACCCGCTGGCCGGAGCGATCGCCGATCTCGCGGCGGGCGAGGTCGGACCGGACGAGCGCGCCGTCGCGCCGGCGTGCGACGCGCCGAGCGCCCCCGTGGAGTCGGGGCTCGACGCGCTCACCGCCGATGGCTTCGCGCGTCTCGCGGGAGCGAGCGTCGGGCTCATCACCAACGCTTCGGGTCGCGCGCGCGGAGGCGAACGCGACGTGGATCTGCTCGCAGGCGCGCCCGGCGTGCATCTCGCGGCGCTCTTCGCGCCCGAGCACGGCCTCATGACCGATCAGGACGCTCTGATCGCGGACGGTCGCGACGAGAAGACCGGGCTCCCCGTGTACAGCCTCTACGGCGACCACTTCGCGCCGACGGACGCCGAGCTTGCGGGCATCGACACGCTCGTTTTCGACCTACCGGACGTCGGCACCCGTTTCTTCACCTACGCCTCGACGCTCCACCGCGCGATGGAGGTCGCGTCGAAGCGCGGGCTTCGCTTCGTGGTGCTCGATCGTCCTGACCCGATCGACGGTGTGCACGTCGAGGGACCGGTGCTCGCGCCGGGCGCGCACTCCTTCGTGAACCACGCGCCGCTCCCCGTGAGGCACGGCATGACGATGGGGGAGCTCGCCGTGCTGTTCGACGCGGAGGACCACCTCGGGACCGCACTCGACGTGGTCCGCGCGCGCGGATGGACGCGCGACGCGGCTTGGGACGCCACGGGCCTGGTCTGGATCCCCCCTTCGCCGAACCTCAGGACCGCGGCCGAAGCGCTCCTGTATCCGGCGCTCGGGCTCCTCGAAGCGACGAACGTGTCGGTCGGCAGGGGAACCGACACGCCGTTCGAGGTGCTGGGCGCGCCGTGGATGGACGGCGCGCGGCTCCTGGCCCACGTGCCGGCTCTTCCGGGGGTACGCTTCGAGCTTGCGACGTTCACGCCGACCGCGAGCAAGCACCGGGGCGTGAGTTGCTCCGGGGTCCGTCTGACCGTGACCGATCCGGGAGCCTTCCAAGCCGTCGCGACGGCCGTGGCCATCGCGGGGGCACTTCACGCGGTGCACCCTGGGCGCTGGGACGAGCGTGGGCTCGAGAAGATGCTCATGTCGAAGGACGCGATCCGCGCGATCGACAAGGGCGCGCCGCCCGACGCGATCGCAGCCACGTGGAGCGCGGAGCTCGCCCGCTTCCGTGAGACGAGAGAGAAGTACCTGCTCTATCCGACGAGGGCCTGCGCGCCGGGACCGTCGAAAAGCGCGCGGGAGGGGTGGTAGTGTGCACGGCCCCATGACCACCGCAGTCCTCGTCGGCCGCCCGCTCAGCCTGAAGGATCTCGAAGACGTCGCCGTCCGCGGTCGCCTCGTCGCGCTGGAAGACACGGCGCGGAGCAAGGTCTTGCGCTCGCGCAGCGCGGTCGACGCGATCGCGCGGGCGGGCGACCAAGGACCGTCGGTCTACGGAGTGAACACCGGCTTCGGCGCCCTTAGCGAGACCCGCATCTCGGCGTCCGACATCCGCGCGCTGCAGCGCAACCTCGTCCGCTCTCATTCGACCGGGGTCGGCGCCGACCTCGGACTCCCGTCCGTCCGCGGCATCATGTTGCTCCGCGCGCAGGTGCTCGCGCTCGGTCACTCCGGGGTCCGCGCGGAGCTCATCGAGCTGCTCCTCGAGATGCTCAACCGCGGCGTTCACCCGCGCATCCCCTCCCAGGGCTCCGTCGGCGCCTCGGGAGACCTCGCACCGCTCGCGCACCTCGCCCTCGCGCTCATCGGCGAGGGGGAGGCGTCCAGAGACCTCCCGCCGCGGGGCGGCGTGTACGACGCGGCGACACGGCCGAGGGTCGTGAACAGCGCCGAGTCACTCCGCGCCGCGGGGCTCGCGCCGATCGTCCTCGAGTCGAAGGAGGGGCTCGCGCTCATCAACGGCACGCAGTACATGGCAGCCGTCGGCACGCTCGCGCTTCTCGACGCGGAGCGGCTGTGCGTCGCTGCCGACATCGCCGGCGCGATGAGCCTCGAGGCGCTCAAAGGGTCGACGCGACCGTTCGACGAGCGGCTCCAGGCGGCTCGCCCGCACCCCGGGCAGGCCGTCGTCGCGAAAAACCTCCGCACGCTCCTCGCGAACAGCGCGATCGCCGAGAGCCACAAGCACTGTAACAAGGTCCAGGACTCCTACTCCCTTCGCTGCATGCCCTCCGTTCACGGCGCGTCCCGCGACGCGCTCGTCTGGGCGCGCCAGGTGCTCGAGCGAGAGGTGAACAGCGTCACCGACAACCCGAGCGTCTTCGTTGGACCGGACGGCGAAGCCGACATCATCAGTGGAGGAAACTTCCACGGTCAGCCGCTCGCGTTCGCGCTCGATCTCGCCGCGATGGCCGTCGCGGAGCTGGCGAACATCAGCGAGCGACGGGTCGAGCAGATGGTGAACCCGGCCCTGTCGAGCGGGCTCACGCCGTTCCTCGCGGCCGGGAGCGGCCTTCACTCGGGGTTCATGATCGCCCAGGTGGCGAGCGCGTCGCTCGTCAGCGAGAACAAGGTCCTCTGTCACCCGGCCAGCGTCGACTCCATCCCTTCCTCAGCCGGGAAAGAGGATCACGTCAGCATGGGGAGCGTCAGCGCGAAGAAGCTCGAGCAGGTGGTCCTAAACACCAGGAACGCGCTGGCGATCGAGCTCATGACGGCGGCCGCCGGCGTAGATCAGCGAGCCCCCGTCAAGCCGAGCACGGGCATCCAGGCCGCCCTCTCCGCGGTCCGCGAGAAGGTGGCGCCGATGACGGAGGACCGCCCGCTCCACCACGACATCGCCGCAGTCGCCGCGCTCGTCGCGACGGGGGCGCTCGCCCGCGCGGTCGAGGCGAAGGTGGGTGCGCTCGACTGACGGTTCGTACTCTGGCCCCTTGGCGGAATCGGCATACGCAGCGGACTTAAAATCCGCGGCCCGAAGAGGGCATGAGGGTTCGAGTCCCTCAGGGGCCACCCAGAGAGAGCGTCACTCGTCGCGTGTGGTCGCGTTCGCCCTGGCCAGTGCCGCGCTCGGCGCGGTCGGGTCCGCGGGCGAGACGAACGCCTCGTCGATCGCGCGTTCGAACGCGTCGGAGACGAGCTTGCACAGCGACGCGCCGTCTTCGGCCGAGGCGCGTGCGAGCTCGCGGTCGCCAAGGGTCACGTGGAAGGTGCCGTCCGTGTTGGGGCGGATGCGGAGCGACCAGACCGCGGAGAACTTGTCGTCCACGCGCAGCGCGAGCTTCGCGACGAACCACCCGGTCTGGCGCACCTCCCCGTCGGCCTGCTCCGAGACGAGCGCAGAGAGCGATACGCTACCGCGCGGCCACTCGCCCTCGTCGACGAACGTACGCCGGAGGTTGGTCGCGAGCTTGCGGCACCCCTCCTCGCAGAGGAGGTGATTCGTGCGTGCGGCTGCGACCATCGACTTCGCCTGCTCAAACGATGTCATGGCGGCTCTTCCCTTCACTGGCTCGGCGACTGCGGGTGCGGATATCACACGGCGAGACGCCGTACCGTCAAGCCCCGTCGGCGCGCCTCCCGCCGTGGCCGCGGGCGCCGCGTCCCAGGGCGCGGCGAGGCGTCGGAAACGTCGCCTCTCGACTTGAAACGCGCAATAGTGCGGCAATGGCTCCCAGGCGCAAGCTGCGTCCGATGCGCTGCCGCGCTAGCCTTGCGCCGGGGGGGGTCGCCTTTGTGCTCGTCGGGGCGGGCTGCCCGGTCTTCGCCCCGCCGACGCACGTCACCGTGCTCCACACCGAGGCAGCCGATCGCGGGCTCCACGAGGAGGGTCAGAGCCTCAACGTCGATCACTGGACGCCGGAGTCCGCGCCCGAGGGGCTCGAGCGCGGGTTCTTCGTCGTGAAGAGCGAGCTCGAATGGAACGAGCGCTGGAAGGGCATCGAAACCCGCAAGGTCCCCGTCCTCCCGGCCGACCTCAACTTCGCGAAGGAGATGATCCTCGTCGCCGCCCCGCCCGAGCGCGACGTGATCGCGACCGAGGTGAGGAGCGTCATCGTGAACGAGGGGGGCATCCACGCGTACGTGACGGAGACGGTCCCGGGCGTCGACTGTCCTCCCGCCGAGAAGGACAACAAGCCGAGCTACGATCTCGCGCGCGTCCCGCTGGTCGAGCGCAACGAGGTGCGCGTCCACGTCGACTCCGTGCCGGGCGACGCGTGCGGCCTCGCGCCGACCGCGAAGATCTCGTGCCGCGCGGAGGTGCCGGGCGCGCGCGAGGCGGGGGCCTTCCGCGAGAGCTTGAGCGTCGAGCCGGGGACGAAGGTCGCGTGCATCGTCGGCAATTTCACCAGCCCGCGGCCGATCATCGATTTGACATGGACTTTCACGGGGCTGCCGCTCGGCGCCACGTCGAAGATGGTCGTCGGGAGCCGCGGCACCGCCGTCAGCTTCGTCCCTGACGTGTTCGGGACGTACGCGCTCCAGGTCGAGGTGCTCGACGATCTCCAGCGGAGAGGGATGGCTGCCGTCGAGGTGCTGGCGGAGCCGAAGGACCTCCTCGTGGTCCAGCTCATTTGGACGAAGTTCGACCCTGACGACGACCCTTCGACCTTCCCTCGCATCGAGCTCCACTCGCTGAACCTCGACGCGACCGGGAACGCCATCGGGACGCCCAGGGTCTACGGCAAACCGTCGGCCTTGCCGGGTACGCCGGAGGCTCCGCCGATCGTCTGGGGCAAGACGGGTGGATGCAGCATCGAGGGTACGGCGCCGTACTGCAAGGCCGCGGCGAAGGGGTTCACCACGGTCATGAGCCTCGAGCCTGCGGCGGCGGCCTTCTACGCGATAGGGGTCCACTTCACCGACGATCGTGTGCAGGGACAGGCCGTGCCGTGCGTGCGGAGCTACCGCGCCGGCAAGCTCATCGCCGACCTTTGCGATACGAACGCGAGGCCTGCCGACGCGTGGTGGTTGGCCGGCGTGATCGATTCGCAGACCGGCAAGACGGTGCAGACGCTCGCGGCCGAGCGCGCGCAGGCTGCGGCGACCGCGGCCGCGGCGAGCGCGACGTCCACGAAGCCTGCGGCGAGCGCGACGCCCGCCGCGCCCGCGACGCCGTCGCCGCGCCCACGCTGACCTCCACCGTCCCTAGGGCTTGCCCGTCCGAGCGGGCTTCGCTGCGGCGCCCCCCTCGGGCTTGGCCGCGACCGGCTTCGCTCCTGCGGGGGCGGCGGCCGCCGCCGGCTTCACGTTGAAGAACTTGTCGATCGCTGCCGCGTCCTTCTCCCGGAGCATCTGGGAAAGTCCGACGCTCTCGAGCGCCTCCGCGAGCGGTCGCTTGGAGCCCTCGACGTCGGCCGTCCTCGGCGTGAAGAACGCGGTGACCCGGTCGATCTCCTCCTTCGTCCGCGCGCGCCCGGCGATGCCGAAGATTCGACCCGACAGGAACCCCGGGAGCTTGGTCCGCACAGCGTCCCAGTTCGCCATCGTCCAGTCGATCGCCGCCGCGCGGGTCGAGGGGTGGTACGCCGCGCTCAGGATGATCGACGCGACGTCTTGAGTCCGTACCTCGTCGCCGAGGGCGACCGAAAGCGCCTTCCCGAGCGTCGCGGGGTCGTCGAAGTCGCTCAGTGCGAGGAGGGCCGTCTTGCGGTCGTTCGGGTTCTTCGCCGCTTTCATCGCCGCGCGCAGGGCGTCGATCCGCTCCGCGCCGGCCTTTCGCGAGCCGAGCGTGACCGCGACGCGCGCGAGGTCGCCGTCGACGCTCGTCGGGTCGGCGAGCCACGCAAGGGCCAGCTTGTTGGCCTCCGCGAGCGTCGGCGCGTCGTTCGCGAGCTGGCCGAGCGCCGTGAAGATCGCGCGGCGCTCGAGGATGTCGTCCTCCGAGGGGGGCGCCTTCGGCTTCGCCTTCTCGAGCGCTCTCTGGTGCGGGACGAGACGGGCCGCGACGTACCGCTCGTAGGCGGGCTTGGCCGCCGCGCTCACGAGCTCGTCGCCGAGCTGGCCGAGCACCTCGATCTCCGCGTCGACCACGACCCGGCTCGGCTCGGTGTCGAGTGCCGGCAGCACGCGAAGGAGGACTTCGGGCGCGAGCGTTCCTGATTTCACCTGCCCCCACAGGTTGTTGACGAAGACGAGCCGCGTCGCGTCGTCCTGCTTCTCGACGACCGCGGCGAACGCCGCCCACCCTTTCTCGTCGAGCGAATACCGGTAGTACCCGTAACCGCCGACGTTCGGGTCGATCCACGGGGGGCACTTCGGGAGGGAGTAGGTGCCCCGTGCGTCCGTCAACAGCACGCGCAGCTCCTCGGAAGACGCGCGGAGATCCGTGGGGATCGCCCACGGCGCGACGTCGCCCGCCGCCGGCGCGCCGAACGCGTGCCACGGAGCCTGCGTGAGCGTGAGCGTGTTCGCCTTGCAGTCGGTCGCGAGCGTCACGTTGGGGACCCCAGGCCTGTCGAGGAACGTCGCCGCGATCTTCGCGACGTCTTTCCCGGACGCCTTGCTGAGCGCGCGGAGCAGGTCGTCGTCGGTCGCGGCCTTCCAGGCGTTCTCGCGCAAATAGCTTTCGACGCCGTGCTGGAACACGTCGGAGCCCATCATGTGCTCGAGCATGGCGAGCACCGCCGCCCCCTTGTCGTAGGTGATCCCGTCGAACGCCTCCATGGCCTCGCTCGTGCTGTGCACCGGCTGCCGCACCGCGCGCGCGCTCTTCAAGCTATCGGTCGCCATCACGTTGCCGAGGTAAGCGATGCGCTCGAGGCGCGCGTGGTACGCGGGGCGCCATAGCTCCACGATCTTCGCCTCGGCCCACGTCGCAAAGCCCTCGTTGAGCCAAAGGTCGTCCCACCACGCCGTCGTCACAAGATCGCCGAACCACTGGTGCGCGAGCTCGTGCGCGATGACCTCGGCTTCGGCCATGCGCGCGCGCTGCGGGGCGTGCGCCGGGTCGAGCAGGAGGAGCTCCTCGCGGAAGGTGATGAGCCCGGCGTTCTCCATCGCGCCTGCGGCAAAGTTCGGGACGGCGACGATGTCGAGCTTGGGGTACGGGTACGCGACGCCGAAGTAGGACGACAGCTCGGACGTGAGCGCGGCCGTGTCCTCGAGGGCGAGCGTTCCGAGAGCCGACTTCCCCTTCGTCGTGATGAGACGGATGGGGACGGGCTTCGCGGCGCCCTCGCGCACGTCGAAGTCTCCCACCGCGAGCGCGACGAGGTACGTGGGAAGGGGCGGGCTGGTCTTGAAGTCGAACGTCGTCGTCTGGATGGGCGCGGCGGCTGGGCTGCTCTTGTGGCCGGCCTCGGGCATGTTCGAGAAGGCGACGAGCCCCTTGGGCGTCGTGATGTGGATGTCGAACGGGACCTTCTGGCTCGGCTCGTCGAAGCAGGGGAACGCGCGTCGCGCATCGGTCGCCTCGAACTGCGTGTACGCGTACCAGTGGCCGGCGTCGTTCACGCGATACAGCCCGGCGAGCGAGTCGTCGAACGGCGCGTCGTAGGTGATGTTGAGGACCGCCGTGCCCGCCGGGAGTGGGCGATCGAACGTGAGCACGAGCTCCTCCGGCTGGTGCCCGCCGTTCGATGCGCGGGCGGACGCCACGGCCTCGACGACCTCCGGCCCGACCTGCGCCGACGCGCGCGTGATGTTCAGGTTGCGGCCGTTGAGGACGATGTATTGGGTCGGCTGCGGGAGCGCGACGAGGATCCGGACGGCACCCGAGAAGCGAGGCTGCCCTGGATCGACGTAGAGGGTGAGATCGTAGCGCTTCGCAGCAGCGAGCGCGGGGAGGCGCCCGTCCTCGCGGGGCGCGGGGGGAGGCGAGCTCGGCGCAGTCGCCACCTTGACCGGCGGCGGCGCGGGCGGAGGCGGTGGCGGGACGGGCTCGGCGGCGCACGCCGCGACGAGGAGCGAGGCCAGCGGAGCAAGCGGGAGCTGCGAGGAGACGCGACGCATCGGGGAGCCCTTTCGTGCCGGCCGCGGGGCACTCGAAAGCCGCCTCGTGGTCCGACGCGCGCAGGCTCAGACGCTTGCCCAAAGAGGTCAAGCGAAACGAGCAGGCGCCGTGCTGCCGGAGGTCATCCGTGCCGTGTCACCGCGCTCCGATCCACAGCCACACCGTCCGCACGCCGAACCCGACGCCGAGCACGATGAGCACGATGCCCATCGCGCGGATCGCGCGGTCGATGGCGCCGCCGCCGAGTCTCTTTCTGAACCGACCGAGGAGCGAGAGGAAGACCGCGAACCAAGAGACGATGCCAGTCGCCACACCGCCGGCGAAGGGGAAGGCGTCGAGCTCGTGGACGCGGAGGAGCCGGGCCCCGTGCGCCGCGCTGACGGCGGCGGTCCACGTCACGACGAGGGTCGGGTTCACGGCGGTGACGCTGAGGCCGAGGATTGCGCTCTCCAGCGCCGTCGCGCGCGGGCTCTTCGTGGGGCTCGCGGCCGCTTGCTTCTCGCTCGTGGAGGGCCGAGCGAGGAAGTAGACGCCCAGCGCAGCGAGGATCGCGCACCCGAAGAGCCGCGAGACGGGGAGGAGGAGCGGGTACCGCTCGAGCATCGCGGTGAGCCCGAGGAAGGCGAGCCCCGCGTAGAGCGACTCGGCGATCGCCGCGCCGATTGCGACGAAGAGGCCCGCGCGCGGCTGGTCGTCCAGCCCCTTCGAGACGACGATGACCGCGATCGGACCGGCGATCGGCATCGAGCCGACGAAGCTCAGCACCAGGCCGACGAGAAACGCCGTGAGCACGCGGAACGGTGCGCCCTTTTGACCTCGACGTAAAGCGGGAGCGCCGTGGTAGTTCTTGGCCGTGACCAGCGCGATGCTCAAGAGCGCGGACGTCGCAGAGCTCCTCCGCGTGCACCCGAAGCAAGTCTACCGGCTGCTCGCCCGCGGCCTGCCGGCGCACAGGGTGGGCGGGGAGTGGCGCTTTTCGCGGGAGGAGGTCCTCGCGTGGTCCGGAGTCCCCGCCGAACGGCCCTTGCCGCTCGCACGCGCGCAGGTCGACGCGCCGCCGCTCCTCGCCGCCAACGGCGACGTCGTGATAGAGATCTTGGTCCGTCAGCTCCTCACGGAGGGCAAGCCGCTCGTGGGGCTCGTCCAGCTGGATCGAGCGAGCGCGCTCGAGCGCCTCGTGGCGAGGACGATCCTCCTGGCGGGGTTCCACGGCGACGTGCCCCCCTCCCACGCAGACGCCGCCCGCCTCGCGCGTATCGAGCTCGTGACCCGCGAGATCGGGCTCGCGTTCCCGCGCGGCACGCGCGTGCGGAGGCTCAAGGATATCGCGGGGAAGCGTGTCGCGCTCCGGCCGCCGTCGGCGGGTGTTCGGGCCCACTTCGATCGCGCGCTCGCGACCGAAGGGGGCTCGCTCGCGGCGCTCCGGTGTCGCGTGGCGCTCTTCGATTCCCACGGCGATGCGGTCTTCGCCGTGCTCCGCGGAGAGCGCGACGTCGCCCTGACGACGTCGGCGTGGGCCGAGCGCGCCGGGCTCGCGTTCCTCTCCGTCGCGAGCGAGCCCTACGACCTGCTCGTCCATGCGGACAACCTCGGCTCGCCCGTCGCCATCGCGGTCTGCGAGGTTGCCCAGAGCCCGGCGTTCCGGAAGAGCCTCGCCTCCATCGCGGGGTACGACCCGCGGCGCGCGGGGGAGATCCGCTACGAGCGCTGACCGACGGAGACGCCCTCACCTCCGCGGACTCGATGCTCCGGCGCGTGGATCGGCGCGGACGGCCCGGGGGCCGATGCGCGCCGCGTGTGCCTTCAGCGGCGGGAGAGAGACGCCGCCGGTCACGAGCGCTTCGTTTGAGCGTAAGCTGCGGGCCGTTCCCGGAGAGCCCATGCCCTTTCGTCCGCGCGTCCGCCCCATCGTCCTCGGTCTCGCCGCGCTTGGCGTCGCGTCGTCCTTGCAAGGGGCGCCGCTCTCCCGGGCCGAGCCTGCGCACGCGGACGCGCGGAGCGTCAGCCTCCCGCTCGTGAAGAGCCACCTCGGCAACGGGCTCGAGGTCATCCTCCACGAGGACCACCGGACGCCGATCGTCAGCGTCAACCTCTGGTACCACGTCGGCTCGAAGGACGAGCCGCCGGGGAAGAACGGGTTCGCGCACCTCTTCGAGCACGTGATGTTCCAGGGGAGCAAGCACGTCCCGGAGGACACGTACATCAAGGACCTCGAGCACGCGGGCGCGAGCTCCATCAACGGCTCGACCAGCCCCGACCGGACGAACTACTTCGAGACCGTCCCCGCGAACCGTCTCGAGCTCGCGCTCTGGCTCGAGAGCGATCGCATGGGGTTCCTGCTCGACCACGTCGATCAGGCCACGTTTGCCGGGCAGCGCGACGTCGTGAAGAACGAGCGCCGGCAGAACTACGAGAACGCCCCGTACGGCATGGTCGAGCAGTTTCTCTGCCAGGCGCTTTACCCGAAGGATCACCCCTACCACCTCTTGACGATCGGCTCGCCGGAGGACCTCGACGCTGCGACGCTCGACGACGTAAAGGCGTTCTTCCGCACGTGGTACGTGCCGAACAACGCGACGCTCGTCATCACGGGGGACATCGACCCTGCCGCGGCGCTCGCGCGGGCCGAGAAGTACTTCGGCCCGATCCCGTCCGGGACGGTGCCCGACCGCGCGAAGTCGGATCACCCGACCGAGGTCAAGCTCACGGGGTCGACGACCCTCGACATCGCGGCGGGGGTCGAGCTGCCACGCGTGTACTTCGCATGGCCAACGCCGCCGAGCTTCAAGGGCGGGGACGGCGAGCTCGACCTCGTGTCGAACATCCTAGCGGGCGGGAAGACGAGCCGCCTCTACAAGCGTCTCGTCTACGACATGCAAATCGCCGCCGACGTGCACGCGACACAGGAGTCCGCGCAGCTCGGGTCGAAGTTCGTGATCGTCGCGACCGCGCAGCCGAATCACACCGAGGGCGAGTTGCGCGCAGCCATCGACGACGAGCTCGGCAAGCTCGTGACGGGCGGCGTGACGGCGGCGGAGCTCTCGCGCGCCAAGGCGAACGCCCTCTCCGACATCGTCTTCGACCTCGACCGCGACTCCGGGCGCGCCAACCGGATCAACATGTACAACCAGCTCGCGCACGACCCTGGCTTCCTGCCGAGGGACATGGAGCGCTACGCGGCCGCAACGGTCGCGAGCGTCGTCGGCGCTGCGAAGGAGTACCTCCCGCTGGATCGGCGCATCGTCGCGGTCGTCACTCCGGACAAGTCGGCGCCCGTGTCGGGCGTGCTCCGACGCGTCCAGCCGGCGCCCGTCGTCCCGAGGGTCGCGCCAGGAGGAGGTGGGAATTGAACCCGAACGGACGCAGTCTGCGGAGTCCGTGGAGGTGCACGGAGTGCGAGCGAAGCTGCCACTGGGTGACGCGCGCGTTCGCTCTCGGCATCTTCGTCGCGGTCGCCGCTTGCGCGCCCGAGGTACTCCTGCCCCCGCCGCCGCCTCCGCCCCCGGTCGCGTCGGTGGCGCCTCCGCCTGCGCCGCCCGCCATCCGAGAGACCCCCGATGCTCCGTTTCGCCAGGCGCAGCCGGAGGGCGGCCCTGCCGTCCCGTTCCTCCCGCCGAGGATCAGCGAGCTTCACTTGAAGAACGGGGTCCGCGTGCTCCTGGTCGAGCAGCACGATCTCCCGATCGTCTCCGTGCGCGTCGTGGCGAACGCCGGCGCGGGGGACCTCCCGTGGGAGCCGCCGGGCGCCGCGTCGCTGATGGGTTCCATGCTCGAGCTCGGGACGACGACCCGCACGGCGCTCCAGATCAACGACGCGTACGAGGCGCTGGGCGCGGCGCACGGGACGTGGGTGGACTGGGACTCCGGCGGGGCCGCGGTGAAGGTGATGACCGACGGGCTCGACCGCGCGCTCGTCGTCCTCGCGGACGTCGTGATGCAGCCGAGCTTCCCGGTGGACGAGCTCGAGCGCCTCCGCGCGCGGCGCCTGGCTTCCATCCAGCAAGAGAGGAGCAGCCCTCGGGCGATGGGATCGAACGCGACGGCGGCCGCAATCTTCGGACGCGCGCACCCGTACGGGCATGCGATTGGCGGGCGCGCCGCGGACGTCGAGAAGGTCGACCGCGACGACCTCGTGCGCGCCCACGCGGTGCTGTTCGATCCTTCCCGCTGCGCGATCGTCGTCGCCGGGGACGTAACGGCGGCGCGGCTCCGGGGGCAGATGGATGCCGTGTTCGGGGGCTGGGTCCGCTCGCCGTCGCCGGCGCTCGCCGGCCACGCGGCGGCGAAGGTGGTGACCCCCGCGCCCCCCGCCGCACCGAAGGACGCACCGCGCCTCGTGTGGGTCGACAAGCCAGGGGCACCGCAGTCGGTCGTCCGGCTCGCGGAGGTCGGCATCGCGAAGAACGCCCCCGATCGCGACGCCGTCAGCGTGATGAACGCGATCTTCGGCGGCATGTTCTCGAGCCGCATCAACCTGAACCTCCGCGAGGCGCACGCCTACACGTACGGCGCGTCGTCCCGCTTCGACGCGCGTCACGGCGCGGGCCCGTTCGTCGCCACCGCGAACGTCAAGGCCGACGCCACGGCAGCGTCCGTCGCCGAGCTCTTCAAGGAGGAGCGCGCCATCCAGGACGACGTCGTGACGCCGGACGAGCTCGCGGGGGCGAAGCAGTCCATTCTCCTCGCGCTCCCTGCGCGCTTCGAGACGGTTGACGCCGTCACGCAGGCGCTCGCCGACCTGGCCGTCTACGGCCTCCCGCTCGACGAGTACGCGGTGCGGCCCGCGCGCATCGCGAAGATCACGGCCGACGACGTGAAAAAGGCCGCGAAGGCGCACCTGCACCCGCGCACGCTGCGCGTCATCGTCGTCGGCGACCGGGCGAAGCTCGAGCCGACGTTCGACGCGCTCCACCTCGGCCCCATCGAGGCACGGGACGCGTACGGCGACCCCGTGACGCCGCGTTGACGCCCCCCCCGGCGCCCACCGAGTCGCTGCCGGCGCGGCTCGCGCTCCTCGGGCAATCCCTCGAGCACATGTTCCTCGGCAAGGACGAGGTGATCCGGCTCTTACTCATCGCAACGCTGGCGGGAGAGCACGCGGTGCTCATCGGTCCACCGGGGACGGCGAAGAGCGCGCTCATCCGCACCTTCGCGCGGCTGCTCGACGCGAAGTACTTCGAGTATCTGCTCACGCGCTTCACCGAGCCGAACGAAATCTTCGGCCCGGTGGACCTCAAAGCGTTCCGCGAGGGGCGCTACGAGCGGCGGACGGAGGGGATGCTCCCGGACGCCGAGATCGTGTTCCTGGACGAGGTGTTCAAGAGCAACTCGGCCATCCTGAACGCGCTCCTCACGCTCCTGAACGAGCGCCGCTACACGAGCGGCGGACGCGTGATGAAATCTCCTTTGCTCTCGGCTTTCGGCGCCTCGAACGAGGTCCCCACCGACGAGAACCTCGGGGCCGTCTTCGACCGCTTCCTCCTGCGCATCCGCTCGGACAACCTCGACGCCTACCACTTCCAGGATCTCCTTGTCCGCGGGCTCGAGCACGAAATCCGGGGGCTCCGCGATGCGGCCGCCGCGCCCCTCGCGCAGGCCGCCGAGATCGTCGAGGTGCACCGCACGTTCGGGTCGCGGACGCGCTTCGAGGAGGGTTTCTTCGCAGCGTACAAGGGGCTCGTCTTCCAGATCCGCGCGGAGGGGATCACGCTCTCCGACCGCCGCGTCGTCAAGCTGCTCAAGCTCTTCGCCGCGAGCGCGTTCCTGGACGGACGACCGACCCCCGACGCGGGCGACTTCTTCATCCTCAAGCACATCTGGAACAGCGAGGACCAGGCCGCGATCCTCGACGCCCTCATCACCCCCGTGCTCGACGCCCACTACCGGGATCATCCGGGCGCGCGTCGCGTCGGGGCAGTCGGCGCGGGCATCGACGCCCTCGCCGGAGAGATCGACCGCGTGCGCCTCGTCCTGACGAGCGGGGGGCCCTTGAGCGACGTGCAGCTCTTCAGCCAGCTGAAGGCGCTGAACGAGATCAAGGCCGCGCTCACGAGCTCGCCCGATCCCCGCGCGCCCGAGCTACGGCAACGGGTGGATCAGCTTCTCGAGGCGACGTTCCGCGGGGGGCGGTTCGCGCAGCTCTAGGAGCGGGCGGAGGCTCGGCGCGGGGGCGAAGAGCCCTCGAGCCGCGGTCAGAGCCTCGGTTACTGGCAGACCTGGGCGCTTTGGAAGCCGGCCAGCTCGTTGTTGCACGTGGTCGCGTTGCCGGCGGAGACGACGGCATTGCAGCCCGTCTGATCCGTGCTGGGGAGCATGGCGCAGCAAGCCGCGAGCGCTGCGCATCCCGTCGCGCTACTCGTTCCGCTCCCGCTCCCTGGAGTGCCGACGACGATCGTCCCGCCGTCGGCAGAGCCGAGGTTGAGCGAGTCGAGGCACGAGCCCGCGCAGTTGCTCGCCTTGGCGCACGTGCCCGCGGCGGTCGCCGCGGTCTGGCAGCCTTGTGTCGCGCTCGTCTGCCCACAGCTCGAGATGCAGCTCCCGTCCGTGCACTTGCACGCCTGGAAGCACGAGAGGAACGCGGCGCAGGCCGAGAGGGCGGCGTTCAGAGTCGGTCCGCACGCGGCCTCGGCGCACGCGACGCACGTGGCGTCGACCGACGCGCCCTGGCACAACGGAAACGCGCCGCCGCCGCCGCCGGTCGTGTCGCCCGACGCCGGCGCCTGGTCCGTCCCGCCGGCCCCCGCGGTATCCATGCCGGACGCGCCCGGCGAGTCGACCCCGGACGGTGTGGGATCCCCGCCCGACGGCGCAGGCTCTCGCGCGCCGATGGGCTGGGTGGTGCTCGAAACGCTGCCGCCGCAGGCGCCGGCGGCGCCGAGGGCGAGGCAGACCGCGACGACGGAGGGGCGCATGTCAGAAGTAATATAGCGCGGAAATGTTGTCCGTGAAGATTCCCCACGGATCGCCCTGCACGCTCGTCGTGAACGTCGTCGACGAGGCGCTCCCCGAGGCGGCGGCGGTGGAGAAGCCCCACGAGTCGTGCTCGAGGTAGAGGCCGACCGTCGCCTGGAGGGCGAGCTGCGGGATGCCGATGAAGCCGAACTGGATCTCGCCGCCGATCCGCGCGCCGACGTCGAGCCGGAAGCCCGAGTACGTGATCGACGCCGCGCCCACGTTGCCGCTGTTGCCGGCGAAGGCGACGGTCGCCTCGGGGATGAGCTCGAACGTCATGTGCTTGGACGTCGCAAGGGCGAGGGGGACGCCCGCGTGGACGGCGACGCCCCAGCCGTTGCTGGAGTCGCTGAAGCCGACGCCCGCATCGAGCCCGAGCTTCTGGTTGAGCCAGTAGCGCGCGCCAATGACCGGCGCGACGACCGTGGCTTCGGTCACGCCGGCGCCGCCGCCGCCTGCGCTCCCCACCGGGAGGTTGGAGATGCCGAAGTAGCCGACCGCGAAGTGTCCGACGACCGCGTCGTGATCGTTGCCGGTGTCCGGATCGTGGGCCGGCGCCGGCGCGTAGGCAGGGGCCGGGCGCGGGGGCGGCGGGGGCGGCGGCGCAACGAGGTTGGATTCCTGGGCCGACGCAACCCCTGCGTACGAGAGCAGCAGAGCGGCAGCGAGGGAGGACGAGATCGTAACGAGTGTGCGTCGCATGCTTGGGTCTCCTGCGGCGCATCCCGCCACGAGAACGGGTCCCGCGTCAACTTCGCGACGGAGTCGCTCGCATCCGCCGCGGACGGAGCTCTCGCGCTCGCGAGGTCGGCCGGCGGCGCCGAATCCGGAAGCATCTCAACATGTCCCGCCATCCATCTGAGCTCCCTCGTGAATGTTCGCCGGCCGTCTCGTGTGTTACCTCCACGATCGATCGAAAGGACTCACCATGGCAGACGCATTCATCGTGGAAGCGGTTCGGAGCGCGATCGGCATCGGCAAGCCCGGAAAAGGTGCGCTCTCCGGCACGCGCGGGGACGTGCTCCTCTCGCGCGTGCTCTCGGCGCTCGTCGCGCGGGCGAAGGTCGACCCGGCCGCCATCGAGGACGTCATCGCGGGGGTCGTGACGCCCATCGGCGAGCAAGGGTTCAACCTGGCGCGAATGGCCGTGCTCGAGGCCGGGTGGCCCGTGGAGGTCACAGCGACCAGCGTGAACCGCATGTGCGGCTCGAGCCAGCAGGCGATCCACCAGGCCGCGCACGCCGTCATGGCGGGGCAGGCCGAGCTGACGATCGGATGCGGCGTCGAGGTGATGAGCCGGGTCCCGATGGGCTCGGACGGAATGGTCGGCCCGAACGTCTGGCCCCCGGCCCCGCCCGAGTACCGCTACGAGTTTGTCACCCAGGGGACGAGCGCCGAGCTCGTCGCCGAGAAGTGGAAGCTCTCACGCCGAGAGCTCGACGAGCTGTCCTTCGAGAGCCACCAGCGGGCCGTCGCCGCGCAGTCGAAGGGCGAGTTCGACCGCGAGATCGTCCCCGTCGATGTCGTCTGGCCCGATGGCCAGAAGCGACCGTTCGCGAAGGACGAGGGGCCGCGGCCGAACACCTCCTTGGAGAAGCTGGCGACCTTGCCCACCGTGTTCAAGGCGGACGGCGTCGTCCACGCCGGCAACAGCTCCCAGATCTCCGACGGCGCGGCGGCCGTGCTCATTGCGAGCGAGGCCGCGTGCAAGAAGTACGGGCTCAAGAAGCGCGCGAAGATCACGACGACCGTCACCGCGGGCGTCGACCCGGTCGTCATGCTCACGGGCGTCATCCCCGCGACCCAGCGCGCCCTGCAGAGAGCTGGAATCGGCATGAAGGACGTCGGCCTGTTCGAGGTCAACGAAGCGTTCGCGAGCGTTGTCGCCGCCTGGCGAAAGGACGTCGAGGCCGACTGGTCGAAGACGAACGTCCGGGGAGGCGCCATCGCGCTCGGCCACCCCCTCGGCGGCTCCGGGGCCCGGCTCATGACGACGCTCCTCCACGCACTCGAAGACAAGGACCAGCGGTTCGGCCTGCAGACCATGTGCATCGGTTTCGGCCAGGCGACGGCGACGGTGATCGACCGCCGGGTGTAGGGCCCTCCCGTGGTCCCCTATCCGCACAAGCTCGCCGCCATCGAGACCAGCACCGCGCTCGGCTCGGTGGCCCTCTACGAAGGCGGGGAGCTCGTCGCGGCCGATGAGCAGCGGGTCTCGAACGCCCACGGCGAGTCGCTGATGCCCATGGTGAGCGCGCTCTTCGAGCGCGTGGGCTGGCGCCCCGCCGACGTCGGCCGCTGGGGGGTGGGGATCGGACCGGGGTCGTTCACGGGGGTCCGCATCGCGGTCGCGACCGTGAAGGGGATCGCCCTGGCGACCCGCGCCCAGGTGGTCTCAGTGACCTCGCTCGACGCGATCGTGTACGGCATCCGGGCGGACGAGGACGAGGTCGTCGTGGCGCTCCTGCCGGCGATGAGAGGGGAGCTCTTCGCCCAGGCGTGGCGCGTCGGGAGCGTCCTCCGCGAACCGGTCCACGTGAAGACGGCCGACGCCGCCGCATGGGTTGCATCGCTCGGAGCGCCGAGGCTCGTCCTGGTGGGAGAGGGGGCGACGGGAGTGGCGGACGAGCTCGTGACGGCGTCGCGGAGCGTGACGGATCCACCACATGACGTCCCGAGGGCGACGACCGTCGGGGAGATTGCCTGCCGGCGCGAGGCCGACGCGGGTGAGGTCGAGCCGATGTACGTCCGGCCACCGGAGATCACGAAGAAGAAGTAGCCCGGATCGGGAATCGGGGCTCGCGTGCGTGGCTCGCGGTCGGCGGGCGGTCTCCGCGGCCGTCCAGTTAGTCGAAGTCCTCCACCTTCCAGCGCCCGTGCTCTTTCACGAGCTTGATCACCCCGGCGCCGTACGCCATCTGCGCGCGGTCCCCCGTCACCTCGATCGACCCGTTGGGCAGGGCCTGCTTCAACCCGGCCTGGACCTGCTCGATCTCGTCCTTGTCGGGCCCTTCCCACGCGGCCTTCAGCTTCGCCGCGTCGAGCCCCTCGCGATGCGCGTCCGGGACGTAGCGGAGGATGACGTCGTACCGCTTCCTCTCGAGCGCGCGGACGTACCCCTCGATGGCGTGGCGAGGCGTGTCGTCCCTGTAAAGATCGATGGCCGACGCCTCGATCTTCCACCGTCCGCCGTTCCACACGAGCTCCAGCGCGTCCCCGCTCGGCGTCGTCACCGTCGCGGTGATGACGGCCGGGGTCGTGGGTCGTGCGAGCGATCGGCCGATCTCCTTGGCGTCCTCGGGGCTGCTCTCGAGCGTCTTCTTGAACGTCTCGAACGACATCCCGCGCCGCGCCTCGTCGCCGAGGAGCCTGTACGCGTCGGCCGCGCGCCCATCCTCGAGCGCGCGCGCGTACGCGTGGAGCGTGGACTCCGGATCGAGCGAGGCGCCCCCCGCGCACGCGGCGACGAGGGCCGCGAGTCCGAGCGCGAATCCGCTCCGCCACCGGGCCACGCCTCTTCCCATCCTGGGCAGGATGAGTACCACGGCGTACTCACCACCCGGCATGGATTCTGCTTCGCGCGCGGTCGCCAGCGCTTGACGGCGGTGTGCGGGAAGGCGCACTACACGGGCGTGTGCTGACCGGCCGCGCGGACTTGCTTGAATCGAGAGGAACGATGATGACGGGAGCTCGGCGAGGCGGAGCGGCGGTGCTCGGGATGGCCGTCAGTTTGTGCACGTGGACGGTCGCGTCCGCGCAGGCCGCGCCCCCCGCGTCTCCGCCGCCCGGCGTCCCTCCGACGCCGTCTTTCGCTCCAGACCCCGCGCCCGCGCCCGTCCCCGCCCCCGCGGTCACGCCGTCCACGCCGGCGAGCCCCGGCTGCAGCAAGGACATCGAGTGCAAGGGGGAGCGCATCTGCGTCAAGGGGGAGTGCGTTTTCCCTCCAACCCCGACCGCGCCTCCGACCGCAACCGCGCCCGCAACCACGCCCTCGACCCCGATCGCGACCCCGACCCCAACCCCGCCGCCGC
>Ga0209415_10002735_pt1 | contig 32972 bp, 25 predicted proteins | sample PeaSoiSIISIP2007_FD_187696 | JGI IMG/M metagenome (GOLD analysis project Ga0209415, IMG submission 187696) | Peat soil microbial communities from Weissenstadt, Germany - SII-SIP-2007 (SPAdes) (version 2) | ecosystem: Environmental > Terrestrial > Soil > Wetlands > Peat | place: Germany... | reverse complement strand
TGATCTTGCCGGCTTCGCGCTTGGCGTCGATGAAATCCAGGACGTCGGGATGCCAGATGTTGGTGATGAGCATCAGGGCGCCGCGACGGCTTCCCCCCTGCTCGATCAGGCCGGTCACGAAGGAGTACAGGCCGCCCCACGAGACGGAGCCCGAAGATCGGCCGTTGACGCCCTTGACGTAGGCGTGGCGAGGACGGAGGCTGGAGAGGTTGATCCCCACGCCGCCGCCGCGGCTCATGATCTCCATCATCTGCTGGAGGGTGTCCACGATGCCCTTGCGGCTGTCCTTGGGGGAAGGCACCACGTAGCAGTTGAAGAAGGTCAATTTCTGATCGGTTCCCGCCGCGGTCAGGATGCGTCCCCCCGGAACGAAGCGCCAGTCGTCCAGCAGCCAGCGGAACCGCGCCTCCCACTCCTCGGTGCGCTCGGGAGACGTCTCGATGGCCGCGATTCCGCGGGCCACGCGGTCCATCATGGCCTCGGGGGAGGTTTCCAGGGGCTTGTCCACGTCCTCCAGCCCCTGTTCGGTGCTGGTGCCGTCCCGCAGTTCGATGACCACGCGGTCGCCCTTCAGGGTTCGCACCGTCCCGATCTCCCTCTGGCGCGTCTTCTGGTTGACGCACACGATCACCGTGTCGCCAGGTGCGAGGGATTTCTTGGTCATGTCCTTCAGCGCGTAGCGATCCAGGAAGATTTTTTCGCCGAGTTCGTTGAGCAGAGGACGGGAGGGCGCGAAGCCGGGAGCGGAAAGATCGGAAGCCACCATGGATGATCCTCGGAATTTAAGACAATGCGACAAGGAGCGACTCCGCCGCCGCGTTCGGCAATTGGCGACGGATTGAACCTTGACATAGAATAGGAGGCTCGGCGGGGCTCGTCAATGGATTTTCTCAGACCTGCGATTTTCCGCATTAGACTCGAATTCAGCGTCTTGCAAGGGTAAGAAAATGTCAAATTGTAGGGGTTGAAGGTTCAGTGGACCCTAGATCTTGTGGACCCGACCAAACGACTTTTTCGGGAGAAATTCACATTGAATCCACATCGGATCCACTTTTCTGTTGTTGGCGATGCAGATTCAAAATCGCTGTTAGACGGGCAATCATGAACCATGAAAATTGAATCAGGCTGACCCTTACCTCGAATCTGAAATCATTCGAGAGGCCCATTGTGAATCCATTGAGCCAAGCGCTGTACAATCCAATTCCCATGGGAGGATGGGGATGCAACTCGTTGTCCACCAAGGAATTGGAACCTGCGCTCAGGGGCCGAAGGGATGCATTTTTCCGCTTCTAGCCACCTCCGGGGGAATGTGCCGAGGGAACCGAATCACGGTTCCAGCCACTCCTTCATCGAGGGTGTCAAGGAGAGGTCCATGTCCATCGGAGTCGGCATCATCGGAACGGGAACCGTGGGTTCGGGCGTGATCGAGCTGTTGACAACTCGAGCGGAGGCCCTCTCCAGGGTGGTCGGCACCCCTGTTCGCCTGGCCAGGGTCTGTGCGCGGGAATCGGTCGAGGTGGAGCGGTATGCCCGGGAGGGGATCCCGGTGACCACCTCCGCCTTGGAATTGGTCGACGACCCCGCGGTGGCGATCGTGGTGGAGCTGGCGGGAGGCTACGACCTCCCCAAGAGCTGGGTGATGCGCGCGCTGGCCTTGGGCAAGCCCGTCGTGACGGCGAACAAGGCCATGCTCGCGAAGCACGGGGGCGAACTGTTTCCGGAGGCTTTCCGCCACGGCGCGGAGATCCGTTTCGAAGCCGCGGTCGGTGGCGCCATCCCCATCATCCGATCGCTCCGGGAGGCGTTCGTGGCCTCGGACGCGCGCAGCCTGGCCTGCATCATCAACGGCACCTCCAACTACATCCTGAGCCGGATGGCGGAGGCCGGTCTGGATTTCGCCCAGGCCTTGTCCGAAGCACAGGCCGCGGGCTACGCCGAGGCGGATCCCACCTTCGACGTGGAGGGGATCGACGCCGCCCACAAGGTGGCCATCCTGGCCTCGCTGTGCGGTGGCTCTCGCGTGGACTTCCGGAAGATGCACGTGGAGGGGATCACGAGGATCACCGCGGCGGATGTGGCCGGAGCCCAGGAGATGGGCTGCGTCATCCGGCTCCTGGGACTGGTGGAACTCCACGACGACGGCGTGGATGCGCGCGTCCACCCTTGCCTGGTTCCGCTTCGCCACCCACTCGCCGGAGTCGGGGGCGCCTTCAATGCGGTGTTCATCGACGGATCGACCACGGGTCCCTCCCTCCTCTACGGCAAGGGAGCCGGGCGTCTTCCGACCGCCTCGGCGGTGGTCGCCGACATCGTGGACGCCGCGCGGCGCATCCAGGAAGGATCGGCGCCCGTGGACCTGTCCTGGATGGGTGGGGAGGACGCCGCGCTGCGGCCGTTGAGCCTGGCGGAAGGCAGATACTACCTGCGATTCGAGGTGGCCGACCGGCCGGGCGTGTTGGGGAGGGTGGCCACCATCCTGGGCGAGCACGGCGTCTCGGTGGCGTCCATGGTGCAGCGCGAGGGCAAGGGGTCCGCTGCCATGGTCATCGACACCCACGTGGCGCTGGAACGGTCGATCCAATCCGCCCTGGAAGGAATCCGGGCTCTGGAGGGGATTCTGGCGGTGGTTCTGCTGCGCCATTACGATCGCGGATTCGAAGGTTGATTTCGCTGCGGGCCACCGAGAGAGCGGCCCTGGTCGCGGCGGATTTCGCGGGAGCGTGCATCGCCTTCGCGGGAGTTTTCTGGGTGCGCTACCGCAGCGGATGGATCCCCCAGGAACTGGATCCGGACGTGCAGATCGGGAACGTCTTTTCCCCGGGGATCATCCTCACCTTGGGCTGGATGTCCTGGTTCCTTCTCCACGGTCTGTACCGCGATTGGTTCCTGGAAAGCCGATCCAAGCAGATCATGGTCCTCGCGCAGGCCTGTTTCCTGGGGACGCTGGGACTCGCGCTGCTCCTGGCCGGTTCGGATCTGGTCCAGATGATTCCCCAGGGCCGATGGCTTGGCGCCTTCACGCGCTCGCGCCTGGTGACCGTGGGGACCTACGGAATCCTGATGCTCGTGGTGACGGGAACCTTCCGATTGTCCGTGCAGGCGATCACCAGGACGATCCTGCGCAACGGAAGGGGGTTGGAAGGCACGTTGCTGCTGGGGGCGAACCAGCAGGGTGCGGAGGTTCTCCACCGCCTGCGTTCCCTGCCGGTGCTGGGAATGCGTCCTCTATTGTTCCTGGATCCGGACGGGAAGCGAACCGGGATGGAATTCGAAGGGCTTCGGATCGGCGGGAAATACTCGGATCTTCCCCGGGTGCTGGACGAGACCGGCGCGCGCCATGTCGTCATCTGCCATGCCACCCGGTCCCACAACGAGATCCTGAGGATCCTCTCCCATCTGGAGGACCGCCAAGCCGTGGTCTACGTGATTCCGGACCTCATGGACGTGATTTCCGGGCACCTCCGCACGATGACCCTCCAGCGGGCCCAACTCGCCGTCCTTCTCCAGCACCACCTTCCGGGATGGCAGGCGGGTCTGAAGAGGATCATGGACCTGGGCTTCTCGCTGGCCATCCTGGTGGCGGCGTTTCCGGCGCTGGTTCTGGCCATGTTGGCGATCAAGCTGGACAGCCCCGGCCCCATCTTCTACTCGCAGGAGAGGATCGGACAGTACGGCAGGCGTTTTCGCGTCCACAAGCTGCGCACCATGCGCACCGACGCGGAAATGGCGGGTCCCCAGTGGGCGGGCAAGCAGGACAACCGGATCACCCGGGTGGGGAGATTCCTGCGCAAGTCCAGGCTCGACGAAGTCCCGCAGCTCTGGTGCGTGTTCCGGGGCGACATGGCGTTGGTGGGTCCCCGCCCGGAGCGGGAGTATTTCATCGAAAAGCTCCGCGAGCAGGTCCCACTGTACATGCGCCGCCTGAAGATGAAACCCGGGCTCACCGGCTGGGCCCAGGTCACCCTCGGATACGACAACTCCATCGAGGACGTGAAGAAGAAGGTCATGGCGGACCTTTGGTACTTCGAGAACCTTTCCCTGGTCCTGGACATCCAGATCCTGGTGCGGACCATCTGGGTCGTCCTGACGGGGAAAGGCGCCAACTGAATGAGGCTCCTGCGACGATTCGCTGCGTTCGTGGCGCTGCTCGGAGCGATCGCCGCCGTCGTATGCGCCTACGGGGCTCTGGTGCGCTGGCGCCAGGCCGGCAGGGAGAGGGAACTCGCCTTGTCGTGGGTCCATCTGGGCCAGAACCTGGTCCAAGCCTCCTCGCGATTGGGACTGGATGTCGCCAACGCGCCCGAACCGTGGGAGCTTTCCTCCGCTCCGGAGGATTCCTCCGTGCGCAGTCGGGTGGACACCCTGGAAGCGAAGGTCTGGAAGGCCATGGAGCGCCAGGCGCGGAAGAAGGGTCTGGACTCCCTGCGGGAAGCCTTGCGGCGGAGCAGGGAGAAGACGGGATTGGCCTTGGCGCACTGCCGGGAAGGAACGAAGTCCGCCCCGTCGCGGTGGTTTCTGGCGGGGTATCCTCGGCGGTGATCGCTTGACGTGGGGACGCAAAATCTTGCGTCCTTACGCATCCCCGGGATGGGGGTGATCCTCACCCCCCGCGCACCCGCCTGTTGCGGGCCGCCTTCTCCTTGTACTGGACGTGCTGATCCAGGTCGCGAGCGAAGTAGTGCTCCCTGGATCCATCCTCCTTGGCCACGAAGTAGAGCCAACCCCCCGTCGTGTCCGGATGGAACGCGGCGCGGATGGCGTCGCTTCCGGGGTTGGCGATGGGTCCCGGCGGAAGTCCGGGATACACCCTCGTGTTGTAGGGCGACTCGATCGCCAGGTCGGATTTCGTCAAGGGACCGGTGAACTTGCCCAACGCGTAGCGGACGGTGGGGTCGGCACCCAGGGGGATGCCCTGTTCGAGGCGTTTCCAGAAGACTCCCGCGATCCTGGGAGCTTCGGTCCGAACCGCGGCCTCGCGTTCGACGATGCTCGCCAAGGTCACGACTCCGTGCAGTCCCGATGTCCGCCACACCGGGGATGAACTGTCCAGCGATGCCTTGATCACCTCCAGGAACCGTCGGTGCATGGCACGGGCGATGTCCATGGGCGTTTCCCCGCCTCCGAACAGGTAGGTGTCCGGAAACAGGTAACCCTCCAGGCCGGAGTCGGGGATGCCGAGCTTGCGGGCCGAATCGGCGTTCGTGCAGAGGGCTGCGAAGGTCGCGCTGTCGGCGAGTTGCGCCTGGCGAAGGATTCCGGAAAGATCCCGGCAGGTGCGCCCCTCCGGAAGCGTCACCCGGATTCCGGGGCCCACCGGTCCCGACAGGATCCCGACGGCGGACCAGACGGACATCCGCTCGTCCATGTGGTAGAACCCGGCGTGCAGGTGCCGGTCCAGACCCCTGGCGCGTGCAACCACGCGGAAGAGCGGACCGCTCCAGGACGGGATCCGACCCTCCCTGACCAATCGCCTGGCGATGCCGTGGACTCCTTCACCGGGCGTCAGTCGCCAGTTGGTGACCTTGCCGGAGGGGAAGGGACGGAAGACGGCGTGGCCCAACGCGGCCAGGCAGACCAGGACGACGAGCAGCAGGATCGGAACGCGTCTGCGCATCGCGGATCAGAAAAGGGTTGGACCGTGGCGGAGGGGACCCGAGGAGTCGGCCTTCGTGGCCGGGGTCGGGGCGCCTGTCCCATGGGCCGGTGCCGCCGATGGCTTGGGGGCGGGGGGCATCGTCCGCAGCCTGGCGGTGGAGTCGAGCGCCCGGGGGTCCAGGTTGGGGTTCCCCGCGACCGCGAACTCCATCCGCTGCTCGGCGCAGGTACCATCCGGGTTGGGCTTGGCGCAAGCGGTGTATGTGACCACGTGCGACGGCCTCGGCCATTCCACCGGGGCGATGTTCCGGTGCGCCATCTTCATCACGTCCACCCAGATCGGCAGGGCCACCTTGGCACCCGTGAACCCGGGACCCAACTTCTTCTTCTGGTCGAACCCCATCCACACCCCGCAGGTGTAGACCGGGGTGAATCCCATGAACCAGGCATCCGTGTAGTCGTTGGTGGTTCCGGTCTTCCCGGCGGCCGGGAAGGTGAATCCGGAGGCCAATACGCCGTATCCCGTGCCGTGGCGGATGACGTCGCGCATCATGTCCACGAGGACGTAGGCGTCGGCCGAATCCATCACCCGGCTGGATTTGGGGGAAGTCCGTTCCATGAGCGTCCCGTCCTGGGTGTTGATGGAGTCCCAAAGCCGAGGCTCGTAGCGCACACCCAGGTTCGCGAAGCCGGAGTAGGCGGAGGTCATCTCCATCAAGTTCACGTCCGCCGCCCCCAGAGCCAGGGAATAGACCTTGGGCAGAGGGGACCGGATCCCATCCCTCCGCGCCAGGTCGATCACGCCGTCGACTCCGTACCGGATGGCCGTCTGGATGGCGGGGAGGTTCTTGGAAAGCATCAGGGCGTGCCGCAGCGTCACGTAGCCCTCGTAGGTGTTGTCGTAGTTGTGGGGCGTCCAGATCTTACCCGAGCCGTCGTCGATCGCCACGGTGTCGTCCAGGACGATGTCGGAGGGAAGCGCTCCCTTCTCGATGGCGTTGCCGTACACGAACGGCTTGAAGGTGGAGCCCGCCTGGCGCTCCGCCTGGATGGCGCGGTTGAACTTGGAATTGTCGAAGCTCTTCCCCCCCACCAGGGCGCGGACCTGGCCGGTCTTGTTTTCGATCACCACGACGGCCGCCTGCACGGTGTAGTACTCCACCTTGTCCGCCTCGTCCACGGAGTCCTTCCAGGTGGTCATCCCCTTCTGCTTGAGGTAGAGGGAGAAGAGCGAATCGAACTTGTTGGCGGCCGTGGAATCCGGCAGTCCGAAGCGCTTGCCGAACTTGAGCCTGCCCACGATCCTGCGGTTCACCTGCTTCTGGACATCCCAGGTCCACTTGGCGACGGAGGAATCCGCGGCGAGCTGGATTCGTCGATCCACCGGCAGATGCACGACGAGGCCGTTGTGGTAGAGCGCCTCCTCGCCCCACTCCTTCTCGATGTGCTGGCGCACCGCCTCCAGGTAGTAGGCCCCATCCTCGTTGGGGCGTTTGGCGGGAATCGCCTTGACCGGAAGGGCGCTCGCCTCGTCGCACTGGACGCGGCTGATGTATCCCTCGTCGGCCATGGCCCGCAGGACCTGGTTGCGCCGGTGCTGCACCAGCTGGGTGCGATGGTCGGGCCGGTAGCGCTCCGGGGACTGGATCATGCCCGCCAACGTGGCGCATTCCACCAGGTTGAGTTTCCAGACGTCCTTCCCGAAGTAGATGCGGGCGGCCGCCTGCATTCCGTAGGTACCGTCGCCCAGGTAGATTTCGTTCAGGTAGTAGGTGAGCAGCTGCCGCTTGGTGTAGTAGCGCTCCAGCATCACCGCGGTGATGGCTTCCTTGATCTTGCGCGAGAGCTTCTTCTGCTGCGTGAGGAAGACGTTCTTGGCGAGCTGCTGGGTGAGGGTGGAGCCGCCCTGCCGGTGGCGACGGATCACCGTGTTGATGGCGGCCCCAGCGGTGCGCCAGAGGTTCATTCCCCAGTGCTGGTAGAAACGCCGATCCTCGATGGAAATCACCGCCTGCTGGAGGGGCAAGGGGATGGAATCCAACGGAACCCAGTCGCGGCGCTCCACGAAGAATTCCCCGAAAGGCATCCCGTCCTTGTCCAGCACCTGGGTGGAAAGAGTGGGGGAGATGGTCTTCAGGTCTTCGAGCGGAGGCACGTCCTTGGAGTAGACCCAGAAAAGGGCCCCGACGGTGGCCACCCCGAACAGGGCCGGAATCCCAAGGACGGCAAGGCAGATCAGGTACAATCGTGGCGAAAACCGCAGGTGGGCGAAAGCCATGGAACGGGGAAAGGTAGACCACGGATCTAACTTTGCCCCCACCATGTACGAGCCCGGACCAGAATCCCGATCCTTCTCCCCGCTCACCGAGCCGGACGAACGCGGTCGCTTCGGCGAATTCGGAGGGAAGTTCGCTCCCGAGGTGCTGATGCCCGCGTTGGAGGAACTGGAAGCCGCGTGGCGCATCGCTCGACAGGACCCGGTGTTCACGGGCGAGCTGGACGGACTCCTCCGCGATTTCGTGGGCAGACCTTCGCCGCTCTACGAGGCGAAACGATTGAGCCGGGAGCTGGGCGGAGCCCGCATCGTGCTGAAGCGCGAGGACCTCAACCACACCGGCGCCCACAAGATCAACAACGCCCTGGGCCAAGCCCTGCTGGCCAAGCGGATGGGGAAGACCCGGGTCATCGCGGAGACGGGAGCCGGCCAACACGGCGTGGCCACCGCCACCGCGGCGGCTCTCCTGGACCTCGAATGCGTGGTCTACATGGGACGCGTGGACACGGAACGCCAGGCGGTGAACGTGGAACGCATGAGGATGCTGGGAGCCTCCGTGGTCCCGGTCGATCTGGGCACCCGAACCCTGAAGGACGCCATCAACGAAGCCATGCGGGACTGGGTGACGAACGTGCGGGGGACCCACTACATCCTGGGGACCGCCTTCGGTCCGCACCCCTTCCCTTGGATGGTCCGCGAGCTCCAGCGCGTGATCGGGAAGGAAGCCCGCGTGCAGATGCAGGAGAAGTTCGGGCGGCTTCCCGATGCGGCGATCGCCTGCGTGGGCGGTGGATCCAACGCCATCGGCCTGTTTTGGGACTTCCTGCAGGACCCGGTCCGCCTGATCGGGGTCGAAGCGGGCGGCAGGGGAATCCAGCCCGGCGAGCACGCGGCCCGCTTCGCGGGAGGATCGGTGGGAATCCTCCAGGGAACGCGCAGCTACGTGCTCCAGGACGAGGACGGACAGATCCAGGGGACCCATTCCATCTCCGCCGGCCTGGACTACGCCTCGGTGGGTCCGGAGCACGCCTGGCTGCACGACATGGGCAGGGTGGAGTACGTCTGGGAGGGCGATGGTCCCGCTCTTGAGGCCTTCCGGCGCCTGACCTGCACCGAGGGGATCCTTCCCGCACTGGAGTCCAGCCACGCCGTGGCGCACGCCATGCGGATCGCTCCCTCCCTTCCCCGCGAACACATCCTGCTGGTCAACCTTTCGGGACGCGGGGACAAGGACATCCACACCGTGCTGGGAGCCGCAAGTGCCTGAACGCTTCGATCGATTCAACCGAAAGCTCGCCGGGAACGGCAAGCTGTTCCTGGCCTACATCGGCGCGGGAGTCCCGGACCTCGACGGGTCGGTGGAAGTCGCCTTGGAACTCGCCCGGCTCGGGGTGGATTGCATCGAATTCGGTCTGCCGTTCTCCGACCCCTACGGCGACGGAGCCGTGAACCAGGCGGCCGCCGAACGCGGCATCGCCAACGGGGTGAACGTCCCGGTCTACCTGGACCTGATCCGCAGGATCCGCGCCGGGACGGACATCCCCCTGGTCGCCTTCGGGTATTGCAACCCCGTCTGGCGGTACGGCATCGAACGGTTCGCCCGCGACGCCGCCCAGGCGGGAATCGACGCCGTGCTTCTGGTGGACATTCCCGTGGAGGAGGCCACCGAGCTCGACGACGCCTGCGCCCGGAACGGACTGGCCACCACCTTCCTGACCGCGCCCACCACGACCCCGAAGAGGCTCGCCGCCATCGCGCACCATGCGCGGGGATTCGTGTACCACGTCAGCCGCACCGGAGTCACCGGCGAGCAGGCCACCCTTTCCGGCAGTCTGTCGGCGGAGGTGGCGCGGGTGAAGGCCTCGGTGGGAGAATTGCCCGTGGTCGTCGGTTTCGGCATCAACACCCCCGAACAGGTGAAGGACGTCTGCGCGATCTCCGACGGGGCCGTGGTGGGATCTGCCATCGTCCGAAGGACCCTGCAGGACAAACCTCTGTCCGAAATCCTGGCCGACGTGCGGGAACTGGTGGGACCCCTGGTGGCGGCCGCCGGATGAGCGGCGACCTCGCCGCCTGTCGGGAGAAGATCGACGCGATCGATCGCCAGCTCCTGCAGTTGATCAACGAGCGCCAGAAGGTCGGGCTCGACGTTGTCCGCGCCAAACGCGAAGCCGGCCTCCCCGTGCTCGATTCCGGACGCGAGGACGCCCTGCTCGACAAGCTTTCGGCCATCAACCCCGGACCCTTGTCCGCGGACGGCATCAGACGCATCTGGCTCGCGATCATGGGCGAAAGTCGCATCTACCAGGCCCTGTCCGCCGATCCGGGAAAGGCGGAATGAAGCTTCCCCGCAGGTTGGTGGTGGTCGGAGCCGGGCTGCTGGGCGGTTCCGTCTTGGCCAGCCTCCAGGCCAGGAGGGGCGGCCTGCGGCTGGTCGCCGTGAGCTCGGGCAGGACGCTGGAGGGGCTGCGGTCCCGCGACTGGTGCGACGAGTTCCACGAATACGAAGGGCTTGCCGAGGCCTGCGACGAAGCCGATCTGGTCCTCTTGTGCGCGCCGATGTCGGCCATCCACGCCCATCTGGAAACCATCGCCGCCTGCCGGGATCGCCTCGCCCGACGGGCCCTGGTGATGGACGTGGGCTCCACCAAATCCAGGATCTGCCGGATGGGATTCGAGCGGTTTCCCGACGAGGGGGAGGATTCCCCGAGGTTCGTGGGGGCGCACCCCATGGCGGGTTCCGAGAAGTCCGGGCTCGCCGCCGCCGATCCTCTCCTTTTCCAGTCCGCCCTCTGGGTCCTCTGTCCCCCGAAGGACATGGCTCCGTCGCGGCTCGAACCGGCCAAGGCGCTCATCCTGGCCCTGGGCGCCCGCGGTGCCATCCTGGACCCCCAGCAGCACGACGACTGCGTCGCCAGGATCAGCCATGTTCCCCAGCTGGTGTCCACCGCCCTGTCCGCATGGGCGGGGTCGGACGAGCGGCTCTCGCAGGCCGCGCTCGCCCTGGCTGCGGGCGGGTTCCGGGACATGACGCGCCTGGCGCTCTCCTCCTGGGAGGTCTGGCGCGACATCCTCGCGACCAATCCCGCGCCCATCGCCTCGGGTCTCCGCGAAACCGCCCTCCTGCTCTCCTCGCTGGCGGACCATGCCGAGTCCTGGGCCCGGGCCGAGGACGCCCTGGCTTCGCGGGACGGCGAAGCGGTCCGGCGCTACCTGGAGGCCATCCAGACCGGCGACTCCCTGCGCGAAAGCCAGCTCTTCCCCGAAGAACCCGAGCTGGGACAGGAGGTCGTGGCTTCCGAGAAGGCCTTCCGGACCGTCTTCGCCCAGGGCCGGGCCTTCCGGGAGAAGTTCCGGATGCCGCGCAAGGGCATCGCGCACGACCTGTCGGAATTCGTCGTCCGCCTGGAGGACCGTCCGGGGCAGATGCTGGCCCTGCTTTCACCCCTCGCGGAGGCGGGGATCAACGTGCAGGATCTGGAGATCCTCAAGGTGCGCGAAGGCGAGACGGGAACCGTCCTGCTGGGGTTCGGATCGCCGGAAGAGAGGGAACGGGCCCGCGAGGTGCTGGGGGAGGACCGCTTCCTGGTGATGGACAGATGAACCTGGAAATCCGCAGGCAACGTCCGCTGAAGGGCGAAATCCGGCTCCCCCCCGACCGTCGGCAGGGTTTTTCGGCCACGTGGCTTTCCCTCCTCGCACCGGGGCGCACCCTGCTTCGCGGGTGGCAGACGACGCCGGAATGGGAGAACATCCGCCGGTGGCTCTCCGAAATCGGGGTGGTCTCCGACCTGGACGGGGAAGGTCTGGTGGTGGGACCTCCTGACGACCTCCGGGAAAGGGCGGAATTCGCCATGGACCCGTTCCTCCCACCCCTGTTCGCCGCCGGGGTGACCGCGCTCGCGGCCGGATTCTCCCGGCCCGATCGAGCGGTGTCGGTATCGTGCCCTCCCCAGGCCGGCGAATTCCTGGGCCCGTGGCGCGAGGCGCTGCGGGAGGCGGGGTGGGTGTCCACCCACGAAGGCCGGGATGGTTCCCACGTCCTCGTCTTCCGGGGCAGGACGCCGCCGTTGCGCGGCCTTGTGTGCAGGAATTGGCGCTCGCGATCGGCGTGGACCCTGGCGGCGCTGGCGTCGCGGGAGGGATTGGAGTTCCAGGAGCCGTCCACGGCGGTGGATCCGTTGGAGGACTCCCTCCCGCTGTTCGGCCTGGACGTGGAGTCCGTGCGCGAGGAGGCGTCCCCGGAGGAAGAGGAGATGCAGAGGCGGATCCAGCGCATGAAGGGGGCGGTGCGCAAGCTGCGGTCGCGCCGGGTTCCCTCCGTCCTTTCCCTGCCGCCTGCGGACGTGCGCCTTCGCGGCGACGTCGACCTCGCCGGATGGTGCGCTGTCACGGGTTGCCTGAGGCGCGGGACGGACGCGACGGTGCTGGACGTGACCCTTCCGCCCTCGCGTTCGGGACTATTCTCCTGCCTGCGCAGGATGGGTGCGGACGTCGAGATCGTCCACCGGAGCGAGGCGCGGGGCGTCTCCTCCGGAGACATCCGCATCCGCCACGGCAGGATGGTCGGACGTCGGTTCGACGCCCAGGACGTCCCCGGACTCGCGGGATTCGCCGCGCTTCTCGCGGTGGCGGCGGTGGCGGCGGAGGCGGAGACCGTCTTGTCCGGACTGGGCGAGCTGAGGGTGGAACGGGACGACCGGCTGTCGGTCCTGGCCGAAGGACTTCGCGCCTTCGGCGTCGGGGTGGGACTCTTTCCGGACGGGATCGTCCTGCGCGGCGAGGAGCAGCCCGGCGCCTCGGCGGTGGATGCCAAGGGGTTCCCCGAGGCGGCGCTGGCCCTGCACGCCTTTGCCAGTTCCTGTCCCGGGAAGACGGAGATCCGGGGCGCTGGCCATCTTCCCGTCTCCTGGCCCCATCTCCTGCGCGTGCTTTCCGGGGAGGACGCCTGAGATGTCCATGGTGCTGGACAGGCTCGGGGTGGTGGCCTTCAAACGCGACGCCCGACTCTCCGAAACGGCGGATTCCCTGAGGCGCTGGGCCCAGGCGCGCGGCCTGGAGCTGCTCTGGCACAAGAGCGCCATCGCATGGATCCCGCCAGGGTGCAAGGCGGAAAGCGACGCCGCCTTCCTCCGCCGGTCCCAGGCGGTCCTCTCCATCGGGGGAGACGGGACGCTGCTCTCCGCGGCGCGGCTCCTGGAGGGACGGCCCATTCCCCTGGTGGGACTCAACTACGGACATCTGGGGTTCCTCGCCGACCTCTCCGCCCACGAGGGGCTCCAGGTGCTGGATTCGCTGGTCGCGGGCGGGAATTTCGTGGAGGAGCGCACCGCGCTGGAGGCCGTGGTCCGGCGAAGCCGCAAGATCGTGCACCGCGACCGCTGCCTGAACGAGTTCTTCCTGCGGGGAAGGCGGGAATTGTCCATGGTGGACCTGGAGGTGGTCTCCGGAGGGAAGACCCTCTGCGACTACTGGGCGGACGGACTGCTGGTGGCGACTCCCACCGGGTCCACGGCGTATTCGCTGGCCGTGGGGGGGCCCATCGTCGAGCACTCCGTGAAATGCCTGATCCTGACTCCCGTGGCTCCCCACAGCCTGAACGTCCGGCCCATGGTCCTGCCGGACGACCGCCCGCTGGTGGTGAGGCCGCGCAGCGGGGGGCCATTCCTCCTCCTGTCCGACGGGCGCAACCCCTTTCCGCTCCAGAGCCTGGACGAGATCCGGGTTTCCAGGTCGGATCGCTCCGTCCTGCTGCTGCGCCCCACCGGGGCCACGTTCTCCGACGCCCTGCGGGACAAGCTGGGCTGGTCGGGAGGGCCGCCGACGCGCGGCGGACGCACGTGGAAGTCCGCCTGAGACGGATCCTGTCCGTCGTCTGGATGGTCCTGCGGCGCCTTTCGGGCGAGGACGGCTACGAAGCCTACCTCTCGCACTGGAATACGCACCACGCCTCCTCGGGGCCGCCGCTCGGACCGGCCGAGTGGTTCCGCGAGGAAACGGTCCGGCGCTGGACGGGAGGCCCCAGGCGCTGCTGCTGAACGGCTCCGGTTTCGACCTCACCCCGGCAGCTGACGCTGCCACCCCTCTCCAACAAGTGGAGAGGGGTCAGCGGCAACTACGTCAACCCTGCACCCATTCCCTCCCCCTCTCCGCTTGTCGGAGAGGGGGTCGGGGGGTGAGGTGCGAGCTTGTCCAGCCTGAGCCGATGCACCGGTTGGCCGTTCGGCCCGGTCAGATCTGGTAGTGGACCTGCAGGTCCCAGCCGGCACCGGTCTCCGCGGTCCGGCTGGTCGGGGTCCAGGTGTTCCAGCTGAAGGCGAAGTCGGCGGCCAGCTTGTGGTCCAGGATCCAACCTCCGAGGCCACCCGTCCAGGACAGTTCCTGGGCATGGGTGCCCAGGGAGGGGAAGATGCCCAACTGGACGGGGGTCGGAGCGGTCGTGTAGGGCGGCTCGCGACCGGCGTTCAGGTCGGTGAACCATCCCGGTTCCAGGGAGAGCCCGCCCAAGGCCTGGTACTGCATCCCCAGGCGCAGGCAGAATCCGTCTTCCTTGGGGATGGCCTCGCGCCAGGCGGGGATCAGGCTGTGGTCCAACTCGACGCCCAGACCGATCCGGGAATCCGTGGTGGACAGATTGGTGTCGCCGACGGCGTTGCGGGCGTAGAGGCCCTTGTTGGCGGTGATGCCTTCCAGCACGGCTTCGCCCTCCATCTGGGCGTGGATGCGGTCCAGCCAGCTCCATTCCATTCCGAGGACCAGACCGGTGCGGCGGACCGTCCAGGAGGAATCGTTGGCCTGGGCTCCGTGGGACAACGGGTCGTTGGTGCCCGGTGTCGGGTCGTAGGCCTGGGTGGTGGAACTGGTCCAATGGACGGCGAAGGAGGGTCGGAACACCTGGTCGGGGATGCGGGTGTCGGGTCGACCTTGGATGGCCAGCGCGAACCTCAGGCTGTCGGTCGTGAGCTGGGGAAGATCCACGTTGACGCCTTGGGGATCGTCCTTCAGGACCCCGATCTGGTAGCCGGTGCCCCAGTCGAAGAGCATGGTGCCCTGCAACGGCCAATCGGCGCGATCGACGCTGGCTCCGAAGCCGAGGTTCGGCAGGTCGATCCGGGCGTAGCGGAGCTGGGGATCGGTGTTGCCCGGAGTGGCGGCGTCCGGCGTGAACTTCAGGGAGTCGAAGTCGGCGCGCACCGATGCCTGGATCCCGAGGGTGACCGATTCCATGATCCGGGAGGTGACGCCCATGCGGAATGCTTCCAGGGCCAGTTGGGTGTGGTCCAGGGTGCCTTGGAGCGCCGTACCCGACATGTCCTGGGTCTCGGAGCCCGGAAATCTTCCATCCATTCCGATGCCGAAGACCAGGGCGCGATTGTCCGCCAAGGACACGGCGGCGTCGAATCCCCAACGGAGTCGGGAGAGGTCGTAGGTCGGCATGCCGGTGGAATCCCTCCAGGTTTCGGCTACGTCGACGAGATGAGCTTGGAAAGCGTAGGTGTCGGCCTTCCCCGAGCCGATACCAAGATGGACGGGTTCTGTGTGGGAAAGTTCCCCGCCCCCTCCGGAGAGGGAGGTTCCCGAGGTGGCGAGGTCGGCGCTGAACGGGCTGCCGGAAGATCCCACCAGTCCGGCCGGGTTGGCATCCAGCGCCCACAGCCCGAAGTGTGTCGAGTCTGTCCACCAGACGGATCCCATGGCTCGGGACCGCGCAGAGCCGAAATCGGACCAGGAGCCTTCGGGAACGAAGTCCCATCCCGCCATGACCAGAGTGGCCGATCCGAAGATGGTCATCAAGATGCGCTTGCTTGCCATGCCATGCCGTCCTTTGTCGGAGTACCACTCCAAGGTAATGGAACGATGCAAATCCGTAGGCTCCCGTCACAGTTTACGGAAAACATCGCAGAATTGCCAGAATCTCGGACCCTTGACGTGGGGAATGCGGAAATTTCCGGTCCTTGCGATGTATTTTCAGAGTCCACCAACGGACAGGGGTGCCCGCACGGCGGGCTGAGACGGCTGGAAGGCAATGCCGAGACCCTCTTGGATTCCTTTCTGGAGTCCAGACGACCGGATGCGGGTCATGCCGCCGTCGGGAGTCCGAGGAGGCCACACGGCATTCTCCTGTCCCTGGTCAGACCCAGGAGAATCCGATGTCCGAAGACGCAATCCGCAGAGTCTACCGCTCAGGCAGCCAGGGTATCCGCGTGCCCATGAAGGAGGTCTCCCTGCAGGACACGCGCGAGCCGGACGGAATGGTCCGAACCAACCAAGCCGTCCTGCTCTACGACACCTCGGGTCCTTGGGGCGACCCGGCCTATGTCGGCACCGTGGAGACCGGACTGCCCCCTGTGCGCGCACAGTGGATCCGGGAGCGAGGCGACGTCGAAGCGGTGGTTCCGCGCGATCGCGCGCCCAGGGACGACGGCTACGGGTCGGAAGCCGACCGGATGGCGGCGCGCGAGGCGGGAAAACTGCGGGAGTTCCCGCGGGGTACCCGCGAGGTCCTTCGGGCGAAGTCCGGTCGGGCGGTCACCCAGATCGCCTATGCCCGACGCGGGATCGTGACGCCCGAGATGGAATTCATCGCGCTGCGGGAGAACCAGGGCCTGGAAGAGATTTTCGGGAAGATGGGGCCGGATCTCTCCCGGGATTCCATCCACTTCCAGCACGGTGGACGATCCTTCGGGGCCAATCTGCCCAGGAAGATCACCGGCGAGTTCGTTCGCGAGGAGGTGGCGTGCGGACGGGCGATCATCCCCGCCAACATCAACCACCCCGAAGCGGAACCCATGGTCATCGGGCGGAACTTCCTCACCAAGATCAACGCCAACATCGGGAACTCGGCGGTCTCGAGCGGGATCGAGGAGGAGGTGGAGAAGATGCGGTGGGGCACCAAGTGGGGCGCCGACACCGTGATGGACCTTTCCACCGGCAAGCACATCCACGCCACCCGCGAGTGGATCTTGCGGAACAGCCCGGTGCCCATCGGGACGGTGCCCATCTACCAGGCCTTGGAGAAGGTAGGCGGAAAGGCCGAGGACCTCACCTGGGAGCTCTACCGCGACACCCTGATCGAACAATGCGAGCAGGGTGTGGACTATTTCACCATCCACGCCGGAGTCCTCCTGCGATACATCCCCCTCACCGCGCGGCGCATGACGGGAATCGTGTCGCGGGGGGGTAGCATCCTGGCCAAGTGGTGCCTGGCCCACCACAAGGAAAACTTCCTCTACGTACACTTCCCAGAGATCTGCGAGATCCTGCGCGCCTACGACGTCTCCTTCTCGCTGGGCGACGGATTGCGTCCAGGCTCCAACGCCGACGCCAACGACGCGGCCCAGTTCGGCGAGCTGGAGACCCTGGGCGAACTGACGAAGATCGCCTGGGAGCACGACTGCCAGGTCATGGTGGAAGGGCCGGGACACGTGCCCATGCATCTGATCAAGGAGAACATGGACCGCCAGTTGGAGAGCTGCGGCGAGGCCCCCTTCTACACCTTGGGGCCGCTGGTGACCGACATCGCTCCCGGCTACGACCACATCACGTCCGGGATCGGGGCCGCCATGATCGGGTGGTTCGGGTGCGCCATGCTCTGCTACGTGACCCCCAAGGAGCACCTGGGCCTGCCCGACAAGGAAGACGTGCGGGTGGGCGTGGTCACCTACAAGATCGCCGCGCACGCGGGCGACCTGGCCAAGGGACATCCCGGAGCGCAATACCGGGACAACGCGCTTTCCAAGGCCCGTTTCGAGTTCCGCTGGCGCGACCAGTTCAACCTGGGGCTGGACCCGGAACGCGCCAAGGAATACCACGACGAAACCCTGCCCGCCGAAGGCGCCAAGCTGGCCCACTTCTGCTCCATGTGCGGTCCCCACTTCTGCTCCATGAAGATCACCGAGGACGTGCGCAAGTACGCCGCGGAGAAGGGGCTGGAGGACGCGGCGGCGGTGAAGGAAGGCCTGCGGGAGATGAGCACGGCCTTCAAGTCGGCGGGAGCCGAAGTCTACGTGGGCGACGACGGCACCCACGACAAGACCTCGCTGACCTGACCGGGGAAGGCGCGTTCAGCGAGGCATCGCGAGCCAGCTTCCGCTCCAGCGCGAACCGTCGGGGAGCGTCGCGTCCAGGAAAAGCCAGCCGGAGACCGTTCGGCCGTGCAGGAGCGTCGATGCCGGAATCCGTCCAGTGCGACCGCGCACGTCGCGCCAGCGGAGCAGGAGAGAGGGGTGGAGTGCGGCGAGAAGCGGAAACGTTGCGAGGTCGCGGCGGTTCGGGGAGTCCAACGACAAGGTCTTGGGTCGGACTTGGATGTCGTCATGCGACACCAGGAGCCGCGTGAAGGCTTTCGAGAGGCTGTAGACCGGGATTCCGGTCTGGATCTCCGCCGACGACCACTGGCACCGCAGGCTGTCCCCCTGGTCCAGGAGGATCCGTTCGGTCCAGGAAAAATTGTCCGTCTGGAGGTCCCCGGTCATGCCACCGGTGGTCGACATGGTCTGGGACCTGGATCTCCCCTGGCTATCGACGGAATCGGGCCAAGTGCGCCACCACCCGTCGTCGGGATCGGGACATGCGGACCTGGGAGGGTATCGCTCCCCCGTGATGGGGTTCCACCGCACGTTGAAGGACTTCGCGCTCGTGCCGGAATCCGAAACGAGGCTTTCATGGATTCTCGCGAGGCGCCATCCAACACTATCTGGTGGTCGGGAGGCGATGGTCCAAGTCCGCACCTGCTGGTGCATCGAGGTGTCGCCTCTGGGGATGTTGAAGGAGTCGAGGTAGGTCTGGGACCTCTCCAGCCAGACCAGGGTGGATCCGGAATCGGGGACGAGCAACGAATCTCGGAAAGGGGTGGATGCCTTCCCGTTGAAGGACTGGAGGATCCACTCGGTCCTCTGGTCGGAGGTCGAGAGGAGCGATGGGAGCCGGGCGCGCTCCAGTCCTGCGCTGTCCGACCAGATCCCGAGCGGGCAATCGGTTGCGACATTGGAGAATTCCGACAACAATCCCTGACAAACGGGTGCGGCGGCTGGACCTCCGATCCGGAAGTTCCCCACTCCTCCTCCTGTTCTCGATCCCTGTTGCGAGGGAGTTTCCATCAGGAACGCCGCGCCCCAAGGGAAGGGCTGGGTGTTTTGATTCGAGGATTGTGCCGCTGACAAGGAGGTCGATGTCGAGGGCGGCCGAGGTTCGGGTTCCCAAGGCAGGAATTGGGAGCCCGTCAACCATGCCTGGGAACCGTCGCGGCGCCGCAGGAGTCTGGCCGTATCTGCCCGGGCGCTCGAGGAGTCCCGTCCTTGGATTGTCCATACCGTTCCGGAATCCGAAAGACTGGAATCCAGGACGGTGGCCCGGCGCCAGGAATGCGCGTCGGTCCCGCGATCCACCAGGAGCCAAGTCCAAGTGTTCCCCCTCCTGAGCGGGATGGCCGTGGCGACGGTTGCGGAGAGGAGGATGGCGAGTCGAACGTGCATTGGGAAATTCCTCGGCGAGGTTGATGCCGGACTGCTCCTTCCAACCTAGCGCTCTCGCGTTTAGGCAGTTGGGCATTTCCGGTAGTACATCGAAGTCCTGCCGGGCGGGGGGTGGGTTGGATCAGGCGACCGAACGCGCCAGGCCGAACAGCTTTGCCGTGAAATCCTCCGGGAGGAAGGGCTTCAGGAGGGTGTCGAACTTCACGTTCAGGTCGCGGGCTCCGATCTCCGGATCGCCGAAACCGGACATGAACAGGACGCGGACCGAGGGGTGCTTCGCGAGCACCTCGGCCGCCAGTTGGAACCCGCTGCGGCCCGGCAGGACCACGTCGGTCACAAGGATGTCCAATCGGGTCAGCGATTCCAGGACGACGGTCGCCTGGTCCGGATCCATCGCGCTGTGCACCTCGGCACCCGAACCGGCGAGCACCATCTCCAGGAAGGGCACGAGAGTGGGATCGTCTTCCACGAGGAGCAGGATCTTGCCTTGGAGGATCGGAGGGGTAGGACTCATGGTTCCCATACAGTAGACTTATTTCCGCGCGGAGGGAAGATGGCCCCCGATGGCCGAGTCCAGGGAGGCCCGGACGAGGTCTCCCAGCGGGCCTCCCTCGTCCTGCAGATGGTGGCGCGCTCCGGTGAACATCCGCACGTGCAATCCGTCCGTCCGCGCGGCGACCCAGTCGATGTCGTAGCGCCAATCCACGGTGGCGTCCTTGTCGCCCTGCAGGAAGAACCAACTGGAGTTCGCCAACCTTCCGCTCCCAGCTTCGGCGTTCCAGATGCGCACCTCCTTCAGCCAATGGACCGGTGTGATCCAGCCCTCGAGCGGATCCCGCTCGACCCGGTGCAGGAACGCCGTGTCGGAACTGGAGTTCAGGGCCTTGCCGCGGACCATGTCTTGCTTGAACAGCGAAACCACCGGCAGGACCGCGCCGATCCAGGTCCACCCCGAGAAATGCACCATGGGAGCGAGAAGCACGGAGTTCGTGTAGGGGTAGTTCCCACGGCGAGCTCGATCCAACACCACGAGTCCGCCCAGCGAATGCCCCACCACGGACCACGGACGGGGAGCGCGACCCCGCAGCGAATCTTCCAGGGCCATCAGCGCCCCGCTGTATTCCCCGATGGAATCCACGTCGAATGGCCGACCGCCGCTCAGGCCGTGTCCCGGGAGGTCCAGCGAGGCCACGGCCCATCCTTCGGACAGGAACCGTCGGATGTGGGGGGCCCAGATTCCGGTGTGGTTGTAGTAGCCGTGCACCAGGAACACGGTTCCCCGGGCCCGGGCGGGGATCCAGGTCTGGCAGGCGATTTCCAGGTCGCCCACGCGCACCGTCCCGTACCCGTGGATGGAGTCGGCGATGGCGAGATCCTCCTTGGCCAGGTAGGAGTCCAGTTCGACGGGGTCCGACGCCTTGGCGGTTCGGAAGCCGCGCGGGAACCAGGCAGGCACCGCGACGGCGGTGCCTGTGGCGACCAGCGCGAGCAGTGCCGCGCCGCGGAAGGCCTTGCGGATCACGACAGCAATCTCGCGGCGTCGGCGGCGCCGTAGGTGAGGATGAAATCGGCTCCCGCCCGGCGGAAGGAGACCAGTGATTCGAGCAGGCAGCGGTCGTAGTCGATCCAGCCCCGTTCCGAAGCCGCCTTGAGCATGGAGTACTCCCCCGACACGTGGTAGGAGGCCAGGGGAAGCGTGGTCCGGTCCCGGAGTTCGCGCAGGACGTCCAGGTAGGGCAGTCCCGGCTTGACCATCAGGATGTCCGCGCCCTCCGCCTCGTCGAGGTCCGCTTCCAGCATGGCTTCGCGACGGTTCGCGGGATCCATCTGGTAGGTCTTCTTGTCCCCCGAGCGGGGCGCCGAGCCGAGCGCGTCGCGGAACGGGCCGTAGAAGGCGCTCGCGTATTTCGCGGTGTACGCGAGGATGCCCGTGTCCTGGAAGCCCGCGCGGTCCAACGATTCCCGGATGGCACCCACCCGGCCGTCCATCATGTCCGACGGGGCCACCAGATCCGCTCCCGCCCGGGCGTGCACGACCGCCATGGCGGAAAGGACCTCCACCGACGGATCGTTGTCGATGCGCCCGTCCGGGGAAAGGAGCCCGTCGTGTCCGTGGTCCGTGAATGGATCCAGCGCGATGTCCGTGATCACCAGCAGATGCGGAAGGGCGTCCTTCAGCGCCCGGACAGCGCGCGGCACGAGACCGTCCGGATCCAGGGCCGCCTTGGCGTCCGCGGTCTTCGCCTCCGCTGCCGTGGCCGGGAAGAGCGCGATCGCGGGGATCCCGAGATCCGACCACGCCCGAGCCAGCGCCACGAGCCGGTCGACGCTGTGGCGGTCGCAGCCGGGCATGGAGGGGATCGGCTCGGACAGATTCCGACCATCCCTGGCGAAGCAGGGCATGACCAGATGCGCGGGGGAGAGGGAGGTCTCGCGGACCAGGGCGCGGAGAGGTTCGCTCCGCCGGTTCCTTCGTGGGCGTCTGGAAATTTCCATCGGTGGTTCCAAGGTGGGTTCGGGTTCGATCAGAACAGGATCTGGATGGAGGGATCGGGGACCAGTCTCCATCCGCCGTTCCCGGACAAGGAAAACCGCAGCGGCGCCTTCTGCAAGACCCATTCGGCGGTTCCGTTGGAGTACTGCGCGGGATCGTCGTACCCCCAGCGTTCGAATCCGACCAGTTGCAGGTCCAGGGCCATCCAGGGGAGGGGACGCCAGCGAAGGCCGAAGCCGACCGCCAGATGCGTGGCTCCGGAGCCCTGTTCGGGTCGGATCAATCCCCCCGCGCGCGCCTCCAGCCACGGCGTCCAGGTCTGGAGCGGGAGGAAATAGGTCCGGACCAATCCGTCCAGCAGGAAGGCCTGGTCCACATGTCCGGAATCCAGCCCGGCGGCGAGGACTCCCACGGAGACGTTGTCCGTCACGAACCGGGCGGCGGACAGTCCGACCAATCCGGTGGACCCCGATTGGCGGTCGACCTCCCAGGCGCGCGCGCCCACCTCCACCTCGCCCGTCCGCAACCTGTCCTGCGGGAGCACCTGCGCCGCGGCGAGGCTCCCCAGGAGGAGGACGAGCCGAGCCTTCACACGGGAGCCTTGGACAGATTGCGTCGGCGGCGCCACCAGCAGAGCAGGGCGAAGGCGCCCTGGACGACGACGAAGGTGCCCATCGCGGTCGCGCCGCCCTGGGAGAAGCCGTAGGAGTGCAGGCCGGAGGCCAGGATGAAATTGACTCCGTACCAGGCCATCACCACCCCGAAGAAGGCGAGCACGGCGCCCATCAGGGTGCCGAAGGGTCGAATCCAACCGGTGATCCGTCCGTGCAGCACCATGAGGTAGCCGAGGTCGGCGATCAGGGCCCAGGTCTCCTTCGGGTCCCAGCCCCAGAAGCGACCCCAGGAGTAGTCCGCCCAGACCCCTCCGAGCACGATCCCCGCCGTCAGGAGCACCACGCCCAGTTGCATGGCCCGGTAGGCGTAGTGCGCCAGCGTCTTGCGGAATTCCTCGCTTCCGCGGCGGAATTCCTGGAAGATGCCCACGTTCCCGATGGCCATCGCCACCAGGAAGGCGGCGTAGGAGATGGTGACGGTGAGGACGTGGACCGTGAGCCAGTAGTTGTTGCGCAGCACCGGGACCAGCGGATGGATGGTGGGGTCCAGGACGGTGGGCAGGTTGTCGGCCAGGACGAAGACCAGCCAACCCGCCGCGCAGACCGCGGCCAGCACCGTGCGCGAGCGGTAGATCCAGGCGATGGGCAGTCCGAAGAGGAGCGCTCCGAAACCAACCCAGAGCGTGGTCTCGTACATGTCCGTGACCGGGGGGCGCCCGGCGACGTAGATCCTGAGCGCGAATCCGGTGATCAGGAGGAGCATCCCCAGGCCGGCGCAGATCCCGGCCAGCCACGTGGTGCGGCGCGAGGTTCCCGGCGAACCTTTCCGGGTGGTCTCGGCGATCCAGGCGGAGAGGAATCCGATCATCAGCACGATCCATGCGATCCGGAACGGGCGGTACTTGACCAGCGCGAGCTCCGCGCGGATGTTGGATTCCCGGACGTGCTGGTAGGTACCGTCACCCAGGGCGGAAAGGGAATCCGTCAGCAAATCGTTGCGCGCGAGCTCCTTGGCGGCGGAATCGAATCCCGCCTGGTTGCCGGCTTGATAGGCCACAGCCATGCGGGTGAAGGCGTCCATCCTGCGCATCAGGGCGGGATCGGAGGCGACTTCGGTTGGCGGGATCTCCTGGGGCAGTCTCCACGCGGCTTCCTTCCCCTTGGGCCCGACCATCAACCGCCAGTCGGAAGCCGAAGTGGCCTCGGCGAATTTCTCCAGCCGCCGGGCGACGTCGGCGGCGGCCTTCTCCACGGGGTCCAACCGCTCCTTGTCGCGCTGCTTCGCGGCGGCGACGTCGGCGAACTTGTGGAGCTTGGCATTGTTTGCGAGCTCGGTGAAGCTCGCGAAATCGCCGGTCGGGTCCAGACCGATGGCCGAGCGCAAGGGACGGAACGCGCAGAAGACGATGCCTTGGTTGGATAGCGAGTCCGGATAGAGCGCGAGGGCGAACCACGACCGCATCGGGCCCAGGTCGCGGGTCAGGCCGGCGCGTCCCCGGATCTCCTGGATGCCTTCGGTCGCGGCCACCAGAAGGGGCTTGACCCGACCTCCGGAAAGGATCGCGATGCCGTCCGCCGCGGACAGGTCCATCGTCCTCGCCGACGGGGGGAGGGAAACCACCGGTTCCACCGCGAGGACCGGACCGAGCATGGAAAGCGATGCCGCCAGGGCCAGGACTGTTCTGTTCATGTCGATTTCCCCCGTCGGCCCAGCCGACTGCGCTCCAGGACGTACCAGACGATGGAAAGCACCGCGAGCAGCGCCCCGAAGTATTTGAGGAACCGCCCCGGGTCGCGGTTCACGCTCAGCACCGTGGTGGAGATCTTGCCAGGGTCGTTGGCGAAGCTGGCTTGGTAGAAGGTGAACCCGCCCCGCTTGAGCGGCTCGTTCATGGCGATTTTCGCGGAGTCGAGGGGACGGCCGAGGGAATCCACGACGTGGACGTAGGAGGTGTAGCTCGCCGCCTGCGTGGTTCCGGGATCGTCTCCCACCTTGAACCGGTCCAACCGGATCCCGAAGGGGAGCGAAACTCGCCGACCCTCGAAGGAGAATGCGCGGCGGAGCCCGAGTTCGTTCCAGGTGAAGACCCCGCCCAGGGGCACCCACCGCGGAGCCCCCCAGGGTCCCGCGCCCACCCGGAGGGCGGGCGGAGGCAGGTCGCGGCCGGGCTGCGGGTCGACGGGGACGCAGGAGTCGCGGATCTCTCCGTGCGGCTCGAAGGCACCCACCGACAGGTGCAGGATGCCGAAGGGGAGCGGGACGTCCCGGCCCAGCGAAACCCGGAACGAGGTCAAGACATGTCCGGCCTTTTCGCAGCGGGCCAGAAGGGTGTCGCCCACGACGCCCAGTCTAAGGAGTGGTGCCTGGGATGCACCGCCCACCGGGCGGAACTCCACCTTCCAGGAGACATCCGGGTGCTTGTCTCCGGAGAAGCGGAAGTCGGGCACGCGGCCGTAGAAGATCTCGTCCCACGAACTGTCCTGGTGTTGGACCCGGAGACGGACGGCGGGATTGAGAAGGGAGTCGGAGTGGTTGCTGAGGCCGGTCGCGCCGATCTCGGCGTCCGGGTAGAATTCCTGGACCTGGGCCGAAAGGCTCCCCGACTTGAACTTCCTGCCCGGCGTGCGGAGTTCGGCGAGGTTCATGTGCAAGGAATCCGACCCCGCCCGGGCCGTGAGGTCGAATCTCGCCGGAGACCGGGCGTTCGTGTCCAGGAACGAGAACACGTCCGGCGCCCGTTCCAGGGTGAGGGACATCAATCCCCCCAGGTCCTCCCTGGGCGAAACCAGGGGATTGTCCAGTCCCAGTCTCAACGTGGTGGGCTCCGTTCCCACCGCGAGCAAGGCCAGCTCGACGATGGGGCCGCCTTGGGTGTCCGGCACGACGCGTTGGAAGGTGCGGGAGAAGGGGAGGTATTCCAGGATCCTGGGAGCGGGAGCGGGCATGCCCGGGACCGCGCCCAGATCGCCTTCGCGAGGTTCGAGGCTGCGCCGAACCTCGGTTTCCGCCACGAGCTGTTCGTTGACGTAGGTCCTCGCCACGTTTTCGGGAAGGTGCAAGGCCCTGGTCGCCCCACCCTCGGGGATCTCCATGGAACCGTCGATGCCGCCGAACTGGGTGAGCACGGACCCGATCAGGACCAGGAGGATTCCCAGGTGGATGCAGGCGAAGGGATACTGGCTGCGCCGCAGCGGCCACCGGACCACCACGGCCAGCAGGACGTTGAAGAACAGGAAGACCAGCACCAGGTGGAACCACCATTGGTCGTACACGCACAGCCGGGCCATGTCGCCGTTGTAGCGGGACTCGATGATGGTTCCGGCGGCCAGGACGATGCCCAGGCAGGCCATGGTGATCACGGCGAGCTTCACCGAGGCCATGAAGCGGATGATCGGATTGGCCTGGAGAACCTCCAGGTTCTTCTGCAACCATTTTCCCACCGTCATGGGCCGGCCAGCAATGCGGCGAGGATACGACCTTGGTTGCATCCCAACACGGTCCGCGCCGAGGCCGCCCGCTCCCAGATCCCGACGGCCTCGGTGGGCGAGAGTTCGAGGGGTTCCAGCGCCTGGACGGGCGAGTCGCTGACGCAGAAGAGGTCGCGGACCAGCAGAGTGGCGATTTCGGCGAGGAAATCCAGGGCGATTGCCTTGTCCACCATGGAGTCGGGCACGCTGTGGAACCCCGCCGCCAGATCGCGGACGGTGTCCGCATCCCCCGCGAGCAGGAGTCGACCGATCCATGGAGATCGGACCGGCAGGAGGACGTGGAAACCGACCTCGGAGACGGTCTCCGGTCGCGAGACCAATTCCGGACGCGGCCAAGCATCGGCGAAAGTGGACTCCGCGAGGAGTCTCTGGAACGTGGATTCCAGGATGGAAGCCACCTCCGCGGGGACGGCGGAGGAAATGGGAACGGATGAGGGCTGGTCGTTCAAGGTGCGGTGAAACTACGAATCCTGGGATGGTCCGGCAGTTCCTAGAATCTGCCCTTCTTCATGGACCGCATCATCGACTTCACGTCCTTGTTGGTGACCGCCTGGACCTTGGTCACCGGGTCCTCGGTCCATTTGGTGCACCAGAACTGCTTGTCTTCCCCCACGGAGACGACGCCGGCGATGCCACCGGTCCTCCATTTGCGGAAGGTGTCGCAGCGGGTGCGGACCTTGCAGTTCCAGCACGTCTGCGCCTCCTCCTTGGCCTCGCCGCCCACGTCCTTCTTGATGACGGTCCGGCTCTTGAGCCGATCGGTCTCGTAGGCCTTGGCAAGACTGTTGTTCTTGTCGATGAAGCGATCGCCGGAAAAGTCCATGGTCAATCCTCGCCGTGGTATTGGATGAGCGAATGGACCGGGCGCGGAGAAAGCCGCTCCCGTCCGGGTAGGAAGCAAAGTTCGATGAGGAAGGCGCAACCGACCACGGTTCCACCCAGGCGTTCCACCAGCCTGGCCGCCGCGAGCATGGTGCCGCCGGTCGCGAGCAGGTCGTCCACCAGGAGGACCTTCTGCCCCTGGACGACGGCGTCGGAGTGGATCTCCAAGGCGTCGGTCCCGTATTCCAACTGGTAGGATTCCCTCAGGGTCTTCCAGGGAAGCTTGCCGGGCTTGCGCGCCAGCACGACCCCCGCGCCCAAGTCCAGCGCAACGGCAGGCGCGAAGAGGAAACCGCGCGCTTCCGTACCCAGGACCAGGTGCACTCCGGAGGTCCGGAAGGGCTCGGCGAGGCCGGAAATCGCCTGCTGCAGTCCGGCGGGATCGCTCAGGAGCGGAGTGATGTCCTTGAACTGGATTCCCGGTTTGGGCCAGTCCGGAACATTTCGCACGAGCTCGGCGAGATCGGACATATCTGTGAAATCTAGGTCACGACGAGGAAAACCAGCGACTTGCCGCCCCGATCACTGGCCGAGCGGGAAGCTCATGGTGTCGGTCTGGACTTCGCAGACGAACCCGTCCAGGGGTCCCACATTGCCGTGGGGAAGCTGGGATCGGTTGGATCCGCCTTCGTGGAGCCACGTGCGCTGGCTGGGGCAGGTACCGGCCAAGGCGAGTTCGAGTTTCGAGGCATTTCCGTTTCCCGCGGGGAACGGGAAGTAGTAGTCGGACGTGTCGGCATACCCAAAACCGGGAATCAGGTCGAGCGAACTCGCCTCCATGGGCCAGGTACCGGGCGAGATGTCCACCAACGAGAGGCCTCCAGCCGCCCGCAACCGGACGGCCTTGTAGAAATCCTCGCCCGAGGTCGAGGCGACGCCCGCCTGGATGTAGACGTACGGTCCGGAGGGCCGCCACAGGGTATCTCCCGCGGAGAACACAGTGAGCGGCGCGGATAGGGCGGCGGAGATGGACAGGTCGGAAACGAGGACCGCGTGCAGGAGACCGGTATCGAGAGGGGACCATCTCCAGGCGATGGGATTCGTGGTGGTGTCCAGGACGAGCACGTTCGCATCCCGGGAACGTCCGGCTTGAAGGCCACTCCACTGGTCCACGAGGGTCTCGAGCATGCCGGGTGATCGGCTCCAGGCGCTGCGCGTGACGGAGTCGGCCTGGGCGAGCGTGCTCCACCGGACTTCCAGGGGTCCGGCGACGTTGCCGCGGAGCAAGACCGGCGCGGTGGACGTTTCGCCCCAGGAGTTGACGGAATCCGTCACCCAGAGCGGGTTGACGGCGGAGAAGGGCGAGGATGCGTTCCAGCGCAGGTGTCCGTGGAACCTCCAGGTCCGTCCATCCCCGCAGGACGCCATCCAGGAATCCGACGTCTCCGGGTAGGTCCAATCCGGGTTCGAAGCAAGGAGCGAGAAGAACTCCGTCGAGGTCCTGGTGGGTAGGGAATCTTCGCAACCGAGGCTGGTCTCGTCGAGCTTGAATATGGAGCGGTATCCATCGATCCACCGTGCTCCGATCCCCATCTCCTCCGCATTGTCCATGGGTCTTCCGAACGTCGCGCTCGCGTAGCCTCCTTGCTTCACGAAAACGGCGACGGTGGCGCGGATCTGGGGACCGTCGTCCTGCGGTGTTCCATCCCAAGGACCGATGCATCCGAAGACGATGGCGCAGGCGAAGAGGAGCGGGAGCCTAGAATAGGAAGCGGACACCGAACACAACCGGGAGAAAGGGGATCTGGTCGATTTCCTGGGAGGAGACGTCGGGGGCGTTCGATCCCCATGCCAAGGCATTGCGCTGGTCGGTGAGGTTGACGACGCTCCAGAACGCCGTCCAGGAGCCTTCCCTGCCGAATTCGAGCGGCGTGATGTCCAGGCGGAAGTATGGTGCGCGGCGCGATCCATCCACCCTTCTCCATCCGACGGAGAAGGTATCGAGGGCCTGCTCCGTGGACGGTGGATTCCACCCCGCCACGTCCGGTCGCAACGTTCCGCTGTTGTCGTGGAGACCCATTCGGCTGCGAAGGAAAAATTTCCCCACGAGGGTGCGCACCGAGCCCTTCCAGGCCCAGGCGGCGTCGAATTCCGTCTGCAGGCGCTGGTCCCAGGGCGCCCACTGGACGGGGAACGTCGTGCCGTCCTGCGGTCGACGCTGGACGACATCCCAGGAGACGGACTGGCGCGCCCCGAGTTCGAGCCGGTCGAACAGGATCCGTCCGGAGATGTCCACGCCCGCCGATCCAGCGTCCTCGCGGTAGGAGGTCCGGACGAGCTTCTCCGGCGGTCCGAGATTCCACGCGCCCTCCCAGGCCACCAGCCCTTCCGTGGACCGCACCCAGCCCAGACCGCGGAACTCCGTGGCGGGAGCCCCCTGGGATCCCGCTTCGGATCGCAACGCGGACACCTGCAGACTCGTGGTGCGCGGCGAAGCTCCGGTGGGGAAGAACCAGACCGGAGAGGGCTCTTCCGTTCCGTCGGTGATGCTTCCCAGCACGGACACGGGGACGATCTTGCGGTCCAGGTCGGTCTGGAGGCTCCAGAACCCGCCATTCCAGCCAAGCCTGGCCCCTCCCTGGGGTGCCGCGGGATCGCGTTCGTCGTGCGCCAGGCCCAACCAGACCTTCGCTGCCCAGGGGTCGGGCTTCGCCTGGACGGAAATCCACGGCTCGAGGAGATCCCGATGGGAATCTCCGGGAAACCCTGGAACCAATCGGCCCGCCTCCGCGTAGCTCGTGGTCCACGTCCGCAGCCGCAGACCGGTCTCCATCCGCGAGGTTTCCGAAAGATCCTGCCGGGTGTGGACCGAGAAGGACCGGAGATCCAGTGTGTCCGAGGCGGACAGTTCGTCGTCGTAACGGGAGTAGTCGGAGATCGAGGCCTCGGCCCCGACACCCCAGCCCTCGCCGCTCCATTCCAGCGAGGCGGGAATGGCAGTGTTGCGCCACGAGGAGAGCAGCCCATCCATGCTGTCCGTTGCACCCACGGACAGCGAATCGGACGAGGTGAAGATCCCGACATGGGCGCTCCACGGGCCGTGGTTCCAGGCCACCGCGGCGGTGGCGTCCCAGAACTGGATGACGAGCTCTTCCGGGCTCCAGCCTTCGTGGTGGGCGAGCTCCAGGGCCGGATCCAGCCAGGTCCTCCGACAGCTCGCCTGGGCCGACCAGTCGCCGCGCCTTCCCCAGACCGCCGCGGAACCGTCGATGGTCCCCGCCTCGAGCGATCCGTGGAATCCCTCCGGCTGGGAGGTGGTCGCCTTGCTTTCCGCTTCCAGCAAGCCTCCTCCACCCGCGGAGGAAGCGCCTCCACCGGAAGGGTCCCAGGACGTTCTCCCGACGGCGGAGGCGTCCAGCAAGCCGAAGAGACCCCCGAAATGCCAGGGCCAGGGAATGTCCGCGCCGTCCCAGGTCACCGCGCTTCCCTCGAACGGCATGCCGGTAGACGAAAATTGTCCAGAAAATTCCCCCTGGCTCGAGATCCCCGGTCGATCCCGAAGCGTCTCCAGCGGTCCCGATTGGCCCAGACCCGCGTGCGCGTTCCAGTCGGACGAATCCACGGATTCGATCCGAGGGCGACGGATGCCGACCACCGTTGTGGTCGGGAGTCGCGGTAAGGTTCCCGAGTCGGATGCGAGGGAATCCATGGAAGAATAGAGGGCCGTATAATCCTTCGTGGAAGCGAGCGTCAGGAGAAGGGTCGGCAGGAGCGTCATCCGACGACCCTGACGGTGCTGCGACCCGGTCCGACGCGCACGACCTCGATGCGCACGTCGATCTGCTCCTTCATCTCGTCCACGTGGGTGACCACGCCCACCTTGCGGCCCTGGGCGTGGAGGTTGGAGAGGGCGGCCATCACCGAGCGGAGCGTGGATGGATCCAGAGCGCCGAATCCCTCGTCGATGAAGAGGGATTCGATGCGCAGGCCTCCGCCGGCCAGGTGGGAAAGCCCCAGGGCGAGGGCCAGCGAAACCATGAACGATTCGCCTCCCGACAGGGTGTGGACGGGGCGGATCTCGCCGAACGCGTCGCGGTCCACGACCCCGAAGTGCATGGAATCTTCGATGATCCGGAGGCTGTACCGGGGCGCGATCCGCGAAAGTTCCCGGTTGGCCTCGTCCAGGAGCACCTCCAGGGTGAAGCGCTGGGCGATCGCCCGAAAGGCCTTTCCGTCGGCGGATCCGACCGAGGTCGAGAGGGCGGACCACCTTTCGACGACTTCGGATTGCTTCCGGATCCCGTCCGCCAAGCCTTCTGCGTTTTGCCGGTTCTTGTCGTCCAGTTCGAGTTGGGCCCGAAGGCGCATGGCCGCGTTCCCGGCATCGTCCGCCCTGCGTCGATGCGACTCGAGGATCCGGTCCGACAGTCCTCGAAGCGTTCCGGCATCCGCGTCCGCGCCGCACCAGGAGAGCTCGGCGCCGTCGGAAAGTGCCGGGCCATCCTTCGAAATCGCTTCCCGGATTCCTTCGATGGCGACATCCAACTGCCCGAGCGCCCCCTTGTGGCCCTCCATTTCCCGCAGGCAGCCATCCAATTCCGATCGCCTCGCCTCCAGCGAGGATTCGGCCTCCCGGACTCGGGTCGATACCGCCGCCCGCGCCGAAGGGACGTCGATTCCGTCCAGGACCGCCTCGCGCTCCGATTCCAACTTCCGCCTCTCCTCCCGGGAGGCGTCCAAGGCTTCGAGGGCCGCCCCCAGTTCGCCGACTTTCGAAGCCAGGTTCCTGCCGTTCTCGGTTCGGACCACCGTTTCCCTTTCCACCTCCCGCACCGTCGTCGAACGCAGTTCGGTCCTGCGACGGAATTCGACCACGCGCTCCTCGACCTGCGCGACATATCCCCTGGGGTCGGCTTCCCATCTGGCCCGCCAGGCGTCCCCGCCGAATTTCACGTCCAATTCCGCGGAGCGCGAACCAAGTTCCGCCGCGGCTTTCCGGACGGCCTCCGCGGCCAGCCGCTCCCGTTCCCTCGCCGACGCCAGGTCCGATCTCGACTCCGAAAGCTGGACACGCGCGACGCCCAACCGACCCAGGTCCCGCTGCATGGCCTGGAGAGCGTTCTTGCGCTGGGACAGGACCTCCCGACGAAGTTCGATCCAACGGGCGCGGGCGGATGCCTCCTCGGGAGGGGGGGAGGCGACGAAATGCGGCAATGGACCCGCGCCCTCGCGGCGCTCCTGGACGCGCATCAGGTCGCGGCGCGCCTGGTCCATGGACGCCTCGGCACGGGCACAGGAGGTCTTCAGGTCGTCGAGTTCCCTTTCCCTCCCGGAGACGACCGCCAGGTGTTCGGCGAGCAGGGCCTGGAGGGGTCCGGAGTCGGAGAGTCCGCGAGGGTGGTGCGGCGATCCGCAGACCGGGCACGGCTCGCCTTCCACCAGATTCCGCCGGAGATCCTCGGCGCTTCTCGAGGTCGCGTCCCTGGTGGAGTCGAGCAGCCTCCTCGCGAGCCTCAGGGATTCCTCGAGCACCGCCACGGAGGCCGCGTCCCGATCCCGGTCGGCACCGGCGCGGCCGAGACTCGTGCGAGCCTCCTCCTCCTGCGCATCCAGATCCATCCAGGTCCGGACGACCTCGAGGTCCCGCAGACCGGAATCGATCCCGTCCAATTCGGCCGGGATCCCCTCGGGGTCGGTCCCTTCCAGGGAAGTCTCGATCTCCCGGACCCGCCGTTCCGATTCCTCCACGAGCGGAGCGAGCCGGGATATTTCCGTGCCGGCGGAGACCGCGGCGATCTCCTGCCCCGCCTTCTCCCGCAAGGCCGCGGCGCAGATGTCCAGCAGGGTCCGGCACTGCTGCCAATCCACCGCCACCGGACCCAGGCGCCGATTGGCGTCCAAGTATGTGTCGATTTCCGTCAACCGGACGGAGAGGGCATCGAGCCGCCCGGCGACGTCCATCCCTTCCTTCTCCAGGACGGCGATCGCTCCGGAGACCGCCTGGAAGGTCCTCTCCTTTTCGGATTCGCCGAGGTGGGCCCCGTGGAGACGGACGTCCAGCAGCTCCGCCCCGCGGATCTCCCGCTCGCGCGCGGTCGACCACGTCCTCGTCTCCTCCAGCACGGCCTGCGCGGCATCCCTCCCTTCCTCGAACCCGAGGCGACGAAGATCGAGATCCTCGAGTCGAGCCAGCAGCAGGGAACGGCGGG
>Ga0209415_10002733_pt1 | contig 32986 bp, 35 predicted proteins | sample PeaSoiSIISIP2007_FD_187696 | JGI IMG/M metagenome (GOLD analysis project Ga0209415, IMG submission 187696) | Peat soil microbial communities from Weissenstadt, Germany - SII-SIP-2007 (SPAdes) (version 2) | ecosystem: Environmental > Terrestrial > Soil > Wetlands > Peat | place: Germany... | reverse complement strand
AGTTTCGACCACAATAAGGGAATACGAATTGGGTTTAGGGTGATCCGGAGCCGCATATTCATCGCTGAGGTCCTCCAGCGAAAAGGTATTGACGCAAGGTGGGAGACGTTAGTTCAGGAAGTGACTGAAGCGCCGCAGAGTCTTCCTAACACGGACAACCCCCATGCCGAGAGCTTCGCCCAGAAGGCCATAAAGTTTGAAGTTGATTTGATGGAAACGGCGCGCCAAGACCTTGGCATAAAATGAACAAAGTGGAGTGAACGCAAGGCGCCTGAGCGTGGTTGTCAGAGCACCCAAGCTCAAATCGGTTCGTGGGATCTACAGCCCTGCCGCGACGAGACGCTTGCGACGCAGTGGCGATTAGGAGAGATCTTGCGAGTTTAACTACGAAAGGAATAATGTGTGAAGACGCTGCGACAATTTGTGACCGGAATCGAGACGATTCCGGCGACGACCTCTTGGTATCTGGCAGATTTGGGAGAGGCGCGTGGAAAACAAGAGCTTTTTACAAAGCAATCTCCGCAGACACTCAAAGCACTGCGAGAACACGCTTTGATTGAAAGCGCGGTTTCGTCAAACCGAATTGAGGGAGTGGTTGCAGATCAGGCACGCGTTGGAACAATTGTATTCGGTCACAAGCAACTGCGAGACAGAGCTGAAGAGGAGATTCGCGGTTACCGAGACGCGCTGAAACGAATCCACGAGCAGGGTGCACAACTTCCCATATCCGAGGACACGATTCGAGAACTTCACAGATTGACTCGGGGCGGAGTTGGAGACGCGGGACAATATAAGGAAAAGGACTCCGATATCATTGAGAAGTCGCCCGATGGAAGGCAAAGAATCCGCTTCCAGACCGTTCCAGCAAGTGAAACTGCAACACAGATGTATGAATTGTTTTCGCTGTGGAAGGATTGCCTCGAACAGCGCCGAATCCATCCTTTGATTCTTTTAGCAGGCATGAATTTAGATTTCCTTTGCATCCACCCGTTCAGAGACGGAAATGGTCGCGTTTCACGACTGCTGCTGCTCTTGCAGTGCTATCACCTCGGTTTTGAAGTCGGACGCTACCTCAGCTTGGAACGCGTGATCGAGGAGAACAAGGATCGTTACTATGAAACGCTGGAGCAAAGTTCCCAGCACTGGCATAAGGGCGGACACGATCCCTGGCCATACATCAACTACATTCTCTTCATACTTAAAAGCGCCTATCATGAATTCGAGGAACGCGTTGGCGAACTCGGCTCGCCAAGGGGAGCGAAGACAGAAATGGTGTTGGGAGCTATCCGCACTCAACAAGGAGAGTTTCGGTTGGCGGACATAGAACGTGCGTGCCCTGGTGTTGGCCGGGAATGGATTCGGAAGCTGTTGGTCGATTTAAGAAGTTCCGGCGAGGTGATTTGTCGTGGCAAGGGGCTAGCCGCACGCTGGCGCTATGAGAAGAGTAAGGGTAGTAACTCTAAGTGAGGGTATTAGTGAGGGTATCGTCCGTCTTTAGTAAGTGGGGGGGAAAGATCAAAGTTCGCAAGAAACAGTTCCGGCTGCGCGAATCGTTAATGCTCGCGGGAAGGGGAGTACAAGTCAACGTCTGGGGATTTGAAACGACGGTGAATGGTTCAGATCTAGGCGGCTCACCCAGGAAGCCGTCTCTAAACCTTAAACAGCACAGAAAGTATTTTATACTTGACATCTAGGTCGTTGCAGCGTACTCTTAGGGGGTGTCTTCGGGGAGGTTACCGTGCCCGAGAAACCCATTCGAGATGAACTAGCCGACCGCCGTCGAACTGCGCTCTTGCTCTTCTATGTTGCTGCGCTTCTGTCAGTCGTTGCCCTCAGTCTTGTCGGCAGGATTTTACCTTACCGTGTGCCCCTATTGGCTCTGGCTGCCGTCGGAGCTGGGGCGGCGATCTTGTTCCTGTTGCGCTTTCTTCGGTCGAACGATGAGCACGAACGGCAGATCAACTACCGTGCTCTGACGTTTGCCTTTACGGGAACATTGGTTTTTTCTGCGGCTATCGGGTTCCTCCAGAGCTTCGGTTTTCATCCCGTCTCCTGGCTAGGTATTCCCGCGCTCATGATCATTTTGTGGAGCATCGGATTGATTCTTTACTCATGGCGGTATCGATGAAGACCCGGTTACGCGTATTGAGAGCGGAAAAAGAATGGTCGCAAGCCGAGCTTGCAGCCCATGTGGGAGTCGCGCGCGGAACCATCAATGCCATTGAAACCGGGAAGTACGACCCGAGTCTACCGTTAGCCTTCAAGATCGCACGCGCTTTTGGAAAGAACGTAGAAGAGGTGTTTTTGTATCCCGAGGAACAAGACCAGGCAAGTCCCCAGCAGGTCTGAGTTCTGTTTCTAGCAATAGCAACATGATCTGCGCCAGTTCACAATCCCGGATTGCTTCCTTGGCACATCACTCGAAGTCTATCCCCGTTTTCTCGCCAAGGTGAAACGAAAGGAATCTGTCCATGGACCGTCCCTATGGCATTTCCGACTTCGCATTCCCAACTCGATGGGACCGGGAATCCGGCCCCGACTTGGTGGAAAGGGCCGGTCAGGGTTCTCGCGCAGACAGAGAGCAGAGCCAAACCGGACGGGGAAAGGGATCGAATTCCACTCGGTCCCGCGGCGGTTTCGACCGCCCGGTTACGATCTATCGTGGTCGAGACCGGGAATACTCGCTACGCGAATCCGAGGTTCGTGCACTCACAGACTTGGGCAAGTTCCGCGTCGTGCCGGAAGACGATCTCGCGCGATTTGGATACCAAGGCAACTATACGCAGATGGAAAGCGACATTCGCAGCCTCAGTCGGCAGGGCCTCGTCGAACAGCGCACCATCGAAGGCCATTCATCGTATTCGACGAAGGTTTTAACTCTAACAAAGGACGGCCATAGGCTCCTTGAGCGTGCGCAGTTTGTCTCCAGTCGGCAGGCTACCTACCATGGCCTTGTGAAGCCCAAGGAGGCCCGACACGACGCCGACTTATACCGGCTCTACCAGAAGGTCTCAAGGGAAATCGAACGCTCGGGTGGGAAGGTGCGTCGCGTCGTTCTCGACTTTGAACTCAAGAAAGACCTCTACAAAGCCCTTTCCCGGATGCGGCCCGACAAAGACCCACGGTACGAACGAATCTTCATTGCCAACCAGTTCGATTTGAAAGTGGTGGACGGCAAAATTCCCATCCCTGACCTCCGCATCGAGTATGAGGACGACTGTCGCGATGTGCGCCGTCTCGATCTCGAAATCGCTACGCGGGACTATCGGCCCCAGGGCCTCGGCGAAAAGGCCAAGGCCGGATTCCATATGTTCGCTCGCCAGCAAGACCATGCCAAATTGCGCCGCGTTCTCGATACCCAGGAAATCAGCGCGAGGATCTTCGCCCTATGAAATTCCTCCCCATTCATATCGAAGCGCTCCGGTATTTCGGCTATACGGAAGAGGAGGCCCGTTTCCTCTACCTTGTGGCTACGCATTCCGGGTATTTCACCTGCCAGCAGTTTCTCCAGTTCATCAAGATGAAACCCGGCAAGCGCAGCGTCGCGTTTGCGCGGAAAGTCGTAGAGAAGAAGCACGCAAGCTCGAAGGAATACCTTCGGCATGGCCGCGTCTTTCATCTTTTCTCACGCAATCTGTACGAGGCAATTGGCAGGGAGAATGTTCGTTTCCGGCGTGTCCACTCGACCGAATACATCCGAACCCGGCTCATCGCGCTTGACTTCATTCTCCGAAATCAAGGCTTCACTTATCTTGAATCCGAGGAACAGAAGCTCTCTTTCTTCTGCGACCAGATGGGAATCGACAAGAAAATCCTGCCCCACAAGCGCTATTCGGGAGCAATCAAAGACCAACACACCGACCGCTATTTCGTGGACAAATTCCCCATGTTTTACCACCCTGGTACCTCTCTCCCCCCTGTGATGACCTTCAGTTTCATCGATCCGGGGTTTGAAAGCATGGATAGCTTCAAGACTCATCTGGATGCGTATCTGACGCTTTTCACGAAGCTCTCGCAGCTCCGCTTCTACTACGTCGCAACGCGCGACACGAATTTCGAGCGCGCCAAGAAGCTATTCCACGGAACCTTTCAGAGACTTTGGAACCCGACAGGCCCGCGTAAATTGTTCGACTATTTTCGAACGCGGAGGACTTGGGACGAGAAGAATTACGGCAAGCTATCGGAGCACGACATCCTATTCATGAACCAGGGAAAAGAGAGATTTGGTAACCCAGGCATAGAGAACCTGTACCAGAGATGGCGTGCTGGGGAGATTACCGAGAACACGGTGCGGACCGAATCCGTGAAGTTGCAGATGCCTTCGCAGGTCACCTTTATTTGCGCAACCGTGAATGGCCAGGCAGCGTTGTTCGAGCGACACCCGCATCAGCCCCTAAACGTACCCGGGAAAAGTTCAGAGGCGACATCTTTCTCGGGGGATTTCACCCCCGAGATCACCCTGGCATGGAGATAACAGACAGAAAGAGCAGGCAGATGCGACAGAGACGGCACGGAAACGGAGCGCGGCCAAAACACGATCAGAGGCGGGAGTGACCCCATCGCGCCGCAAAATCGCGGCCCGATCCCTCCGGGCTTCGGGGGTCACTCCCGCCTCTTGCTGCTGGAAGGCGCAGCTCGTGTTTTGGCCGCGCAGAAAGAAGGGAATCACAAATTCTGTAAGACAAGATGTCAGACAAAACCGTAAAGGAGGAACAAAAAGAAAGCATGGCAATCATCAAGGCACCGCCCAAACAACCAAAGTCAGTGACAATCCAGGCGCGAGTCGAGGAGTCGGTGAAGACCCAGCTCGATCAATACGCAAAGTTCATCGACTCGACTCCGTCCTACGTCATTACCGAGGCTCTGAAAGTCCTATTCAAGCGCGATGACGAGTTCAAATCCTGGCAAGGCCAACACGCCAACGGCCAGAATTCAGAACAGAATCAAGGAGAGGCTCTCACGAAGACCGCGTAACAACATGAAGACCCGTCCAACACAATTCGCTGTGCGCGAGAATACAGCGTCGTCAAGACAGCATGCCCCGCGCCACGCAATGAATGCTTCGGTCCTACAGTCCGACCCCTTGTTTGGGACTGAGCAGCACGATAAAGGGGCGCAAGAACCGATGTCTCCAATCAAAGAAACATTCGAACTGTCCCTCACAGAGCCGGACAAAGGGGCCACAGGGGGAGGAGACAGCGGAACGATCACGTCGGGGTTGCCTGGGGATGGCAAACGCTCAGTTGTTGAACGGCCTTTGACATGCGAGGAAGCGGCGGCCTTTGTGAGAGTTCACCCGAGGACTGTCAAGCGCATGGCACGTGCGGGCAAGGTGCCAGGGCATTTCCGTTTTGGACGTTGGTATTTTTACGCGAGTGAACTGGACTGTTGGATGCGAATGGAATTACACTCGGCACGCCACCCTTGAGGCTCAAACATAAAGGAGAATGCCAATGTTTGAGCGCAAGAGGTACCAGTTCGGGTATGTGCGCCAGAAATCTCGTAAGACTGGCCCGCATGTCTGGGTCTGGGAGTATCGAGATCGTAGTGGTTCGCATTCAGTGATACTCGGAACAGTGGAGGAAATGTCGGAGGTCGAAGCTTGGAAGGCTACCGAGAGTCGAAGGCTCATCATCAACGACCCTCAACCGGCTGACCAGACTTCGTTCGGTGCGGTCATTGATCGGTATGTTCGTGAGGCGCTACCAGAACGTCAGGTAACGCGCTCCCGGTACGTAAGCTGGATCAATACCCACATAAAGCCCAAGTGGCGAGACGTTCCAATCGCCCAGGTGAAGCCACTTCCCGTCGAGCTTTGGGTCAACGATTTGAAGCTCGCCGGAAAAAGCAAGGGCCACATCCGGGAAATGATGCACTTGCTCTTCAATTGGGCGATGCGTTGGGAATTGACTCCAGTTGAACGAAATCCGATGAGTCTCGTCCGAGTGAAAGGGTCTTCGAAGCGGACGAAAGTTCCGAGGATTTTGACGATCAAGGAATTCAACCTGCTACTTGCAAGGTTGACGGAGCCGTTTCGAACAATGGCGCTAGTCGCTCTTTTCTTGGGTCCGCGAGTGAGTGAAATTGCGGGGCTGAAATGGGGCGATATCGATTGGGAGAATTCGACTATCTCAATCGCACGTTCATGGGTAGCCGGCAATGTGGAAGACACCAAGACGGAAGGTTCCGCAAAACCGCTCCCTATGGATCGTGACTTGGCCATGATTCTTCGGCAGCACCGAGAAAGAACGAAGAAAGTTGATTCGGAATGGATTTTCGCGAATCCGCAGACGGGCAATCCGTATTGGCCTGACAAGATTCGTGAAGATCATCTGATTCCGGCAGGGATCGCAGCCGGAATTGGGCGTGTTGGGTGGCATACGTTTCGGCACACCTACTCATGCTTGTTGCGAGAGCACGAAGTAGATTTGAAAGTTCAGCAGGCTTTGATGAGGCACGCTGATATCCGAACGACGATGAACATCTACACGCAAGCAATACCAAGAGCAGTACGCGAAGCAAATCGTAGAGTTGTTCGCAGCATCATGGGAAAAAAGGCGGCATTGCGGCGGCAATAAGGGTTCCAAGGACTACCAAGTCCTTCTTTTTCAGTCCGGGCCCTGCTTCGTAAGTCGTTGAAATGCCAAGCGTGGGTTGTTTCGATCCCCACCGCCCCTACCAACATCTCCTTTCTAAATAATGGTTTGTAGCATCCCGAGGGGCCATAAGGGGCCATTAACGCTAAGCTACCTGCGCAGGAAGCACCAAGCGAACGACTTTGCTGTTCGCCTCTCGCAACGCGCTGGGAACCGCCTGCGTGTAGATATTCATGGTCGTTCGAATATCTGCATGCCGCAACAGTTCCTGTTGCACCTTGAGATCGACACCAAGCGCATGAAGCAATGTTGAATGGCTGTGTCTGAACGTGTGCCAGCCGATCCGGCCTAACCCTGCTTTCTGTGCTGCAGGAACAAGCCAGTTCTCCTGAATTCGGCCTGGCCAATATGGTTTTCCTGTCCCTGGATTTGCGAACACCCAATCATCCGATTTCGCCAGCAGAGCCAGCCTCGTCTTGTGCTGATGTAGCTTCTCCGCAAGCGAACGGTCGAGAGGCATCCATCGATGAGAAGCTTGCGTTTTTACGTCGCCCTGCTTGCCGTAGACGTATGCTTGCCGCACTGCCAAGCGCAGTCCTTGCCAGTCGATGTCACGCCATCTCAGACCGAGGATTTCGCTGACCCGCAGTCCCAAACACATCGCCACAATACACATCGTTCGGAAAGGTTCGGGAATGCTCTCAAGCACTTTCCGAAACTCGTCCACGGAGAGTACCTTCGGTTCCCACTGCCTTTTCGAACCGTCCTTTACGCGGACGAGGCTCATGGGATTGTGCTGATAAGGAATCAGCTCCCACCGCATCGCTGCGTTGAACAAGACGCGCATTAGGTTCTTGAGATGAGACTTACTCTTCGGCGCCAAATTGAGCTTCTTCAGCCAATCTTCAACAAGCAGCGGTTTGATCTGCTCGATGGGATAGTCTCGCCATTTCGGCTCAACATGGTTCTTTAGCCAGCACCGATACCGTGAAGCAGTTGAGGGCCTTTCAGGAATCTCTTCCGCCAGGTATCGCTGAATGACTGCGCCGAACGAAACAGCCGTTCCATTTGATGCTTCTGCGTTCATAGAAAATAACCAGGACAGAGCGGCCTTACGAGCCTGGGACTCGGTTGGAAACTGCTCAACTGTTCCGATGGCTTCGCTTCGCCTTTTCTTACTTCCGTCCGGCAGATTCTCTCGATATCGCAGAACCCACACGTCTGGTCCCTTCTTTCTTGTTTTCAAACAAACCCAACCAAACTGAACCCGTTGCCGCTTATGTTCCATCCGATTTCTCCTGTAAGCGGCACGGATGGCACGACAAATTTATCCGAGATTGCAACCACGAGTCCAGTTCCGATGCACGAAAATACCAGTGACCTCCAATTTGATATCCAGGGACCCGACTGTCACGCGCATAACGTTGCAGGGTCTTGACATGGATGTTGCCGAGCAGCCTAGCTGCTTCGCAGCTACCAATTAAGGGTTCAAAGCCACGCAGGGCCGTAGTGGCCGACCGAGATCCCACAGCGACAACAGCGTTTGTGGCAGCATCATCCCTTTCTCCCCCTGTGGCCGCGTGGGGTGACGCGGCATTTTCTCTGCTACCAGCCCTTGCGGACAACAGACTCTGGCCGGGCGTAGGCTCCCCTATCATTGGGTCCCCCTGAGCGACGCGATTTCCAGCGGAGAGACTACTTACTGCTTGACGTGAGCCATGTCGTCGAGATGACGCTGGGTTCTCACGCATACCGAATTGGAGGCGGCGGTGCATGGCGTCTTATTTCAAGTCCAGTTGCAGAGACTCCCCTTTCAAGATTGGTTCGTGCTTGTTGGTGTGTTGGCCTGAAAGCCAGGATTGAAACTCTTTGTCCTTGGAATAGACAAGTTTCAAGGCTTCTGTCACGACGTACGACGGTGAGCAATCAAGAAACTCTGCGTACTTCGCGAGCTTCGTCTTTGCTTCCTCGTCGAGCCGGAGCTGGACGACTGTGGTTTTGGGTTGTTTGGGTGGCGCTTTCAAGACTGCCATCGAGATTTTCTCCTTTCGTTATTCGAGATCGTTACTCCGTTGCATTCAGGGTTGATCACATCTTTGTATGCACGCGGGCAAAACATGGTCACGCTTCCTGCGTGACGGGCGGGAGCGACCCCACGAAGTTTTGGGCGGCTGAAAGCCGTCCATTGTGGGGTCGCTCCCGCCCATCCGAGTGTTTTGCCCGCGTGCCGATTTTTTACCTTCGTTTTACGTATCTGCTTATTTCTCTTCCGCTTGTTGCGTTTCTCCTCTGAAAGCTGCTTTGAAACCTGGACCGAAAGTAGCTGGTGAGCTGTTCGTCACCTCTGCTTCCCGATTTTCGTGATTTCGTCTCGGAACTCTCGATTCGAAAAGGGCGGCTTGACCGTCGACGAGTTCCGTGGGGAACGACACTTCACGCCTTGGAGCCAGCCTGCGAAATTCCTCGCTCACAGCCCCAGCCGTGATTTGGCCATGCAACCATTGCTCATATCGGATGTCGGTCAAAGCATCATTGAATCGCTTCTTGGCCTCATTCAGGAATTCGATTTGTTCCGCGTTCAGCCTTGCGTACTGCTTGGTCTCCCACATGTGGCGGTAGTGGAAGTAGCACAAGCCTTCCACGCCCGGATCGGGGTCCGCAGCGCGCGGGGCCATCGCCAGAAACAGCTCCCGAGCCGCCGCGAAGTGTATAGGACGCGTGGAAATATAGACAAAATTCACCTGCGGCACAGCCGAAAACAGGCTGCTGTATGCGAAGAGATGGGTCTCGAAACTGGCGAGACTGAGCAGCCCCGGATCTACGAAACTGAAGGTAACCAAAGAAGGAGAAGAGGAGGATTCAGGAGCGAAGAACAGTGGGAATTTGTCGACGAAATACCGGTCCGTGGTCGTTTCCCTGATCGCTCCCTTATAACGTTTGGAGGGAAGTATGGTTCGGCTGATGGTGAGTTTCCGGCAGAAATAGTCGAGCTTCTCGGTCTCGGTTTCGAGATAGCGGTAATCGAGGTGCGCCAGGACGAAATCAAGAACCGCCAGTTTCGTGCGGATGTGTTCGGCTGAATGCTCACGGCGATTGCGAAGATTTTCCCGTCCAATGGCGCGATACACCAGGCGCGAAAAAAGATGGTAGACACGTCCGTTGCGAAGCAACAGGCGAGCGGCGGCGTGCCCTTTCCCAAGCACTTTTTGGGTGAATGCCATACTTTTTTCGCCGCTCTTGGCTCCCGTGAAGGCGAGGTACTGGCGAGCCGAGAAGTAGCCGGAGTGGGTGGCCACGAGATACAGGAAGCGCGCTTCGTCCTCGGTATAGCCGAAGCCACAGAGGTTCTCAATGCTGGTTTCGGGGAAGTGCATGGGTCTAGAGACTCAGAATCGCGGTCATGATCTCCCGGTCGTCGCGCACGCGGCGGAGGCCAGCTGCGTCCTCCGACCGGGCGTAGATTTGAAAGCCGGCGCGAGCCTTCTCCGCGAGATGACCAGCATGGTAGTGGCCGGTAGCGAGTTCCAGGTCCACGCGGGAGATTTCCATTTCCTGGTTGGCGTACTCGATGCGCAGGTCGGGGAAAGAGACCTTACCGTGGACTACGGGGAGGTGTAATTCATGCGCGAGGGCCACCTTTGACCGCTGAGTCTGACTGTCGCCTCGCGCCTGGGCCTGGCCAAGTCTTCGATAGAGTTTTTCCTTGAGTTCGTAGTCGAGTTGAACCTGGAGTACCTTGCCACCTTTGCGTTCGATCTCGTCGGCGGCCTTGTGATACAGGCGGTATAAGGCAGCATCGTGATCCGCTTCCTTGGGCTTCACAAACCCCGAGTAAATGGCTTGATCTTCGAGTACGAACCCGTGGCGACGAATCAGGCGTTTGCCTTCCTTAGTCAGAGTGAGAACGTGCTGGGACTCCTTCTTGAGCACACTCGTGTCCCTTCGCTCGACGAGCCGCTGGTGGATAAGGCTGCGGAGATCGCTATCCAACCGTGAGCGGTCACCGGCATAGCCAAGGCTTGCAAGGTCCCCGATAGCCACCACGCGGAACTTACCGACTTCCATGAGGGTGTGAATTTCTGACGGGCGGAGCGAATAGCTTCTGTCGCGGTCCGTGTATTTCGTGCGTTCACGGTCATTGCGAGACGCAGGTTGGCGAGCCTCCCGAGAAGGAACCGAGCGACCGGCCCCCGGTTGTTCGCTCCTTTGGAAGTTGAGCTGGTCGGACCGCGATTCGGCTTCGCGAAAGTTCTGGACCTTCAGCCTGGGGCTTGCCTCGGTTTGTGAACTTCCGCCTCTTCCCCGGCTTGATTCCCGGCCAGTGCGATGAGGTTCGGACTCCCACGAGGAATCGCGGAAGTCATCAATTTCGAAGGAATCAAAGCCTCGGGACATAAGGGCTCCTGTCAGCTCAACGGTCTGTTTGAGGACACCTGAAGCGCAGTCGAAGGCGGAAAACTGTTGTTAGGCAGGGCTGTGCATCGGGAATGGGCCATCGAAGAAATGCGTTGTCACCCATGGTGTGGCTCTTTCGAATCAACGCCAGCATTCGATGAGTTGCTGGATAGGTCAGCCTGATAGAGAAAGACTTCTTCTACGTTCTTGTCGAAAACACGGGCAATCTTGAAAGCCAGCGGCAGGCTCGGGTCGTATCTGCCGGTCTCAACCGCGTTGATGCAGGCGCGGGACACTCCGACGCGCATTGCGAGTTCCGCCTGCGACCATTCGTGTTCCGCTCGTAGCACGCGCAGACGAGTCTTCATTCTTCGTACCCCCAACGCCAATGCCGTTGCCAGGAGGTGATCGCTAGTCCCAGAGTCCAGAAGATCACCGCGCATGCTGCGTTGGCGTACCCCGGCACGTGTGGGAAGCCGAAGCCCTCTTATTCCTACGGCGTTGATTCGTCTTCCAATCTGAACTTCACGATTCAACAGCCTGGGTTGAATCAGCGCTACTCCGCGACCGACAGTCTCGGTTGGCTGGTCACTGCAACGAATCCAGAGTCTGGGAACATCATTTACGGCTACGATGCTGACGGCAACGTCGTCACGCGCACGGCACCACAGCCGAATCAAACAGGAAGCTCCACTGTCACTACAACTATTACCTACGATCCGTTGCATCGCGTCAGGACAAAATCCTATTCTGACTCAACCACTCCCACGGCCACGTTCAACTATGACGAAACTTCGGTTCTGGGACGCTCGCTCACAAACACCATCGGTCGTGCATCATCGTCGTTCATGACCACCGTGGTTTCTCCGGTATGGACGCAAGCTGCAGAAGTTTTCAGTTACGATACCCTGGGTCACGTTATTGACAACTCTCAGTGCACGCCGCAGAACTGCGGCACAACGACCTTCCCCCTTACATACACCTACGATCTCCAGGACGACGAACTAACTGGCACCAACGGCGTGGGCGTTACGCTCACGTACTCGTACAATCGAGCCACGCGAATTACAGGGGCCACCAGCAGCCTTTCGGATGCGAATCATCCTGGTACCCTGCTGTCCGCCGTGCACTACAATGGTTTTGGGGAACCAATGAACTCAACGTTGGGAACGACCCCCAGCAATACGGTGAATAGCTTCGTGTATGCCCCACGAGGCTGGCTGCAATCGCTGACCGCTCAGGTGAACTCCAATACCGTTTACTCCTTCAGCCTTGGCTTCTCCGGGGATGGCGACGTGACCAGCTCCAACGATAGTGTTAACGGCAATTGGACTTACACCTATGACGATTTCAATCGCCTCCTTACTTCCAATAAGAATTCCGGGCAATCCGCTTTCAGCTACGACTACGACCGCTACGGGAACCGCTGGCACCAGAGCCTCACTGCAGGGTCCGGGACCACCTCCAGTCTGGGCTTCGACGCCAACAACCACATTACCTCAGGGAGCGGCGTGGCCTACGACGCTGCTGGCAATGTCACTAATGATGGCACGCATTCTTATACCTTCGATGCCGAGAACCGGGTCATCTGTGTAGGTGGCGTCTCGAACGCCTCGTGCATCAGCTCCGCTCCCACCGTCTACTACTACAACGCCTCAGGAGACCGCATTCGCAAGACCGCGGGCGGCGTCACGGTTGATTATCTATACGATTTAGGCGGCCACGTGGTCACGGAGGTCAGCTCCACAGGTACCTGGAATCGCGGCGAAGTGTTTGCTGGCAACCATCATCTGGCCACCTACGTGAATAGCACAACTATTTTCATTCACGCCGACTGGCTGGGCACGGAACGCGTCCGGGCCAATCTTGCGGGCAGTTCCGTGGAAAGCTGCACTAACCAGCCCTTCGGCGACAATCAGGTGTGTGCGGGAACGGAGGTGAGCCCCTTGCACTTCACTGGCAAACAGAGGGATTCGGAATCCGGCCTGGACGACTTCGGTGGCAGATACTACGGAAGCAGTATGGGGAGGTTCCTGACGGCGGATTGGTCGGCGAGTGCCACAGCAGTGCCCTATGGCGCCTTTGACAACCCGCAGACCCTCAATCTTTATGCTTATGTGGGCAACCGTCCTACCAGCGTTGCCGACCCGGATGGACATGAGTGGGTTGCGCCTCATCCAATGGGTGGTCTGGATCTCAGCGCAGCAGATGAATACCTGAGCATGGAATATATGACCGAGACGCAGCTTCAAGCGGCGCAAAATCCGCTCCAGCAGGTTGTTTCAGCAGTGAACGGCATCATCAATACCCTCCCTAACGGTCAGGCCGTCAGCGGGGCCGAGATAAGCAAGGAGATCAACGATGCGGCCAAGAGCTCCGGTGGCCTGTCACCTGAAGCGCAGCAGATTGTCTCTAACATGTCCACTGTCACGAAGAACGTGGAAACGAAGAAGAAGGGGAAGGAGCCCGAGACAACGATAAACATCGTTAACAAAGCGAAGCAGCTAGACATCTCTGTGGGAAATGGTGTTAACGTTCATCTGGGACAGACAATAAGCTTCCGATATGCGTCTTCTGGTGGCACAATCACCTGGGACAAATTCAATGGATTCGGAATAACCTGGTCTGGCCTGCCCCTCGTTGAAGGTCTTCGAATCGGACCGAACGGCATTCAGGCGAGAGTGGGAGTCGGTATCTTCGCCAAATGGATTAATCCCCCAACTGGACAATAGCTGGTCGTGCGGAATCCCAGCACTCTTGTGTGGAGGCGGGCCAGGATGAAACTGCTGACAGTGCAGGGGGGGCATCGCGGCTCCGCTACCATGGCGCGCCCAAATGTATCCAGAGCCCCCGCAGTGCTAGCCCGGTGCCGCACGTGCAGCCTTTTACAGCCTCCCTTGATCGCGCTCCTCGTCATCGTGGCGAGCGCGGCTCCCACAGCGTCAACGAAGGGGGCGACAGATCTCATGCGCGACGCTCCGGATTTGGCCGATAAAGCGGTACAGGTCACGTTTGGCCCGGTCGGAGAGCGTGGCCCCGCTGTTTCCCCGGATGGCAAATGGCTGGCCTTTGAATATTTCGGTCCAGACAAAGTAGTTGAAGTGTGGATCATGCCAACCGATGGAGAGTTCAATTCGGCCAGGCCGCTCGTTGCAAATGCAAACCGTAACGCCGACCCGACGTGGTCTCCCGATGGCTTGTGGGTCAGTTTTGTGTGCGAGACAGTCAAAGACCACTACGCGACGGACGACGTATGCAAAGTGAACCCGAAGACCGGCCAAGTGGTTCGGCTGACACACTTCCCGCTCGGTTATCCTGGCGGGGGAGTAGAGGGCGATATTGTAGATTGGCTAGCGGACGGAAGGATTGCGTTCCGTCATGACGACAGCATTTACACTGTCCCGTCACAGGGTGGGGCCATGACGGAGTTGCTGAATCTTGGGAGCAAATTCAATCTTGGTGGCTCTGCCTCCTTTGCCGGTGACTTTTACGACCTTCGGGTGTCGCCCAACGGCCTGCGCATCGCTTTCATGTTTAGTATCGGCGGTCAGGACCATCCACGACTAGGGGTTGTTGACCTCAAAACCGGGAAGTTCACTCGGCCTCTACGGGGCATTCGGGCGCGCTTTCCCTCGTGGATAAACAACAACTGGCTCCTCTACACGGGTGCGAGCAGAGGAAGTGCACTTAGCCAAATCATCTGGGCGTTGTGCCTGCCAACGGGCAAGACCGAGGCACTCACGAGGGGACAGTCCGCTATAGAGCCCGCCTTTAGTTCCCGCCTCGGAACCATCTTCTTCCCCCACAGTTCAAACGTGGACTCCCTCTACGACTACCACATCTGGCGGCAATCGCTGCCAAAATCCACCATCGAGCGCTGGTTTCGCTGAAGCGAGGGCCATTCACAGACTAATGAAACCACGAACCCGAAGACGGTTGCCCTTCGAGTGGGCGCAAAATCCGAGCATCGCATCGGCCGCAGACAGCATCTATGAGAACAATTCCAGTGGCTACCTTTATGCGAACGCGAGCGGCAACTACACAGCCAATGAGAACAAATGCAACAAACTGCCAGCAGACGCTGTAGAGGAATCGGGGAGGCCAAGACCTTCAATCAGCGCTGGTTCGTCGCCGACCCTGGTGGCAAACCCAAGCAGGTCCAGCTTGTCGTGGGGAGGGACAGCAAAGGCAATTTGATCAAAACGTGGGAGGTCCACGTGGTGATCAAGAATCCGGGGGACAGGCCTGTATATTCGCCAGTGCCTTGACGGTGTCTATCAGAAATGAGGGTCGGCAGAAGGGAGGAGCTTGCGTGATTACAAAATACTTAGCCGGAATCGGAGCGCTTGTCATTCTTGTCGTCGTGATCTGCGTTGCAGCTCAGGTGCGTCCCGAACAGCGGGACCGGGGCGGAGAGTGGCTTTCGTGGAGTCCGGAACAGCGGGCTACATATGTCGATGGGTTCATAACGGGCTATTTGCAAGGCCGCAATCAGGCGTGTGCTGTTGCTGATGAGTTGTTTGAGAAGGGCAAGCCGCATCGTTTAGGCGACGGGCACCATCCTGACGACTTGCCGTCTGCCCGTTGCCTTGCGCAAATGGAGGAGTATTCACGGGGCAGGTATACAGCATCGGGATCTATTGACGCTAGTTCTTACACAGATGTGATCACCGAGTTTTACACAAAACATCCTGAATATCGGGGCATTCCTTTCGTGAACCTCATGAAGTTGCTGAGTGATCGCGACTATAAGACGGCCGACCAACTGTACGACATGGCCCGGAAGGGCGAACTGCGGCCGGTCCGTTGAAGCCTTAGCCGCCGATCCGCGCCGCGAGCCGATCCCGGCCAGGCCCTCGGCTTGCCCGATTAGCCAGGAAGTGGGCGATTAGCCCCTGTAGCTGGTGGTTGGCGGGGAGCGCCAGAAGAGCCATGCCTTCGGTATGGGGATGGCGTATGACACGTCACCCCAAATTGGATGCTGCACGTGACGGAGTGGCCAGCATAACCTTGAAGCCTCTCCGATGAAGCGAGTTGATTCCTATTCCTTGCCAAAGCTCTGCAGTCGGCTTGCCATCCGCGCCGCGAAATTTGACCCGATGCCGACGCCGCTCTTTGAGCAATGAGAAAGAACATAACCAGAGGAATTTCAGGACCGAGAAAAACGAGGGGCCATTGAGGGGCCAATAAGGATTTCCTTACATTCCCTATTGTTCCTTTTCAATGCCTTAGCGTTCCCTAGCATTTCTTCTAAGTCCTTTAGATTCCGATTGGTATTGTTTTCGATCCCCACCGCCCCTACCAAAATCCTGCGAGGTCAATGAGTTCCAAGGTGGCTTGTCCTCAAAACTCTCCTTTGTCCCCAATTGAGGCTCGCAGAAACGGCGGGCGTGCGGAATCGCGTCCATTGTTAGAAGACCATCTCTCACTTTTCGATTGTAATCAAGAGTGTCTGCGCTTAATGGCCGCCCTCGCTTTCGAAGGGCGGCGGCATCTTTTCCGCGCGGCCCTCGGGAATTTCGGGATCCCGAGTACGAGTACAAAGCGCACTATGCCCTTGTTCGTTGCGGTCCGAGGGATCGAGTATCCTAATTCTTGGACTGGCGCGTCGCTGCGGTTCTATAGTTTGGCAGGAACGGCAGCAGCAGGCAACGCTCGCGCCAGTTCGCGATCGATGATTCGTATGGGTGAGCACGCTCCGGAAGCCGGAGTGACGCAACTCGCTTCGGAATTGGGATTAACTAAAGCCACCGTGCACCGCCTATTAAACGCCATGGAGCGGTTCGAGTTGATCGAACGAAACTCCGAGAATGAAAGGTACCGGCTGGGACTGAAGCTGCATCAACTTGGCACCAGAGCGGTGGAATCGCGGACCTTGCGCAATGAAGCTCATCGGCTGTTGCTGGAAATGTCGCGAAGGTCGCGAGAGACAGTGAGCCTGGCAGTTCCGGCACCGGGCGGCGTCATTTGCCTGGATCGCGTCAACTCGCCACACACAGTCATCAATGTCTGTACTCCGGTGGGGGCCATGTTTCCGCCACATTGCACGGCTGCCGGAAAAGCGATTCTGGCTTACCTGACAGAGGAAGAGCTGCTGGAAGTTGTGAAGCGGAGCGGGCTACGGCGGTATTCGCCCTTCTCGATCAGCCGGCTACCAGACCTCAAGGAAAATCTGAGGTTGATTCGTCAGCGCGGTTACGCCGTGGATCATCAGGAACTGGAACGTGGTCTCAGCGGAGTGGCTGCCCCCGTACTGGGCGCCCACGAACGCGTGATCGCGGCAGTGGGGATAGCCGGCCCGACGCAGCGATTCCGCGCGAAAGAATTGGCGCAGAAGATCGCCTTGGTGACGGAGATTGCTGCCAGGCTGTCGATGAGTTCGGCCCGGCTGGAAGGAAACGGGGCGACCACGCCGCAGGCAGTGTCCTGGGGCTCGAATGCGTCGAGCCCTGAAGTAGCGGAGTGAAAGGTATGCCCGGAACATACCGAGCCGAGCACATCGGAAGCTTCCTGCGGCCTGCCGAATTACTGGAGGCGAGGCGCGGGGCAAGCGCAGAGAAGATTCGCCAGCTGGAAGATCAACATATCCTGCGCATTCTTTCCAAACAGAAAGAGCTGGGGTTTGATGTCGTGACCGACGGAGAATTCCGCCGGCGGAATTTCATGAGTGATTTCACCGATGCGGTGGAAGGGTTTGACTTGGCCGATGCCGTGGGCAGGAGTTGGCAGGCAGGCCAAGCCGCCGGCGCTCCTGTCAGCAGTGTGGCGGGAATTGTCACCTCGAAATTGCGCCAGGTTCGGCCGCTGACGGGACATGAACTGGACTTCTTGAAGCCGCACAGCCCTCTTCCGATTAAGATGACGATGCCGAGTGCCACGCAATTTCCCGCAATCGCCTTTAAAGCGGGCGTAACAGACAAGATTTACAAGGATCATTCGGCGTTGCTGTGGGACATCGTGGAAATCATGAAGGGGGAGCTGAGCAAACTTTCCGCCGATGGCGTGAAGTACATCCAGATCGACGCACCGCGCTATAGCTACTACATGGACGCGAAATGGCGCGCCTGGATCAAGACCGAACTCAAGGTCGAGCCTGACGTTGCCCTTGATGAAGCAGTACGCGCGGATAACGCCTGTTTCAATGCCGCGCGGCGCGATGGAGTGACACTCGGGATTCACTTGTGTCGTGGAAACAACCGCAGCCATTGGTACGCCGAAGGCGGATACGATGCAATTGCGGAGAAATTGTTTGGGACATTGGCTGTGGACCGGTTCCTGCTGGAATATGACGACGAGCGCTCTGGCACATTTGAGCCGCTGCGGTTTGTCCCCAAGGGAAAGACCGTGGTGCTGGGGCTCATCAGTTCCAAGGTGCCGCGAATGGAAGATTCCGGAGAACTTCTGAAGCGTATTGACGAAGCGTCGCGGTACGTTCCCCTGGAGAATCTGGCGCTGAGTCCCCAGTGTGGGTTTGCTTCAACGGCCGAAGGCAATCTGATAACGGAAGACCGCCAGTGGGCAAAACTGAAATTGGTTGTGGACACGGCACGTCGCGTCTGGGGTTGAACCGCGAAAATCGCGCGGGTGGCAACTGGGGAGCTCGCATGTCTCCAATGGCGCGGAATCAGAGGCCAGTGTCGAAAAAGACAGTTTCGTTGGGCCCCTGCAGGCGGATGTTCCATTCAAGGTGCCCTTCTGGCTGCCCGGACTTTTGCGCGATTAGCGTGTGCTGCCTGGAAGGATCGATGAGGCCAAGGGCGAAGTCCTCAGCATTGGCTGGTTCGTCGGGGAAATAGATCCGCGTGACCAGTCGCCGCGATAACCCTCGCGAAAAAACGGACACGACGATGTGCGGTGCTTGCTGCTTGCCGTCAGGTCCGGGAACGCCGCCAGGCTTGATGGTCTTGAAGCGAAAAGCCCCATTCTCATTTGTGGGTATCCGTCCGTAGCCTTTGAAACCTTTCTCTGTTGGCTTGTTTTGGGTGTCCTCCGGATGGGCATACTTGCCGTGGGAATTGGCTTGCCAGATCTCAATCATGCCATCGGGGATCCCCTGGCCGTCAGCGTCGAGAAGTTTGCCTGCGATTTCAACGCGCTGCCCTGATACGCCTGGGCCGGCCAAATCGTCCACAAAGAGCCTGGCGAGGCCGATGCGAAAATAGGGGCCAACGGTTTGCGAGGTGGTCGCCTGCAGGCTCATTTTATTTCTCCCAGGGCGTGGCGTGACGTCCGCTGAGGATGATGTCAAAGCGGTAACCGAGCGCGTGTTCGTGCATGGTGAACTCCCAATCCAACGTCGAGATCAATCGATTGCGGGCTTTTTCGTCCGCGGTGCAGTTGAAAATGGGGTCATACGGGAGTAAGGGATCGCCGGGAAAATACATCTGTGTAACGAGGCGCGTGGCGAAAGCAGGTCCGAAAAGGGAGAAGTGGATGTGCGCCGGCCGCCAGGCGTTGTAATGGTTTTTCCAGGGATACTCACCTGGCCGAATGGTAATGAACCGGTAATGGCCATTGGCATCGGTAAGCGTGTGTCCGCAGCCTGTGAAGTTCGGATCGAGCGGTCCATTGTGTTGATCGACTTTGTGGAAATAGCGGCCAGCGGCGTTGGCCTGCCAAACCTCAATCAGCGTCTCCGGCACGGGGCGGCCATTCTCATCCAGCACGCGGCCGCTGACGATGATGCGTTCGCCGAGGGGTTCGCCATGATGCTGACGAGTGAGGTCGCAAGCCTTCGGATCGACCAGCGAGGAATCGAAAACGGGGCCCGTCACTTCGGAAAGTGTGTGGGGAAGATAAACGAGGGGCAAAGAAGGTGAGCGCTTTATGGACGACACATAGGGGGGATGCAAATGATTCGGTTGGGTTCCTGGGTAAGGACGCCGATACCCTGGTAGATTCGCCATGGTTCTCCTCTTTCTCAAGCCCCTGCGATGGAGGGTCCCTTCCAGGCCAACGAACTGCCCCCGCATTGTACCCCCTGCTGCCGCGAGATTGATGGCGCAACCAAACTTCGCAGCCGACTTGGGCGAGCGAAAGCCAGTGCCCTACCGTTGGTGCGGAAGGCCGCAAGCGAGTGGGTGGAATTTAGGCAAGGGGGGCGGTGAAGTCAAGGCCGATTAACGAAAGTACGTGCGTATATCGGACATTTGGTGTATGCTTCGTGACCACTCGAGGAGCTTTGATGGAGCGACACATGGCCGAATCAACTTTGCCGCCATCAGTCAAGAAAATGACTCCGGCGATTGCAGCACTGCCTGAGCGGGCACTGCACCACGCCCTGGCCCCAGGCAGTCCGGATGTTCCGCCGTCCTCGCAGCTTGACGAATTCAGTGGCGATCCGAATTTCATGACTTCGCTGGCGCGAGGCCTGTTGGTGCTCCAGGCGTTTTCGCAGCAGAAACAAGATCTTTCGATTTCCCAATTGAGCAAAAGGACCGGGTTATCCCGCGCTTCGGTGCGGCGATGCCTGCACACGCTCTCCAAGCTCGGATTTGCAGGCTCGGATGATGGCCGCAGCTTCCATCTCCGCCCACGCGTGCTGACATTGGGGCACTCCTATTTGTCGTCCATGCCACTGGCTTCCACAGCAAAACCTCTGTTGGAGCACCTGAGTCAGATCCTGAACGAATCTTGTTCGATTGCGTCGTTGGATGGGTTCGATGTCGCGAGCCGGCAAGATTCTTCGGCAAACCAGCCTCGATGAGTTGCCTCAGTTTTTCAATGTTCTGAAGGGCGACATGAGTGTAGTTGGCCCGTGGCCGGAGGGCCCGATCTTGGTGCAACGCTTCATGCAGTCCGTCGGCAACTACAACACGCGGCACTACCTGAAAGTCGGCATTACGGGATGGGCGCAGGTGAACGGGTGGCGAGGCGGCACCTCGATCGAAAAGCGCGTGGAATACGATCTTTACTACATGCGGCATTGGACCCTGACCTTCGATTTATTGATTGTTCTCCTTACTTTCTTCCGGGGGTTCACCGGCAAGAATGCCTATTGAGTTGGAGGAATCGGCGCTGTCCTGACCGTGGGGCATGATAAAAGTGTGCACCGAAATGACCTGCTTGTGACAACTGCATGGAGGGATTTCTTTTACAGTCATTTATCGACCAGAAGGGTGACCCAATTTTTGCCGGCTGCGCAGAAGGTGGGAATGGCGATCTCTTCTGGTCGAACCACCGGATCTCAAGTGACCGTGCAGTGAGATACCGAGATCAGCGCTTAGAGGTCCTGGAGCGGCATTCACTGTGGCGCGCTTGAGTTGCTACAGAATGGCAGCGCCGGAAAATATCGGTCGAGTGTGAATCGCCCACATCTTCCTCTTTTCGAGGATCTAAAGAAGTTGTCACCATTGTGGGGGAGGACTTTTGTTCGAACTGCGCTTTCGGGCAAGACGGTTGCGACAGCCTCTTCCATGAGGTTAGCGGCAACGCACGGATCATTGATGAAGGTTCCGGCGTAGGACATGGCCCGACCGGCGATGGCCTGAGCAGCTGAATATACGCCCGGCTCGATTCCTCTGCCGGAGAGAGCTACCGCGTTCAAAGGTCTCCCCCTCGTTGATCGGAATCAAATAGGCCGCGAGAGCAGTCAGGGGATGCCATCAAGACCAAGGCGAAGAATCGCACTGCTTCTTCGTAACTCGGGTGAGAGCCCAGCAATTTGCCGCTGGTTCCTTGCGATCGTCGGCCAAGTGTCTTCGGGAATGCTCAGGAACACACTTACCACTTTTGGATCAAACTGACTGCCTGAAAGGTGGCGGATCGTCTCGCGCGCGGCGTCGAATGAAGACGCACGCCGGTAGGGCCTGTCGGATGTGATGGCATCGAGAGTATCTGCCGCGGCGAAGATTCGCGCGCTCAGAAGAATCTCTTCTCCCCTCAGGCCTCGCGGATAGCCGCCGCCGTCGTAGCGCTCGTGATGCGAGAGAACAATTTCGGCTGCGTCAGCAAGAAAGGGGATGTCCTTCACGAGGTCGAACCCCCTCTGGGCGTGCTGCTGCATGAGTTTCCGCTCATCCGCGGTGAGAGGTCCCGGCTTGAGTAGCACGCCGTCGGGGACTCCGAGCTTTCCGATATCGTGCAGATAAGCTCCCCTGGCAAGATTTCCTAATTGTTTGTCCGACCAGCCCATCGCGCGAGCAATTTCGAGCGAGTAACGGCAGACACGCTGTGAGTGGCCTGCCGTCTCATTGTCGCGGAGATCGATTGCCGCACCGAGAGCTTGCAGTGTGTGTTCGTAACTGCTCTCGATCTGCTGGAGAGCAGCTTGTAGTTGCTTCGTGCGTTCCGCGACCATCTCTTCGAGGTGTTGGCGGTAGTTCTCGACCTGTTTTTCGAGCTCCCGCTTGTGCAGCGCGCGCTCGAGGCTTGCCAAGACGGCACTCTCCCGGAGGGGTTTAACGAGATAGTCGTCCGCACCGCAACGCATCGCCCGCACGCCCACGTCCACGTCATCAACGCCGGTGGTGACCAAAAACGCGATATGAGGATAGCGGCGGCGAACCTGAGTGAGCAACTCCATACCGCTGAGCCCGGGCATGTTAAGGTCGGAAATGACGGCATCGAATCGCTCACGTTGTAAAGCGACAAGGGCTTCTTCACCATTGCATGCGGTGGTGCAGTTGAAAACAGGGGGGGCCAGAATGAGCGAGAGAAGTTTGCAAGCGGAAGATTCGTCGTCGACGGCAAGAACGCGTGCGGCAGGTTGCTGATCCGATGAAACCTCGAAGAGACTGCCTTCAGGTCCTGCGGGAAGGACTTGGTCGGCGTTGGTCATAAAGGGCGTTCCACTCATTCCTTATTGCAGCACCCAGGGACCGGTCTTCTCGATGAAGCGGCATCCGTAGTGTCGAAGGGGCGCCGCCTTCGACTCCGAATGAACAATCCTCGCCTTTCCAACGTATTCCTGTCCGCAACTCGTCATGTAGACTTCCACGATGGAATTGATCGCGAGTTTGGCCGTACAGACACACAGAAACCCGCTCAGACTCACGTTCTCAGTCGTTGCGACCTCTTCAAACGTCTTCCCATGGCTGTCTGAACCGCGCAGTTTCAACGCAACACGCAACCGCACGCGCACCTCGGTTCGCGGCACCAACCGGCGCGGCTTGACGATTTGGCTAAGGCACGCGCGCAGAGACTCGAAGTCGATCGGCTTCTCGAAATAGCCGGCAGCACCGAGCTGCTTGCAATGCTCTTTGGTTTGCCCCCCTGACTCGCCGCTCACGACAATCACCGGAATCATTTGCGTGCGGCTGAAAGACGTAAACATCTCAAGCAGCTCATAGCCGGAATAGTTCGGCATACGCAGATCCAGCAGAATGGCGTCGGGTTCGTTTTCGAGGGCCAGTGCCAAACCCCGTTCCGGCTCCCCCGAATCGATGATTTCATACGTGTCGCTTAGTTCCAGGCGCATCAGGCGCCGCAATGCTTCATCGTCATCAACAACCAACACCTTCCCCATGGTTTTGTTCCTCCTAGCGGCCGGACAGGATATTGCTCCCCGCAAGTTCGGCCGTTTGGTCCATGACCCGCGCTGGCTTTTTCCCGCCATCCAGCACCTCGCGAACCTTCCGGATAAGGACCTCTTCCGTGAATGGTTTGTGCAGAAGGTGCATTTCAGGATCCAGAACTCTGTGTCCTGCAATGAAGCTGTCGGCATAACCCGAAATGTAGAGCACCTTCATTCCTGGCTGGCGCGGCGACAATTGTTCCGCCAAAGCGCGCCCGTTCATGCCGGGCATCACGACGTCAGTCAGCAGGAGATCAAAAGTGCTGCCGAAGCGCGCCGCGACTTTCAGAGCTTCTTCACCGCTCCCCGCCGACAACACGCGGAATCCGCCTGCTTCAAGAATAGTTTGCTCAAGCTTTCTCAACGGCTCGGCGTCTTCCACCAGAAGGATGCTTTCCGAACCGCACAGTTTTTCTCCCGAATCGATTTTTTGTTCCGCCACCGCCGCCTCACCCGCATGTCGCGGGAGATAGATTTGAAAGGAGGCGCCTTTCCCTGGCGCGCTATCCACCCCAATATATCCATTACTCTGTTTTACGATGCCGTAGACGGTCGCAAGTCCAAGTCCCGTGCCCTTGCCGCGTTCCTTGGTCGTGAAGAATGGCTCAAAGACATGTGTGAGCGTTCCGGCGTCCATTCCCGTTCCTGTGTCGGTCACGGCCAAAAGCACGTAATTCCCAGCCTTGGAACCCGGATGGTTCCGCGTGTAGGTCAGGTCAAGCTGCACGTTAGCGGTCTGGATCTTTAGCTTGCCGCCCGTGGGCATGGCGTCGCGCGCGTTGACAGCCAGGTTCATGATGACCTGTTCAATCTGGCTCTGGTCCGCCATCACGTTGCCAAGCGCGGGATCCAGCTCCAGCGAAGCTTCAATGTCCTCGCCCAGCAGCCGCAGAAGCATTTTTTGCATGTCGGACGCAAGTGTGTTGATGTTGAGAACCTCAGGCGTCAAGACCTGCTGCCGGCTGAAGGCCAGCAGTTGCTTGGTCAAAGAGGCGGCTCGCTCTCCTGCCTTTTCGATTTCCAGGGCATGCTCGCACAGAGCAGCATTCGCGCCCAACGCTTTCTTCAGCACTCTGCTGTACCCAATGATGACGCCCAGAAGATTGTTGAAGTCGTGCGCGATCCCTCCCGAGATACGCCCAATGGCTTCCATCTTTTGCGCCATTCTCAGTTGTCGTTCGAGCACTCGCTTCTCTGTCACATCCTCCGCAAACACTTCAAAGTACGCCGGGACGCGGTTTTCATCGTTAATCCGGCGTCCCGAACACCGCACGGTGATGGGTGTGCCGTCTTGTTGCTTCCACTCCACCTCGATGTCCTTGATTTCTTCCGTGCTGGCAAGGATCTCCGTCAAGCGCCGGTATTCGCCGCTGTGCAGGAAAATGTCTGTTGCCAGATCTTTCCGGAGAAGCATCTCCGCCAAGTCGTAGCCCAGCATTTTCTGAAGCGCCGGATTCACCTGTAGAAGCCGGCCGGTCATGCTGGCGCGATAAATCCCGTAGGGTGCACCCTCCACCATGGAACGAAAATCCGCCTCCGAGCGCCGCTGGGCCTCCTCCGCTTTCTTGCGCTCCGTGATGTTGCGGTTCACAATCACAAGTTTTTCCGGCTCCCCCTCGTCATTGCGAATGACGCTGGAAGTAGATTCCAGCACCAGCCACATCCCGTTCTTGTGGCGAATTCGGTACTCCAGCGTCTCTCCTATTCCCGAACGGCGTGCCTCCTCCGCCGCTTTCTTGACGCGCTCGCGATCATCGGGGTGAATCTGCTCGAATGATGATGAACTCTGCAATTCCTCTGGCGAATATCCCAGCACTTTCATGTAGGAAAGACTGTTGAAAAGCCGTTTCCCTTCCATGTCCACGACCGCGATCATGTCTGCGGCGTTCTCGCTGATCAGGTGAAAGAGCTCCTCCCGTTTCACTAGCTCCTTGCGGATGCGATGGATCAGAAGATGCTGATAGATGGTGTAAAGATCGAAGAGGAAAACCAGGGCCACGAGCCCTCGAATGGCTTGCGGCAGCACATAGAGGGAATTGAAATCCTGATTAACGCCTGAGATAGGAAGGAGGAAGGAGGCAAGCGCGACTGTCAGGAGTAAGGTAATAACAAAAGCTGCTGCCCACAGCCACCATTCCCGCCGTTCGATGCGTCGGAAATTCGCGCGCAGAAACGTCGGCTGTGTGACGTCCGGCTTGCCCACACTTTTCGTTCGATGCAGTCGCACGGATTCTCCATTGGCGTCCACGTTTTTTGCGCAAGGCTCCATGCCTTCGAGACAGAGTCTGGTGCTCTCCGTGGATCACCGTTTCTTCCCCTCTGTTCCTGCACGAAGGCCACCAAGGTCGTCTCCATTCTTGTTCTACTGATTTGGCGCAACATGTTGAAATATCAGACGAAACCCTCTTCGCATGCATTGCGAGCGCTGCGAATCCAGAACGCTCCTGTGCCAGCGGGAAGCGCTAGTCCGTTTTGGAACAGGCTGCGATGAGGAATCCGCTTCCAAGTTTCAGTGATTCCCCGAGGGCAGCTCGTCGAACCAGCAGACTGTAGGAACAAATGCATTTGCGAGCGCAAACCGGGTGGAGGGATACAAACCATCGAAAGTGGAGAATGTCGATTTAACCGCAGGGAAACACGCATTTGAGCAGAGCGGGGAACTCGTTTTGTAATCTTCGAGGAGCAACCGGCTAGAGAGGTTCGTCGCTCTCAAGCAAGTAGGCGCAATGGGTACCTATTTCCTAGAAACCTGACGGCTCCAGTGACTAGGACTGTTTCAAACCCGGGCAGGCAGTTGGAGCTGTCGATGGAAGCTGTATATAGGCTAGTTGCATGCTGTGGCGATTTTTGAAGAGATATCTGGCAGCTTTGGGACCTAAACGAAACAAGAAGTGTGATGGGAAGCGTTCGCTGCTAAGTACATTAAACGAATACCAGTTCCGCCGAGCACAGAAGACTCTCATGAGATTTTTCCCTGTCGCAGGCTCTCTGCTACATAGGTCATAAGTCTTCTTTAAATCGTGCTGCCAAAGCCGCATCTTACAGTTCGGCGCTCGAATTGCACGTACCCAACTGCCAGTGATGAGGCGAATTGTGTTGAATCCAGGTAAGCCTGCCATTGCGGGGGACTCGGTACCGCGTCACGAATCGAACTGAGGCCTAGCGAGACAAGCCTAATGGGATTCAAGAGATGCTGAAAATGTCCTCGAAGCCGACGCCGCAATGGAACATTGTGGATGCTGTTGAACGCCAGCGCTTGGTGCTGGAAAACCTGACTGAAGTGCGCTACATCGCGCGACGAATCCACGAGCGTTTACCGCCGCACGTGTCATTCGGCGATCTGGTTCAAGCCGGGATTCTCGGGTTGATCGACGCCGTCGATAAATTCAACCCGCAGAAAAACGTGCAGCTCATGTCATATGCGCGATTTCGAATTCGCGGCGCAATCCTGGATAGCCTGCGCCTGATGGATTGGGCTCCGCGAAACCTGAGGCGGCAGGCGCACCGGCTTGAACAAGCGAGTCGCGAACTCACTGGCGAGCTTGGCCACTCTCCTTCGGCGTCGGAAATAGCCTCCAGGTTGGGCCTGCCCATTGAAGACTTTCAGCGGCTACTTGGCGATCTACGAGGGCTAAGACTAGAAAGTTTGCAGATTTGGCCGGACGAAGGAATTGGACAGGAAGCCTTGCCCGTAGCATCCCGGCCGGAGGAAGATCCCTTTCAGATGACATTTCGCCTGGAGACTCGCCATCTTTTAGAGCAGGCCCTGTCGCAACTGGACGAAAAGGAAGGGGACGTCTTGGGCTTGTACTATTTCGAGGAACTCAGCATGAAGGATATCGGGATGATTCTGGGGATCGGCGAATCACGTGTGTCACAAATTCACGCGGCGGCATTGGTTCACTTGCGGGCGCTCCTGGAACCATTTCAACCACGTTGCCTGGAATTGCCCAGTGCAACTCCGGCGGATGCGGGCGGCGCAACGCCGTTTGAGTGGCCCAGCGCAGTTTCTCGGGTCTATGACCTGTGTGCGACCGAACGCACGCTCAGATCCCGTGTTGACTAGGAGCAAAGAGGCCCTACGCTTCACTGACAAGATGGCGGCCCTACCAAGTTCTTCTTGTTTACTATGACTTGCAGATTTATGAGGGAGTTTAAGGGAAGACAAGTTTTTTGTTCCCAGTATTTCAATACTGTACAGACTGAGGCGCATATGGCCCCGCCAGTGTTTAACGTAGCGGCGAAGAATCTCGGGTACCGGCATGCCCATGAGCTTCCCGAATTTCGATTGATGATAGGCGGCAATGTAAGTGCGCTTCATAAAGCGCCTCTCATGAGGACCGGGCTTCGCGATGGAACTGAATCTTTCCTCAAAACACGCGGGGCATCTTTGAGTGATTCCGGAATCGAATACTTTGGGTTCTGGAGTAGCTTCCCGCGCGTCATTCCCAAATTCAAGTATGCAATAGATTTTGTTGAATCCTTCGATATCCGTGCTCTTCGGCCCACAAGGCCAGGGGAATCGCCGCCAGATCGTCGACCATTGGGACAGCGTTGCCATCCTTGGTCAGATCGATGGTACGCAGCAAGTGTTTGCAGGTCTCACAGATTTCCATACGGACGTGCGGAAATTGCTCGGCTGTGTGAACAGAAAGCTTCTCTTCGCGGTCCTCTCCGCAGTGCGCGCAAAGAATGCGGAGGAAACTCCACTCCTGCGCACAGAACGAGCACTGCAAGTATTTTTTTCCGCCATCGCCTTCTGGCCGCAGGACGCCCAGTAGGGGCAGCGAATTGCACCGCGGGCAGAGACAAACCGTCATGGCTGAAACGGGCGGCAGCATGGCGCCCACAATGAACTCGGCATAGGGCTGAAGGAAAGCGCGGCTCAGGAATTCATGAAGCGGAACGGCCGCGGGCGCGTCCGAAGGCACGCCGGGATTTATCGATTCCTGAAGACCCATTTTCCAGAATTCTTCCAGGGCGCTGGCCCACGCGCCTTCTCCCTGGACGCTAAAGCGCTGAGCCTGGGCCGCAAGCGGAGCGGGTCCGCGGGTTTCGATCAACGAGAGAAATCTTCCAAATGGCTCCAGCAGAATAGGCAAGCATAATTCGGAGCGCAAATTGCCGTTGGCAGGCGCAATCGGCCGTTTGCCCCAATCCTTGGGAAGACGCTCGTAAAACTCTTTCTGAAACTTGGCGACATGAAGATAAAAGGAGAGAATTTCCTGTGCAAATGGATAGCGCGACGCCAGCAGTTCAGCGCGTGCAATGCGCGCAGGGTAATTTACTCCGCCAGCGGCGAGAAAGCTCATTTTCTGGATTGGGAATTGCCTACGATCTCCTCGTACCAGGTCGGATGGTAGCGTTTCGCAAACGCCATGGATACATCACCGCGGATGACGGAGCCGAACGCGCCGCGTTCCGCGAACACGCCCATGTAAACGTGGATCATGAAATTCCCAATCGTAATAAGTGCGGCGATAGGATGCAAAATCACCGCGACATACCGGAGCCAGCGCAAACTCCAAGGCAGCGCATCAGTGAACCACAGCACGAGTCCGGTCAGCAATAGCACCGCCCCGCCGAAGAAAAAGCTCCAAAACAACATCTTCTGCCCGGCATTGTAGCGGCCGGCAGGCGGCATTTTGTCGTCCTGATTTGTGATGTAGAAATGAAGAGATTTCCACCATTCCTTATCGACAGGCTCGAACTTCATTTGTTTCGACCACTTCATGTACATGTAACCTAGCGAAACCGCAAATATCAAACCCGCCCAGGGATGCAACATTCGCGAAGTCTGTCCGCCGCCGAGCGCCACAGCTATCCAGAAAAGCCAGGGAGACCAGAAGGCGAGACCCGTGGCCACGAGATAAAGGTACGAACCCGCCGCCACCCAGTGATTCAAGCGTTCGGGAAAAGTGTAGCGAAGCACATGGCCGTGCGGGGCGATCTGTTCGGGATGGGTCACGGTTGTGCTCCAACGGGAGGAATGTCTTCATCCTCGCGCGCTTTAGGTCCGAACCGCAGATAGTGCACGAACAATCCGATCAGCCCGCCGGCAATGGCGAGATTGCCCAGCCATTTCAAAGGATGCTTCCAGAGCTTCACCACGAAAGGAATGCTCGGGTTGGCAGGCAGGCCGCCGTAAAGTTCGGGTTTCGTTGCATCGTGCAACACATAAATGACGCCCGTGCCACCGACGCCCGGCGGATCGTACACGCCCGCGTTGCCATAGCCGTAGTGTTCTTTCAATTGTCTGGCGCGTTGGCCGGCCAAGTCCAGCATGTCTTCTTTCGTGCCGAAATGCAGGCAACCGGTGGGGCAGGACTTGATGCAGGCAGGCTCGAGTCCCTCGCTGATGCGATCCGTGCACAACGAACACTTGTAAACGCGCTTGGTCACCGAATTCAGCTTCGGAATATTGAAGGGGCAACCGGTAATGCAGTAGCCGCAGCCGATGCAGCTCGACTGCTGAAAATCAACGACGCCATTGGAATACTGCACGATCGCACCATCCGCGGGACACGCCTCCAGGCATCCGGGTTCCGCGCAGTGCATGCACTGGTGTTTGCGCATCAGCCATTGGAGCGAGCCGTCTTCCCGCTCATGCTCGTTGAAGAGGATCAAGTTCCAATAATTCCACCGCGTGTCCGGCATAGTCTGGTAGGTGTTGTCGAATGTGGTCGGCGAAAAGGGCATGCTGTTCCATTCGACGCAAGCCACTTCGCACGCCTTGCAACCGATGCACGTGGTTGTGTCCACCAGCTTGCACACTTGCAGATCGCGCTGCGTGTCCTGGCCGGGAACGCTTCCCGCGTGGCCGGAGATTTTTTGGATGCGCAGTGTCGCTTGGCTCATCGCTGTTCCCCTACGCCTTCTCAACCTTCACGAGGAATCCCTTGAATTCCGGCGTGTAGGCGTTGGGATCGACCACGGCTGGCGTCACTAAATTCGCCAGCGTTTTCGAGGTCTTGCCTTCGTCCTCGGCAATGCCGCGATAGCCCCAATGGATGGGGAAGCCGACCTGGTAGGTTTTCTTCCCATCGATCAGCATGGGTTTGATTCGCTTGGTGACCATGGCCTTGGCCACATACTCCCCGCGAATACTGGAGATTCTCACCTTGTCTCCGCCGCGCAGACCAATCTCCTGCGCCAATTCTTCGGGAATTTCCACAAACGGCTCGGGCACGAGCTGCACGTTCATGGGATTGTTTTTCGTCCAGTAGTGGTAATGCTCGGTCAGGCGATAGGTGGTGCAGACAATCGTGTAGCCATCTTTCGGCGTGGCGTATTTGTCGTCGGGCGTTTTGAAACGCTTGACCACAGGATTGCGGGATTGTTGCGGATGCAACAGGTTGTCCACGGGGCTTTCGGTCGGCTCATAAAATTCGGGGAATGGTCCGTCGGCAAACGCGCCGAGAGGGGCGAACAAGCGTCCCACACCCTCCGGATTCATGATGAACGGGCCCATGTGATCGGCCGGCTTGGAATCGGCCTTAAAATCCGGCACGTCGTTGCCCACCCATTTCTGGGCGGCCTCGCTCCACCACACCTGCCGCCGCGTGGGATCCCACGGTTTACCATCCACATTGCAGGACGCGCGATTGTAGAGCACACGCCGGTTTGCGGGCCACGACCATGCCCAATTCTGGTGCACCCCCATTCCGGAAGGATCGGCGGGATCGCGGCGCATGGTGAGGTTGCCGGCTTCGGTGTACGCTCCGCAGTAGATCCAATTGCCGCAGGCGGTGGTGCCGTCGTCCTTCAACCACGCAAAGCCCGGCAATTGTTGATTCGCCTTCAACTGCTGCTTGGTCGCAGGATCCTCCGCGTCCACAAACGTTTTGCCGTTAATCTCCTTGAGGACCTCGGCGAGCGAAGGGTTCGCGGGATCGGTGTAATTCCACGTCAGTTTCAGAATCGGGTCCGGGAACTTGCCTCCATCCGTCTGGTACAACGCGCGCACTTTCAGGAAAATCTGCGCGACGATGGCCTGGTCCAGCCTGCAGTTTCCGGGCATCGGCAGGGCTGTGTTCTTCCACTGCAGCCAGCGCGCAGAGTTGGTAAACGTGCCGTCCTTTTCCGCGAATCCCGCACACGGCAGGCGATACACCGTGGTCTGAATCGTCTTCATCTCTTCGGTGGTGATGCCGGGGGATTTCCAGAACTCGCTGGTTTCGTCGGGGTAGATCTCGCCCACGACGAGCCAGTCCGCCTTTTTCAGAGCGTCGATATTCTTCTTGGTGTCCGGGCCGATGGCCACGCCGTTCATCCCGAAGGCGAAGAGACCCTTGACGATGCCGTTGTACATGTTGTCCCAGAGATAGGTCCAGGAATAGTTGCGGTCCACCTTGGGCAAATAGTCATACGCCCAGTCGTTCTGTTTCGTTGCAGCGTCACCGTACATAGCTTTCAACAAGCTGACACCGAATTTTGAAGTGTTGCCCCAGTAATTGAAGCTTTCCCACGGGCCGGGTTTTGAAGCCTTGGGCGTGATGCGCTTCATCCACCCTTCAAACGAGCCATCTGCGGGAACCGGCACTTTCAGGTAGCCCGGCAAGTTATCGAAAATTCCTGCCATGTCGGTCGCGCCTTGAATATTGGAATGGCCGCGGAGAGCATTTACGCCCCCGCCGGCGCGTCCCACGTTTCCAAGAAGGAGCTGCAGCATGGCGGCGGTGCGGATGGTTTGCGTACCCGAGGTGTGCTGCGTCCAGCCCACTGCATAGATAATGGTGCCGACTTTTTTGGTGTCGCCGTCTTTACGGATGGAAGTAAACAGATCCGCGGCCTTGAGGAACTGTTCTTTGGGAACGCCCGTGATGCGCTCCACCATTTCCGGCGTGTAGCGCGAATAGTGCTTGCGCAAGAGCTGGAATACACAGTTCGGATTCTGCAGCGTGAAATCATACGCCGGCTTTTCCGTCAGGGAAGGAGGTGGCGCCGGCGTCCCGGGCGCCAGGTGTGGTGCCGCAGTCAAAACGTGGGCTTCCGGTAGAGGCTTCCCAGCGGCATCGCCGTTGGCGTAGTTCCATGTCGCCTTGTCGTAGCTCAGCGTTTTCGCGTCATATCCCGAATACAGCCCCTCGTCCTCCGGCAGTTTGAAGGTGTCCTTCACGATGAATGCGGCATTCGTGTAGTTCAGCAGGTAGTCTTTCGCGTAGCGGTTGTTCTCAATCGCGTAACGGATCACTCCGCCCAGGAAGGCGATATCCGTGGCTACGCGGAGTTGGCAAAAGAGATCCGCAACGCTGGCGGTGCGCGTGAAGCGCGGGTCCACCACGATCATTTTCGCGTTGCGCGTGCGCTTGGCTTCGATGGCCCACTTGAAACCGCAGGGATGATTCTCCGCCGGGTTGCCGCCCATGATCAGCATCATGTCGGCATTCTTCATGTCGACCCACCCATTGGTCATTGCGCCCCGGCCGAATGTTGGTCCCAAACTTGAGACCGTGGGGCCGTGTCAAACTCTGGCCTGGTT
>Ga0209415_10002731_pt1 | contig 32987 bp, 29 predicted proteins | sample PeaSoiSIISIP2007_FD_187696 | JGI IMG/M metagenome (GOLD analysis project Ga0209415, IMG submission 187696) | Peat soil microbial communities from Weissenstadt, Germany - SII-SIP-2007 (SPAdes) (version 2) | ecosystem: Environmental > Terrestrial > Soil > Wetlands > Peat | place: Germany... | reverse complement strand
CCGTCCCCCCCGGCGCCGCCGGGCCGGCTGCTGTGAGCCTCTCGTTCGCTCTCGCAGCCCGTGACTCCTTCGCCGCCTACGCCGCAACCGAACTGGGGCTTCCTTGCTTTCTTTACGGCCCAGGGCGATCGCTGCCAGAAGTTCGGCGCAGGGCGTTCGTCACCGAGTCACCCGACATCGGGCCTGCGACACCGCATCCGACGGCCGGGGCGGCGTGCGTCGGGGCGCGGGACGTCCTCGTCGCCTACAACCTCTGGCTCGCCGTGGATGATGTCGTGCTCGCGAGAGAGATCGCCCGCTCCATGCGCCGCGTTGAGGTGAGAGCGCTCGCGCTCGAGCTCGGGGGGAGAGCTCAAGTCTCGTGCAACCTCGTCGAGCCATGGCGCTTCGGACCAGCCGATGCGTTCGACTTCGTGGCCCGCCGTGCGCCCGTGGCCCGCGCCGAGCTCGTCGGTCTCGTGCCCTTGTCGATCCTGCACGCGGTACCCGGCGACCGGTGGTCAGAGCTCGACCTCAGCGAGGAGTGCACGATCGAGGCGCGTCTCGCCGAGCGCAGAGTCGCGCCCTAAGGACGAGATCGGTCAGGACGCGGCGTGAGCCGCTTGGGCCAGGACGCGGGCCCGACGCACCCTGCGGCGCTCTCGTTCGCTCATGCCACCCCAGATCCCGAACTTCTCTCCGTTTGCGATCGCGAACTCGAGGCAGTCCTCCCGGACAACGCAGCCACGGCAGACTTCCTTCGCCTCCCGTGTTGATGCCCCCCGCTCCGGGAAGAACAACTCCGGATCGACGCCCATGCAGTTCGCACGCCCCTGCCAGGTCCGATCGAGACCGTCTTCGAACAACGCTTGGAGTGCCATGTTTGGGCGCCCCCTCCCCTAACGACTCGCAACCGTGTAGTTACAAGGTGGTGATTATCATGGACCCTGACGCGATCCGATGCAAGGGGGAGATTTAGGGGACGTGTAACTCGACACACCGCCGAGATTTCGGGGACGTGTTTCATCGAACTGACAGGACGGGATTGCCACCACCACAATCCCCGGCCAGCCTCGGGTTATCTAGCCTTCGACCAGGGGTTATGACCCCCGGGAGTGCCTCCGCTCAAGCTGCCTCCGGTTCTCGATGAAGTCGACCAGCACGTAGTCGCCGAGCGTGTCGGGTGTCGTGAAGAAGGCCCGGCCCCGGTTGAGCTGGGTGATCTTCTCGACGAAGTTGCGCAGGTGACCCGTTGCGTCGAGGGCGAAAGTGTTGATCCGGATCCCCTCGCGCGAGCAACGCAGGACTTCCTGCAATGTCGCTTCGACTGTGGCCGGCACCGGCGGGTAGCTGAAGAAGACTTCGCCGTCTTCGAGGAGGTGCGCGGTCGGCTCACCGTCGGTGATCATCACGATCTGTTTCGTGCCGTGGTGGCGCGCGAGAAGCCGCCGCGCCAACAGGAGTGCGTGCTGCATGTTCGTGCCGTAGACGTAATCCCACGAAACCGCGGGCAGCTCCTCCGGCCTGATCTCCCTCGCTCGCTCCGAGAAACCGATGATCCCGAGGTAGTCCCTCGGGAACCGACCGGAAATCAGCGCCTGCATCGCCAAAGCGACCTTCTTGGCGGCGAGGAAATTCTCGCGCATCGGCATCGACAAGGACAGGTCCACCAGGAGCGCCGTCGCGCACTGGGTCTGGTGCTCGGTGCGCTCGATCTCGAAGTCCTCGACACTCAGCCGGATAGGGAACTGCACGCCGGGCACGCCGGGCGCGCGGGGCTCGCCGGCCACGCCGGGCGCGCGGGGCTCGCCGGCCACGCCGGGCGCGCCGGGCACGCCGGGCGCGCGGGGCTCAGCGAGCGCGCCCCCGGCGACCTGGCGGCGCAAGGCGTTGCGCATCGTCCGCTCGATGTGCAGATTGAACGAGTCACCGAGCTCATAGGGCTTGGTGTCCTCGGCGCGCTCGTGCCCCACGCCGATCCTTGCAAGCTCGTGCCCGCCGAGGCGGTCCTTCGAAAGATGGTTGAAGAGATCCTCCAGGGCGCGCTGGCCGATTCGTCGTAAGCCCTTCGGTGTGAGCTCGAGGCGCCCCTCGCGTTGTTCGACAAGACCGGACTCCTCGAGGCGGCGAGCCAGCTTCTGCAGTTCGGACAAGGAGGCCGCGGCCTCTTTTCCTACGAGATCCCGGACGCGATCCAGGTCGATCTCCGCCAGCGCTCCTGGCTGGGGCGCCCCCGAAAGCATCTGCTCGAGCTGGTCGAGCTCTCCCAGGCGCTGGAACATGTCCGTCGCCTCGGCCAGCCCCAGACCCTCGCCGCCGCTGAAGGACATCCGCCGGTCCCACTGCTCACCGGGGAAGGCAGCCCGGAGGTTGCCCGCCAGCCGGTTGATCTGCCAAGACAGGTCCATGTCGCCGAGGAGCTCGTCCATGAGCCCTTGCAGCTGGGCCCGCTGGCCGGGTGTCATCGACGCCAACATCGCCGAGGCCGCCGCCATCCGTTGAGCGAGCTGCTCGAGGAGCTCGTCGAGGTCCTTGGGGTTCCCGGGAAACAGGTCGCCGTACTGCTCCATGAATTGCTCGAAACTCGGGTCCAGCGGCTCGCCAGCCGCCCGCTGCTCCATCATCCTGTTGAGGGCGTCGAGGGCCCCCCGGATGTGCTCGCGCTCCTCGGGGCCTGTCGATGCCGCCGCTCCCGCCACCTGGTCGAGGTAGGACTGCACGACCTCTCCGCGCAGGCGCTCGAGGAGCTCCTCGAAGTGCTCGCGCGCCTCACTCGAGGCGAACTCATAGTTCGTGAGCGCGTGCACGCGCCCTGCCAGGTCCTCGGGAAGCAAGCCGAGCTGTGCGCGCCGCTCGCCTACGACCTCGTCGGTGACCTCTCGACGCCGCTGGTCCCCCGACTCGCGGGCTTCCTGCTCGAGGGAACCGAGGGCTTCACGCTCCTGTTCAAGGATCTCGTTGAGCTCGTTCGCGATGTCCTGGTAGGCGCCACCGAGGTCGTGCTGCTCGCGCTCTTGACGCCGGCGCTCGCGGATCCGCTCGAGCAGCTCCTGCAAGCCCTCGATATGCCGACCGGTGCGATCCTGGAAGCCCTGCTGCAGCAGCCGCCGGAGCGCGGACCCGATGTCGCCGTGGTACACGAGGTCGTCCTGGATCTCCGACAGGATCGCGTCCGCATCCAGATCGAAGCCCGCCTGTGTTCCATCCCACTTCGAATACCGGTAGAGCGCCATCTGGGGACCTAACGCGCCCGGTAGGTCGCCCGCGGGCCCGCTGCGTCCTTGTTGAGCCGCTTGGAGAGATGCAGCCCTTCGAGCACGAGCTCGACGGCACTCGCGATCGCAGCAGGGCTCTCCGACTCGGCTGTCAGCACCGTGACCGGTGTCCGAATCGCCGGCAGATCCTCGAGGATGCGCACGTAGTCAGCTGACGACAGATCCGGCCCCGCATGCACCACCTTGCCCTCCTCGAAGCCGCCGACCACCTGCCCGAGCGTCTCCGGAGGGCAGTGCTCACGAAATGTTTGGAGGATCGCGGCCTTGATCAACTTGTCGACGACCTCTTCGTCCTCGCCCTCCTCCAGTGACTCGATCTCGAGCTTGCCGAGCGTCGAGGAAACAAGCGCGCCGAGATCGCTCACCCGTGGCACCGCCTCGGCCTCGCCGTGCCGGAGCGCGCGGCGGATGGCCGCCGCGGCAAGTGTCTCCTGGTTCGTAACGCTGAGGCGCACCGACACGCCCGAGTGCTGGCTCACCCGGGGGCTCCGCCGGGCGAGCTGGCTGACGCGGGCGACGATCTCGGACATGTACTCGGGGAAGTCGAGGCGGACCGGCGCTGCCTCGAAGACACGGGCCTCCTGGGCCACGATCGTGAGCTCGGTCTCGAGGTCCTGCGGGTAGTGCGTGCGGATCCGCGCCCCGAAACGGTCCTTCAGAGGCGTGATGATCCTCCCCCGGTTCGTGTAGTCCTCCGGGTTCGCCGAAGCCACGAGCAGCACGTCGAGCGGTAGGCGCACCTTGTGGCCACGGATCTGGACGTCCCGTTCCTCGAGCACGTCGAGCAGCCCGACCTGGATGCGCTCGGCCAGGTCCGGCAACTCGTTGATGGCGAAGATCCCCCGGTTGGTGCGCGGCACGAGCCCGTAGTGCAGCGTGAGCTCATCGGAGAGGTAGCGGCCCTCGGCCACCTTGATCGGGTCGACCTCGCCGATCAGGTCGGCCATGGATGTGTCGGGCGTGGCGAGCTTCTCGCCGTAACGGTCGCTCCGGTGGACCCAGGCGATGGGCGTCTCATCCCCCGCCTCAGCTACCAGGTCACGGGCCATGCGCGAAACGGGTCGGTAGGGATCGTCGTTGATCTCCGAGCTGGCGACGATCGGCAGCCACTCGTCCAACAGGCTCGCGAGCGATCGGATCATGCGGCTCTTGGCCTGTCCCCTCTCGCCGAGGAAGATCACGTCGTGGCCGGCGATGAGTGCATGCTCGAGCGCCGGGAGAACGGTGTCCTCGTAGCCGAGGACACCCTCGACGAGGGGCCTGCCCTCGGAAACGCAGACGAGCACGTTACGCCGGATTTCCTCCTTGACGGGCACCGACCGCCACCCCGAGGCACGGAGCTCACCGAGCGTCGTGGGGAGCGACGTAGGGGCCGGTGGGTGGCCGCCGGAGGGCGTCGCGCGGATTCTGGCCGCAGATCGGGTCTCTTGTGGGTCGAGCGAATCGGTCACTTGGCGAGACTACGCCCGTGAACTCGCACCGCGCGCGCCCGGGGTGGAAGGATGGGTGCCACGCCGCACAGCGGCCGTGGTGAAGCGCGCCGGACGTGCGGCCGGGCGGAATCAACCCCGACGGAGGCAACTGATTGAGCGTCGTCGAAGAATTGCCGGCAGGCTCCCAGCCCCAACCCCAGCCGATCCCGGTCCGCATCGGCGCACCGAGAGGGGGGCCCTCCAGGTCGGTGGTGCTCCGCAAGGATCCCTGGTGGGCACAGCCCTTGGTCACCGGGCTCGGGTTGCTCGCGTTCGTCGTCTACGCGACGTGGGCCGCGTTCCGAAACGGGAACTACTTCGTAGGCCTCGATCACGCCCGCAACTACCTTTCGCCCTTCTATTCGCCGTGCCTGATGGCAAACTGCCCGTCTGCGGTGCGCTGGGGACCCATTACGCCGGCGAACTGGAATTTCACACCGGCTCTGCTGATCCTGATCTTCCCGCTGGGATTCCGTGTCACCTGCTACTACTACCGCAAGACCTACTACAGGGCCTTCTGGCTCTCGCCCCCGGCGTGTGCTGTCGCGGATGCCGGGTCGACCTCGGCCAAGCCCGGCGGTCTCCGCAGGCGGTACACCGGCGAGACCCGCCTTCCTCTGGTCCTGCAGAACATCCACCGCTACTTCTGGTACTTCACGCTCATCTTCGCTGCCCTGTTGACCTATGACGCGATCGAGGCGTTTCGCTTCCCCGGCGGTGTCGGGATGGGGCTCGGTACCGTCATCTTCGTCGTGAACGCAGTGTTCATCTGGGCGTACCAGCTCGGCTGCCATGCCTGCCGCCACCTGACCGGCGGAAGTTTGAAGCGTTTCTCCAAGGCCCCTGTTCGACTCTGGATCTGGACCAACCTCACGACACCGTTGAACAAGCACCACCAGCTGTTCGCTTGGCTGTCCCTTGTTTCGATCGTGGTGACGGATCTTTACGTCTATCTGGTGGCTTCCGGCGCGGTCACCGACCCGAGGATCTTCTGATGAGCGAGACCGAACGCCACGACTTCGACGTCGTGGTGATCGGAGCGGGCGGTGCCGGCCTGCGTGCCGCTATCGAGGCGCGCGAGATGGGCGCCCGGACGGCGCTCGTGTGCAAGTCCCTGCTCGGCAAGGCCCACACCGTGATGGCCGAGGGAGGCGTCGCGGCCGCCCTCGGCAACGTATGGCCGGAGGACAACTGGGAGGTCCACTTCCGCGACACGATGCGCGGCGGCAAGATGCTCAACAACTGGCGCATGGCCGAGATCCATGCCCTCGAGGCGCCCGACCGGGTCCTCGAGCTGGAGGAGTGGGGGGCGCTCTTCGACCGCACGCCCGACGGCCGGATCCTGCAACGCGACTTCGGCGGTCACCGCTATGCACGCCTCGCTCATGTGGGTGATCGCACCGGGCTCGAGATGATCAGGACGCTCCAGCACCGCGCGGTCTCGCTCGGCATCGACGTCTTCATGGAGTGCAAGGTGGTCCGCCTCCTGCAGGACGACGCCGGCACCGTGAGCGGGGCGGTGGGATTCTGGCGAGAAACGGGCCGTTTCGTGACGTTCGCCACCAAATCGGTCGTGCTCGCGACCGGCGGCCTCGGAAAATCATGGAAGTTCACGTCCAATTCTTGGGAGTCGACCGGCGACGGGATCGGCTTGGCCTTGTGGGCGGGCGCCGACCTCATAGACATGGAGGCGATCCAGTTCCACCCGACCGGCATGGTCTGGCCGCCCTCGGCGCGGGGCCTGCTCGTCACCGAGGGCGTGCGCGGCGACGGCGGCATCCTCAAGAACCGGGACGGCGAGCGCTTCATGTTCAACTACATCTCGCCCTTCTTCGCGGCCGAGACCGCCGACACGATCGAAGAGGCCGACCAGTGGTACGAGAACAAGGACTTCCGCCGCCCTCCTGAGCTACTACCTCGCGACGAGGTCGCCCGAGCCATCAATTCCGAGGTGAAGGCCGACCGTGGGAGCCCGCACGGCGGGGTCTTCCTCGACATCGCGAGCCGCCGTTCCCCCGACGAGATCCGCCGCAGGCTGCCCTCCATGTACCACCAGTTCAAGGAATTGGCTGATGTCGACATCACGACGACCCCCATGGAAGTGGGCCCCACCTGCCACTACGCCATGGGAGGGGTGCGCGTCGAGGCCGACACCGAGGCGACGACAGTGACTGGCCTCTACGCCGCCGGCGAGGTCGCCGGAGGGATGCACGGGTCGAACCGCCTTGGCGGCAACTCGCTGTCGGACCTGATCGTGTTCGGACGCAGGGCCGGGCTGGCGGCCGCCGAGCGCGCCCTCGGAAACCCGGGCAAGAACGAGGTTTCCGAGACGCAGGTCGCCGACGTGACCAGGCATGCAACGTCCTACTTCGACAACCAGGGCACTGAGAACGCCTATGCAGTGCACCATGACCTGCAGGAGACGATGCAGTCGCTGGTGGGCATTATCCGCACCGAGAGCGAGTTGCTCGAAGCGAAGGAGAAGCTCGCCGAGCTGGGGGAACGTGCCGCGAAATGTGTCGTTGAAGGAAACGTCTGGTTCAACCCAGGCTGGCACCTCGCCCTGGACCTGGAGTCGATGCTTGCGGTCTCCAACTGCACGACGCTGAGCGCGATCGAGCGACGCGAGAGCCGAGGGGGCCACACGCGCGAGGATTACCCAGGTTTCAGACCGGAATTCGAGAATGTGAACATGGTGACGCGCCTCGTCGACGGCGAGTACACGGTCGCGCAGGAGCCAAAGCCGCGCATGCCCGACGAGTTGGCGAAGCTCTTCGCGGAGGATGCGCACTGATGGCGATCGACACGGGATCGACCACCTCCACGCCTCCGGCGCCCTTGGCGGACGCAGGGCCGCAGGAGCTCGTGATGCGCCTCTGGCGCGGGGACTCGAGCGGCGGCCGTTTCGAGGACTACCACCTCCCGGCCCAAGAGGGGGAGGTAGTGCTCGACGTCGTCCACCGGATCCAGGCGACCCAGGCGCCGGACCTCGCCGTCCGGTGGAATTGCAAGGCAGGCAAGTGCGGATCGTGCAGTGCGGAGATCAACGGCCGGCCTCGGCTGATGTGCATGACGCGGATGAGCACCCTCCCGACCGACGAGCCCATCACGATCTCGCCGATGCGTGCCTTCCCGATCATGCGCGACCTCGTGACCGACGTGTCCTACAACTTCGAGGTCGCCAAACAGATCCCGGCATTCAAGCCCGGTCCGAAGGATCCCGACGGCGTCTACCGGATGGCTCAGGTCGATATCGACCGGGGCCAGGAGTTCCACAAGTGCATCGAGTGCTTCCTTTGTCAGAACGTCTGCCACGTCATCCGGGACCACGAGGAGAACAAGCCCCGGTACGCGGGGCCTCGTTTCTTCGTGCGTTTGGCAGAGCTCGAGATGCACCCGCTCGACACGCTGGACCGGCGCGAGTACATCCGCGAGGAGATGGGAATCGGGTACTGCAACATCACCAAGTGCTGCACCGAGGTGTGCCCGGAGGACATCCACATCACCGACAACGCGATCATCCCGTTGAAAGAGCGCGTGGTCGACTCGCACTACGACCCGATCGCCTGGGTCGGTCGCAAGATCATGGGCCGCCCGGCTCCGCTGCCCGCCTCGGAAGCCCGAAAATACACCGGTGCCGCGCACCCACAGCCCCGCCGAGGTGACGAGGCCGCGAAGCCTGAGGCCGGCCCGGACGCCGCGCAGCCTGAGGCCGGCCCGGACGCCGCGAAGCCTGACGCCGGCCCGGACGCCGCGCAGCCTGAGGCCGGCCCGGACGCCGCGAAGCCTGACGCCGGCCCGGACGCCGCGCTACCTGGCCCCGGTGCCTGACCTCCTCAGCGAGGCGTGGTTCGAGGCACTCGCCGCAGCCCTCGGAAGGCTCCCGGCCTCGCCGGTCTCGGGGCAGGCACCCGGTCAGCCGGGTGAATCCGCGGCTGGCCTCGCCCTCGGCCAGATCGTCACCGGAGTGCCGGACGGCGCCCGAGCTGCAGGAGTGCAGGAAGGTGAGGTTCGCTACACGATCGTGCTACCGCCTGAAGGCCCGGGATCGCTCGTGCGCGACTCGACCGAGCACGCGAACGTGGTCCTCGTCGAGGACTGGTCCACCGCTGAGGCGATTGCGTCGGGTGAGACCTCCGTGCCCGACTTGCTGACCGCCGGAAGAATCAAGGTGCGGGGCGACTCGCGTGCGCTGGTCTCGGCTGGCGACCTCCTCTCTCGAGTCGCACCACTCATCGCCGAGGCGCTCGGTAGCAGTAAGGCTACGTAGGTCACCGTTTCGGGAGGCGCTGTGCTCGATCATTCCTACCCTGCAGCTCGCCTGGGCAATCAGGTTGATGACTACCACGGGGAACTGGTGCGCGACCCGTACCGGTGGCTGGAGGACACCGATGCCACCGAGACCGCCGCCTGGGTGAGGGCTGAGAACGCTCTGACGGAGGCGTTCCTGGCAGCCGTGCCTACACGAGAGGAGATTCGGGCGCGGCTGGCCGAGCTATGGGACTACCCGAAGTTCGGCGTTCCGTTCGAGAGGGGCGGGCTCTGGTTCCAGACCCGCAACCCCGGCCTGCAGAACCAGCCCGTGCTGTGGGTGATGGACGCTCCGGATGCCGGGGGCAGGCCGTTGCTCGACCCCAACCTGCTCTCCGATGATGGCACCGTGGCTGTCACCAGTCTGGAAGTCACCGAAGACGGCTCGAAGCTCGCCTATGCCACGAGCACTGGGGGATCGGACTGGAGGACCTGGCGCGTCCGCGACGTCGCGACCGGTGTCGACTTCGATGACGTCGTCGAGTGGTCGAAGTTCTCCTCGGTCGCCTGGCGAAGGGACGGGTCCGGCTTCTACTACGGCGCCATGGAGCGGCCGGCGCAAGGGGCCGAGTACCTCGAGGAGAGTCGCCTGAAGCGGATCCTCTTCCATCGCCTCGGCACACTTCAGGTCGAGGACGAGCTCGTGTTCGCCGCTCCGGAGGAGCCCGAGTGGCTACCGGACGCGGCCGTCAGCGACGATGGCCGGTTCGTGGTGATCTCGATCAGACGAGGAACGTTCCCCGAAGCTCAGGTTCACGTCTTTGACCTTGAGGATCCGGATGCCGGCTTACGGGCGCTCGTCGGTGACTTCGCCTCGAAGGCAGACGTCGTTACCAATGTCGAGAAGACCTTCTACGTCCTCACCGACTACGAGGCAGAGCGACAACGCGTCGTCGCCGTTGACCTTGACCACCCCAGCCGGGAGGCTTGGCGCGACGTCATCCCCGCAGGCGATGACTCCCTCGTCGAGGTGTTCTTCTACGGCGGCAGGCTCGTCTGCCATTACCTCCACCATGCCAGTTCGGTCCTCCGCGTCCACGAGATCGACGGGACCTATGTACATGAGATCCCGCTCCCGGCCCTTACGTCGCTGACAGGTAACCGATTCGAGCACGAGGGCATCGAGGGCTGCTCGGCAAGCGACCTCGTCCATTTCGAGGTGACCTCCTTCACCGACTCCGGGTCGCTGTGGGCTCACGACCTATCGACGGGTGAGACGAAGCTCGTGCGCGAATCGAGCGCCCGAATCGAGAGCGGGTTGCTCGTCACCGAGCAGGTCTTCGTCTCCTCGGACGATGGCACGAAGATCCCGGTCTTCCTCAGCCGGCGGTGCGATGTCGTAGCGAGCGGGGATGTGCCGGCTCTCCTCTACGGCTACGGGGGTTTCGACATCCCCATAACCCCTTGGTTCTCCGCCAGGCACGCCGCGTGGATGGAACGGGGCGGATTGCTCGCTGTCGCCAACCTTCGCGGCGGTGGCGAATACGGAAAGGCCTGGCACGACTCGGGGCGACTCGCCAACAAACAGAACGTGTTCGACGACTTCTGCACCTGCGCGCGGTGGCTCGCCGGCTCCGGATGGTCAAGCCCCGATCGGATCGCGATCAACGGAGCATCGAACGGCGGGCTCCTGGTCGGAGCATGTCTGACCCAACATCCCGAGCTCTTCGGCGCAGCGGTGGCCGAGGTCGGAGTGCTCGACATGCTGCGGTTCCACAAGTTCACGATTGGATGGGCTTGGACGAGCGACTTTGGAAACCCGGACGATCCCGAGCAGTATCGCTGGCTGCGCGCCTACTCGCCGCTGCACCGTCTGTGGAAGGGCGAGCGCTACCCGGCAACGATGATCTTGACGGGCGACCACGACGACCGCGTGGTCCCGGGCCACTCTTTCAAGTTCGCTGCTGCCCTTCAGGCTGCTCAAGGCGGCAGTGCACCGATCCTCATCCGAGTCGGGACCTCTGCCGGTCACGGGATGGGCAAGCCGACCGCCAAGCTCATAGCCGAGAGCACGGACATTCTGGCCTTCTTGGAACGCGCCCTGGGAGTGTCGCGTCAAATCGAGTGAGCAGGAGCCCTGCTCCGTCGGCAACCCAGCTCGTGGGCTCTCTCAAGCGTGACGCGGAGACATAGATTGGCTCGGTGAGCAAGCCCGGCCTTGGTGTCACCATCGCCGCAACGGTCGGGGCCGCCGTTGCCGTCGGTGTCGGCTACCACTTCGGCGGGGAGCTGCATACTCACGTCAAGCATCTCGACACGCAGCACGAGATCATCACTTATTCGGCCGCTGCTGCGTTCTTCGTGCTCGGCTCCTTCGCGGCTCGCCGGATCGCGAATGCCCTGGCACGAGTCGTCGCCCAGGCCGACCGCGCATCTGCATCCGTGATCCGGTTGGCCTTCACGATCGTCGGGATCATCGCTGTGGCTCTCGTGACCCTGGCGATGCTCCACATCGGGGTGTCGCAGCTCTTGCTCGGCGGCGCCATCACCGGAATCGTGGTCGGCATCGCCGCTCAACAGAGCCTTGGCAACATGTTCGCCGGAATCGTGCTGTTGCTGGCGCGACCGTTTCGTGTGGGCGATCACATCCGCGTGAGGACCGGCTCGCTCGGTGGCGCATTCGAAGGTGACGTCATGGCGATGGGACTGACGTACGTCACGTTCTCAACTGAGGAAGGGACGACGCTCGTGCCGAACCTGACGTTGCTGGCGTCGGGAATCGTCCGCTCACCTCGGCCGCTCCCGGAGCCGGCCACCGGCGCCCCGGCTGCGCCGACTGCATCGTCTGGCCCGCAAGCCGGCCCGGCTGCGCCGACTGCATCGTCTGGCCCGCAAGCCGGCCCCGTCCCGCCAGTTGGTCCGATCGATCCCGGCACGTCCCAGCGGCCTCAATACCCCGAGACACCGCCGGCATCCCCCACTTGACCTCGAGGAAGCAGCATCCGGATCAATCCCGTTTTGACGACCGACGCCGCAGCGGAGGCCGATTGTCATACGCGGTCGCCCGACCTAGCCTCCGTCGCGTGCAGACCTGCGTGGGCTGCGGACGTGAGAATTCTCCGGATGCCCGTTTCTGCGATAAATGCGGGTCACCTCTTGCCGCACAAGCCGCCTCGCCCGAGCAGCTGAAGACGATCACCGTCCTGTTCGCGGACGTGACCGGCTCGACTGCACTCGGCGAGCGGCTCGAGCCCGAGACTCTGCGCCGCGTGATGGAGCGGTACTTCGAGCTCGCCCGACGCGTGATCGAGCGCCACATGGCACGGTGGAAAAGTTCATCGGCGACGCGGTCATGGCCGTCTTCGGTGTGCCCGTGCTAATCGCTGTCGACTCGGGGCCGCCGCTGAGGCCGGGCTTCGAGCGACCGAGTACGCGACACGAGCGGGCGAGCGGTACATGGCGCGCTTCTGCAAGAGCTGGGCCGCCATTTCGATCAGCCAGGGCCCAACGCCGGTTCCGCAGGCTCTCGCGTGGCTCGAGCAAGCCAGGGAAGATAGTCAGACCCCCGACCTGTGGTTCGACCCGTGGCGGGCGGGCCTGCTCTCGCTCATTGGCCGTTTCGACGATGCGCGCGTCCTTCAAAGCTCGACGATAGAGCGCATGGCTGATCGCGGCATGCAACTGGGCGTTGTATGCGCCTCCGAGAATGCCTGGCGGATCGAGATGAACGCTGGTGAGTTCGCCATGGCGGAGCAGGCCGCAAGACGAGCTTGCACGTTGCTGGAGGAGATGGGTGAGCGAGCCTTCTGGTCGACGGGCGCCGGAGAGCTAGCTCAGGCGCTCTATTGCCAGGGCCGTTACGACGAAGCGGAGTCGTGGGCCCGACGGGGCGGGGAGGCCGGTGCGAGCGACGACGCGCTCACCCAGCTCCTGAGCCGGCAGGTGCTCGCGAAGGTGGAGGCTCGCCGAGGTCACTTCGACGATGCCCACAGGCTTGCAGCCGAAGCCGTTGCTATCGCCGAGCCTATGCAAGCGCCGTGGGAGCAAGGCGTGGCGATGCTCGATGTTGCGGAGGTGCTTTGGCTGGCAGGTGACCGGGAGGGGGCGATTGCACGGGCTGAGCTAGCCACTTCCTATTTCGAGATAAAGGGTGCGACGGTAGGGCTCGAGCGGGCAAGGCAGTTCCACGAGACGGTGGAGGGCTCCTCCAGTTCGTGACCGGAGTCAGAAATGCGCTCGACGCGTGCAAGTGGCGAAAGCCCAATCTGCCGTGGAGCGATGGGCCCTATGGCGCTTGCCCTTATGACATGAGCCCTTGGCCTTGCCGCTCACGCAGGAGCGCGATCCATCCGGCCGCAGACGTGTCGCCCCGTGCCGGATCGAGCCTCATGTCCGAGTGCTGGCACCGGGCCCCGTAGGCGCATTGGGCAAGGTTGGCGCCATCGAGGAGGGTGCGCTCCCGCGCATCAAAGAGGGCTTCCCTGGCTTGTTCGTATTCTTCGACGAACGCGCGCATCTCGTCCAGCTGCGGAAGCAGCGCGCTGCGACCCCAATCGGCGGAGAAGTGGGCGGCGGCGGCGCCGACGATCACCGGCTCCGGCGCGATCGCCACGGAGTCCCAGTCGTAGATGGCCACGATCCGATCCCTCTCGAAACCCAGATTGCCAATGCACCAGTCGAAGTGCCCGGCCATCGGCGCCGCCCGAACGCCGCGAAGGCGGCGCTGGGCGACAACCGCCAAGTCGTCGATCCACTCTGCACCCTCGCTTGTCGCCTCGAAGTCGAAACGAAGATCGTGAGGCTCTGGCCAAAGCGGCTCGCCCGGTGGTCGCACTATGAGCGGCGGTCCGAGATCAGCGAGCGTACGAAACGACTGGGCAGCGACAATGAATTCGCGCAAGCCCTCTGCCAGCGCGCGGCGGACCGGCGTGCGATGCCCGTCCGCGAAATCACCGCCCCGCAGCTCCTCGACGGTCGCGATCCCCGAGCGCAGCGGTTCGGGAGGGCACAGAGGTCGAGGAGCAGGCAGGCCAGTGCCTGCCAGGTGAGCCTGCACCTGCTGCACGGCTCTCAGGCGCGCGATCGAAACATTCCAGCGGTGCACCTTGACGACGACCTCGCGACCGTCCGAGAGCAGGACGCCGGCGACAACTCCAACGCTCCGCCGGTAGAACCGTGCATCCTCCACGGGTGCCAGCCGGGCCCTCAGGAAGTCGCAGAGCGCACCGGCAATGGTGTCCGCGTCATCGCAGCCGAAGACGGCGAGCTCCAGATCAAGATCCTCGCCGGCCGTGGCGTCGCGGATCAAAGACGCAAGAGCCGCCACCGGCGCAAGTCTCGCGCCGTCCTCCCCTTCCGAGTGATACACCCCGCGCGTAGCCTTTGCCCATGGACCAGAAGGTCTTTGCGACCGCCGACAACGACGAGCTTGCAGAGGTCATCGTCCAACTCCACGCGCTCTTGCAGGCGACTGAAGCTCAGCTCCTTGCCGCGATCGAATGCTTCGCTGAACGCGAAGCCTTCACCGAAGACGGCGCCACGTCGATGACGGGCTGGTTGACCGAGCGCCTCGCAGTTTCCGTGTCCCGGGCGGGTGCCTGGGCCGGCGTCGCACAGGCGCTCAACTCGTTGCCGGCCCTCGCGGGTAAGTACGCCTCAGGCGAACTCACGTTCGACCAGGTAAAGCCGCTCTCGCGTGTCGCGACGCCTGAGACCGACGAGTTGCTGGCAGATCGTGCCGTCGGCCTGTCGGTCGCACAGTGTGAGCAGATGGCGCGACGCGCTCGCCCGGTCACGACGACGGAGGCGAATGCGGACCATGAGGAGCGTTTCTTCCGGTTCCGGTGGCGCAGGCGGAAGCTTTGCTACTGGGGCGAGGCAAACGACGCCGACGGTGCCACGCTGCTCGACGCCTTGATGCGGAGCGCAGACGACTCACCGGTCGACCCCGAGACCGACACCTACGAGCCCCTCGAACGACGCATGGCCGACGCCTTCGTGGGTCTTGCCTCCGTCAGGCTCGGCGATTACTCCGAGGCCGGACGGGCCACCGTGATCTGTCACATCGATGCCAATGCACTCGCAGGTCTCGCCGGCGAGGCCGAGCTCGACGCCGGCGGGGCCATCGCGGCCGAGACGGCCCGGAGGATCTGCTGCGACAGCCGCTTTCAGATCGTCCTCGAGGAAGACGGCAAGGCGATCGGCGTCGGCCGCAGGATGAGAACCGTTCCGCCGTGGCTCGCCCGGCAGCTCAGGCGCCGCGACTCCGGCTGCCGCTTCCCCGGCTGCGGCCGGACCCACTTCCTCCACGCTCACCACATCGTGCACTGGGCCGACGGTGGGCCAACCGATCCGGACAATCTCGTGATGATGTGCGCCAGACATCACCGGGTCCTCCACGAGCGACACTGGCGAATCCTCGGGGATCCGCATGCCCAACTCACATTCCTACGCCCGGATGGTCGGACCTATGACTCGAGACCCACACCGCTTCGTTCGGATCTCGCCGAACTCCTCCGGACCTGGACCGGAACACCCGGTCCCCCGTTGTCTCCAGCGGCGTGACCGGGGTGTGCACCGGCGGCCGACCCAGCCACGCGGCCAAGCGCAGCGGTCACGCAATCGTCACGCAAGCGCCTTCCGTCGCACCGGCGCACCGGGCTACGCTGCTGGCAGAGACGTCAAGAAAGGGAGACCGAGAATATGACCCTGACAGGCGTGGTCGACGATCACATGCTGCACCAGTACCGCGTGTTGCTCGACCGGGAAGATGAAGCGTTCGACGAACTCGAGCATGCCTACGAGGACGGAGACCGGGATCACTTCGAGGCCGATTTCAACGACTGGATGCAGGCCGTGAGCCGCCGGCTCGCCTATCTGAAGCGTCTTGGTATCGAGCTCAGCGCCTGAGCCTGTCCCCAGCCGGCCGGCACGGCGACGACCTCCGGCCTCCGTTCCGCAAGTGACCACTCCCGCCGAGCCGCGACGCGAACAGCGGCTGGTCTTCGGGGAGGTTGCCGATGTCTACGACCGGCAGCGACCCTCGTACCCGTCGACACTGGTCGATGCCGTCCTGTCTTTCGCCGGCCTCGGTCAGAGCACGACCACGGCCGTCGCCGAAGTCGGTGCAGGCACCGGCAAAGCGAGCGTCCTCTTCGCGGCACGCGACCTCAGGCTGACGTGTGTGGAGCCGAGCTCCGCGATGGCCGCAGTCGCGCTGCGCAACCTCGCCCCTTACAAGAACGTCGAGGTCGTGCAAACCTCCTTCGAGGACTGGCAGCCAAGGCCGCATACCTACGGCCTCCTCTACGCTGCCCAGTCCTGGCATTGGGTGGCTCCCCAGGCTCGCTGCACCAAGGCCTTTGACGTGCTCGGGCAAGAAGGCACGCTCGCACTCTTCTGGAACGTCTTGGTCACTCGCGGCAGCGACAGCCTCGAGCGGGACCTCGAAGTCGCATACGGCGACCTCCTGTCGGACAGGATGCGCCGATCCCATCCGACCGAACGCCCTGACGCCAACAATTGGGTGATCGACGAGATCGGCGCTTCCGGCCTCTTCGGGCCTGTTACCCAGGTTCGCGAGCCTTGGCAGGCCATCTATGACACGGACGACTGGCTGGAGCTCATCTCCACCCAGTCCGACCACCGCATGCTCGACGAGGACACCCGGGCCGGCCTCTTCGACCGCATCAGAACAGCGGTCGACAGGAACGGCGGGCAGGTCGAGGTCGACTACCTCACGGTCGCTTACCTGGCGCAAGCTCGGGACCCGGCCGGCCGCGAGGATCATCGGTGAACCGCGGGAGCTACATTCCACCGGGCGTCGACGTCCCACTTGCAGGCTGGGGAACCCGCGCTCTCGGAGCCATCCTGGACGGCGTGATCGTTGGCATACCGACCTACCTCATCGCCCTCGCCGCCGCCATCCGCGGTCGCACCGGGTACCTGTACCTCGAGCTCGCAACGAGTTTCGTGTACTCGTTCGGCTTGATCGCGTTCTGGGGCCGCACGCTCGGCATGGCGGCGCTGCGGCTCGACGCCGTCGATGCCGTCGACGGGCACCTCCCGATCGGCCCGGTCCGGGCGGCCGTCCGCTCGCTCACCGCCGGCGTTCTTACCGTCTTCCTGATCGGCGCTGTCGTGGACCTCCTCTGGCCGCTGTGGGACGCCCGCAACCAGACGCTCCACGACAAGGCGGCAGGGACCGTCGTCCTTCGCCGCTACGGCTAGGCCGGACCGAGCAGCTCCGCCACGTCGGCCCGCTCCTCCACAAGCTCGGCCGCCGTCGCCCGGATCCGCTCGGCAGCGAACTCGCCGTGCGGCTGGTCCGCCACGACCTCCCACGAGGTCCCGTCGGAACGCACGGGGAACCCGAATTGCAATCCCTCCGGCACCCCGTACTCGCCTCGGGACACCACTGCAAGCGACACCCAGTCACCCTTTGGCGTCGGGCGCAAGATGCTCGCCACCGAGTCGATGGCGGCATTCGCTGCGCTCGCTGCCGACGAGAGGCCCCGCGCCTCGATGATCGCTGCGCCGCGTTTCTGCACGGTGGTCAGGAACTCCCCCTCGAGCCACGCCCGGTCCGGAATGACGTCGACGGCCGGACGGCCCCTGATCCGCGCGTTCTCGTAATCAGGAAACTGCGTCGACGAATGGTTCCCGTACACCGCCACATTCGTCACCTGTCCGTTGGTCACTCCGGCCCTCCTCGCGAGAAGGCTCTGTGCTCGGTTCTGATCGAGGCGCATCATCGCGAACCAGCGATCCGCTGGTATCTCCGGCGCATTCGAGCGGGCGATGAGGCAGTTCGTGTTGCACGGATTGCCGACTACGAGAACTCGCACGTCCGGCGCGGCCTGCTCGGCGATGGCCCGCCCCTGTGGCTTGAAGATGCCGCCGTTGATGCCGAGAAGATCCTTCCGCTCCATCCCGGCCTTACGGGGGACGGCCCCGACGAGCAACGCAACCGACGCCCCTCGAAACGCGGTCGCGACGTCGCTCGTCGCCTCGATGTCGGCGAGCAGCGGGAAGGCGCAGTCCTCGAGCTCCATCACGACGCCTTCGAGTGCCTTCATCGCCGGCTCGATCTCGAGCAGCCGGAGCACGACGGGCTGCCCCTCGCCGAGCATCTGGCCCGAAGCGATCCTGAAGAGCAGCGAGTAGCCGATCTGTCCTGCGGCACCGGTGACGGTCACGTGGACGGGCCGGGGGGAGGAGCCAGTCGGGCCAGCCATGCCAGTCGCAGCGGTGGTCGAGCCAGTCGAGCCAGTCGAGCCAGTCAAGCCAGTCGAGGTGTCGGTCACGGGATGCGACACTAACCCGCGACGTCGGGCTCAGAGGCGTTCGACGATGGCCTCGGCGAACTGGCTGCACCGGACCTCGTGCGCGCCCTCCATCAAACGGGCGAGGTCGTAGGTGACGATCTTGTCGGCGATCGTCCGCTCCAATGCGGCGATGATGTCGTCGGCGGCGTCCTGCCACCCGAAGTGCTCGAACATGAGCACACCGGAAAGCAGCAGGGAGCCGGGATTGACCTTGTCCTGCCCGGCGTACTTCGGCGCGGTGCCGTGGGTCGCCTCGAACACGCCGTGCCCCGTCACGTAGTTGATGTTGCCGCCGGGAGCGATGCCGATGCCCCCGACCTGCGCTGCCAGCGCGTCGGACAGGTAGTCCCCGTTCAGGTTCGTCGCCGCGATGACGTCGAACTCGTCAGGCCGGGTGAGGACCTGCTGGAACGTGATGTCCGCTATGGCGTCCCTCACGAGGATCTTGTCGCCGGGCTGACCGCCACAGTCGTCCCAGCTCACAGCGACGTCGGCGAACTCCTCACGGGCGACCTCATAACCCCAGCTGCGGAATGCCCCCTCGGTGAACTTCTGGATGTTCCCCTTGTGCATGAGCGTGACGCTTCGCCGGTGGCGCCGAACGGCGTACTGCAGTGCGGCGCGGACCAGGCGCTTCGACCCGGTCTCGGAGATCGGCTTGATGCCGATGCCCGAGTCGGGCCGGATCGTCCAACCGAATTGCTCCTCCATGTAGGCGATGAGCCGCCGGGCTTCCTCACTGCCCTCCTGCAGCTCGAGGCCGGCGTAGACATCCTCGGTGTTCTCCCGGAAGATCACCATGTCGACCTTCTCCGGGTGGACGACAGGCGAGGGCACGCCCGTGAACCATCGCACCGGGCGAAGGCACACGTACAGGTCGAGCAGCTGGCGGAGAGCCACGTTCAGCGATCGGAAGCCGCCGCCGACAGGGGTCGTGAGCGGGCCTTTGATGCCGATCAAGTGGTCCCGCATGGCCTCGACCGTGTCCTCGGGCAACCATTGCCCGGTCTCCTTGAAGGCCTTCTCGCCGGCGAGCACCTCCTTCCAGGAGATGCGCCTGCTGTGCTTGGCAGCCGCAGCATCGAGCACGAGTCGCGCGGCCGGCCAGATGTCCACTCCGATCCCGTCCCCTTCGATATACGGGATGATGGGTTCGTCCGGCACCTGGAGCGCGCCGGTTGGCGCCATGGTGATCTTCGAGGGCATACCGGCGAGCCTAGTGAAGGGGTAGACGTGGAGCAGCTAGCGGGCAAGGTCGCTGTGGTGACGGGAGCGGCCAGCGGGATCGGGCGTGCGCTGGCTGGCCGTTTCGCAGCCGAGGGTATGCGAGTCGTGCTCGCCGACGTCGAGGAGCCCGGCCTCGAGGCAGCGGTCGCCGAGCTGCAGTCCTCTGGGGCCGAGGTGACCGGCGTTCGAACCGACGTCGCCGTGGCAGCCGACGTAGCGCACCTCCGGGACGCCACAATTCAAGCCTTCGGCGAGGTCCATGTCGTGTGCAACAACGCCGGCGTCGCCACGGGCGGACCGATATGGGAAGTGTCGCTCGAGAGCTGGCGGTGGGTCCTCGGTGTGAACTTGTGGGGCGTCATCCACGGGGTCCACGCCTTCACACCTCTCCTCGTCGAGCAGCGCGAGGGCCACATCGTGAACACGGCATCGGCGGCCGGGATCACCTCGGTGCCCTTCATCGGTCCGTATGCCACCACCAAGCATGCGGTCGTGGCGCTGTCCGAATCGCTGGCCCTCGACCTTGCCGGCACAGGCGTCGGCGTCTCGGCCCTGTGCCCGATGTGGGTGCGAACACGGATTCACGAGTCGACTCGCAATGCCCCTCCTTCAGTCCTGGCCGCCGAGGAAGGCCGCGGCCTCTTGACCCCCGAAGGCGTATCACTCCTTGCAGGCTTCGTCGAAAGCGGTCTCGACCCAGCCGTCGTGGCAGGGCACGTGGTGGAGGCGGTCAAAACGGACCGTTTCTATGTGTTGCCGCACCCGGCCGTGAAGGACGCTGCGGTCGAACGCGCCCGGCGCATCGCGGAAGACGCGGCTCCTGCGTCCGTCCCGCTGTTCGGCTAAGCCCCGGCCATCGCGCCGGCGCGCCGTTCGGCGGCGAGCACGGCGTTGCGGAGAAGCATCGCCCGGGTCATCGGGCCGACCCCGCCGATGCGAGGCGTGATCCAGCCCGCGACCTCCTGCACGGATTCCTCGACGTCCGACAGCAGCCGCTTTCCGTCCCGGGATACCCCGGCACCCACCACGGCGGCACCAGGCTTGACCATGTCGCGGGTCACCAGGTTCGCCCGGCCGGCCGCTGCGACCACGATGTCTCCTTGGACGACGTACTCGCCGAGGTTCGGCACACCGGTGTGCACGACGGTGACCGCTGCGTTCAGGCCGGGCCGCTTCAGCGCCAGCAGCAGGGCGAGCGGCCGACCGATCGTCAGCCCCCGCCCGATGATCACGACATGGCGCCCGCTCACGGGCACGTCGTAGGCGGCCAGCAGTTCGACGATCCCCGCCGGGGTGCACGGGAGCGGCCCGGGCGCGCCCATCACGAGACGCCCCAGGTTGACCGGGTGCAGCCCGTCGACGTCCTTGTCCGGGTCGACGGCCATCAGCGTCCGCTCCTCGTCAAGGCCCCCCGGCAGCGGTAGCTGGACCAGGAGCGCGTCGACTTCGGGGTTCGCGCTGAGCGACCGGACCACCGACTCGAGGTGCTTCTGGGTCACGTCACCGGGCAGCTCCTCGTGCACGGACACGATCCCGACCTCGGCGCAGTCCTGGTGCTTCATCGCCACGTACCGGGCGCTTGGTGCGTCGTCGCCCACGAGGACGGTCCCGAGCCCGGGGGTGACGCCGGCAGCCTTCAACAAGGCAACCCGCTCGGACAGCTCCGCCCGAACCCGGGCGGCGAGCGCCTCTCCGTCCAGCAGGATGGCGGCCATCAGTGGCGGAAGTGGCGCTCGCCCGTGAGCACCATCGAGATCCCACGCTCGTCGGCCGCCGCGATCACCTCGTCGTCGCGAAGTGACCCGCCCGGCTGCACGACGGCCGTCACACCGGCATCGATCACCGCGTCCAACCCATCTCGAAACGGAAAGAAGGCGTCACTCGCCCCCGCTCCCCCTTGCGCTCGTCCGGCAGCCTTGCGATTGGCGATCCCCGCCGCGTCCACCCGGTTCTGCTGTCCGCAGCCGATGCCGACCACTTGCCCACCGTAGGCCAACACCACCGAATTCGACCACGCCCGGCCGCAGACCCGCCAGGCGAGCTCCAGATCGCGCCACTGCTGGTCGGTCGGGGCGATCCTCGTGGCCACGCGCCACGTCTCGGGCGCGGACCTTTCCCGGTCCGGCTCCTGCACGAGGAAGCCGCCATCGATCTGGCGCAGCCCGAGCTTCGGATATGAGGGGGGCGGCGCCTCGATCACCCGGAGGTTCTTCCTTCGCTCCGCGAATCGGGCGAGGGCACCTTCGTCGAAGGCCCGTGCAACGAGGACGTCGGCGAGCGGGCTCTCGACGATCTGGTCCGCGAGCGCCTCGTCGACGTGACCGCTGAGCGCCACGATCCCGCCGAAGGCCGAGACCGGGTCTCCGTCGAGGGCCAGCGCATAGGCCTTCGCCAAGTCGTCCGATATGGCAGCCCCACACGGGTTCGTGTGCTTGACGATCACCGCCCCGGCGAGGTCGCGGCCGTAGCTGAGGCCGTCGGGCCCAGTGAGCTCGTGCACGAGCTGCCACGCCGCCTCGGCGTCCAGCAGGTTCAAGTAGGACAGCTCCCGGCCGCCGTGCTGGACGGCAGCCTCCCACCAGCCGGGAGTCTCTCCGCGCGTGCGGTAAGTGGCCGCCCGTTGATGCGGGTTCTCCCCATAGCGAAGCTCCTGGACGCGCTCCAGCGCGAGGTGCAACGTGGGCGGCAGGACTTCGGGGACGTGCTGGCCTCCACCTCCCACTTCATCCAGCCAACGTACGATCGCGGCGTCGTACGCGGCCGTGTAGGCGAAGGCGGCACGTGCCAGCTTGCGACGCGTCGCGTCGCCCACCGCCCCTTCCCTTCGCAGCTCGTCGAGAACGAGCCCGTAGTCGCCCGGATGCACGATGACGGTGACGTGGGCATGGTTCTTCGCGGCAGCTCGGACCATCGTCGGTCCGCCGATGTCGATCGTCTCGATCGACGGTTGCGACTCGAACGGGTAGAGGTTGCAGGCCACGAGGTCGATCGCTGTGATGTCCTGGGCAGCGAGGTCCTGTAGGTGGGACTCGATCGACCGGTCCGCGAGGATGCCGGCATGAATGGCCGGGTGAAGAGTCTTCACGCGCCCGCCCAGCATTTCGGGCACGCCTGTGACCTCGGCAACCTCCGTGTAGTCGATCCCGCATGCCTCGAGGATTCCCCCCGTGCCCCCGCTCGCGACGAGCTCGACACCGAGGGCAGCGAGGCCGGCCGCGAAGGCCTCGAGGCCCGTCTTGTCGTAGGCGGAGAGAAGAGCGCGCATGACCGGCGACGCTACCAGGGGGGTGCTGAGCGAGGCATAGTCGCCAGTTCATCGAGCACGCGTCGAATCGTCTCCGGGTACAGACGGCGCTCGACGACCTTGATCCGCTCGTGCAGCGTCGTCACGGTGTCGCCGGGGAGGACCGGCACGGCCTCCTGGGCGAGGATCGGTCCCGCGTCCACCTCCAAGGTGACGACGTGCACCGTGCACCCGGTGACTTCCACGCCGGCTGCGAGCGCCTCCTCGACGGCATGCCAGCCCTTGAACGCCGGGAGGAGCGCCGGATGGGTGTTCAGGATCCGGCCCGCGTAGACGTCGTGAATCGCCTTCGCGAGCACTGTCCCGTAGCCGGCCATGGCGACGACTGCGACCTCATAGGGTGCGAGCGCCGCGACGACTTCGGCGGTGTAACGGTCCCGGTCGAAGCTCTTTCCAAAGCTCGTGCGCTCGATCCGTTCGACGGGTATGCCTGCCCGCTCGGCGACATTCTCCGCCTCGCAGACACGGTCGACGAGCACGACGGCGATCGGCAGAGCGGCATCGGCGAGGGCGGAGAGGATCGTGCCAGAGCCCGACGCCAGGACGGCTATTGTTTGGGTACCGTCCCGGTGGGAGGCGGGTGACAACAACACGGCTGCGGTCTCGCAGGCGTGGAGAACACGATCAGCAGCGGAGGGGCCCTGGTCGGACATCCAGGTCATCATGCCTGCCTACCAGGTCTGACGCTGCGACGTCATTGCTCGCTACGCTCGGCCGAGACATCTTGGGACGGATGAGGAGTATTTCGTTGAACGACGACCCCCAGGGCAACGGCTGGTGGCTCGCGTCCGACGGCAAGTGGTACCCGCCGGATTTGCACCCGTCGGTTCGCCCGTCGGTACCGGACGACGAGGATCGTATCGCTGCCCTCTTCGATGCCGCGATCGGCGTTGCCCGGGTCCGTGAGAAGGTCGCCGCCCAGGTCCACAGCGAACGGAGGACCGGATCTTCGACCTCCGGGAACGGCAACGACAGCCATCTGGGCACCCAGCGCTTTGGTCGCCGAAGCTCCGACCAGGGAATCGGGGTACACCACGGAGCCGAGCCCCAGCCCCGCTTCAGGTCTCGCGAAACACAGAATTGGCCATACGAGACACGGGACCCCTCGGCATCAGGGACGCGGAAGCCCCAGTCCCGGAAGAGACCTGGCCCCCGGGAGAGGCCCGAGCTCCGGCGTCCGCCGCTGTCGCCGCTGTTCGGGTCTGAGCTCGCTACGCCTCCGCCTCCGCCACCCGCTCCACCCGCTCCATCCGCGGGAGTGCGGAGTTCGGGTCCAGCCCCGGAGCCCGAGCCCCGAATCGGCTCGGAGCTGAATTGGCCGCCCGTTCGGGGAGCTTCCATCGCGCCTCCTCCACCAGTACCCCGCTGGAAGCCCGAGACCCGGACCGAACGAGGCTGGCCGCCAGAACGAGTGACTTCCGTCGCGCCGGCGTCGCCGGAGACTGCGCCCTTACCCGCACCCGCTCCCGAACTCGAGCCTCCCCGGGCCTCGCTCGCGCCCGAACTCGAGCCTCCCCGGGCCACGCTCGCGCCCGAACCGCCGGAAGCCACGCCCCAGCCTCCGGAGGCCTCTCCGATCCTCGGCCCGAGCCTGCCTCCCACGGCACGCCGTCGCCCTTCGGCGATCCGGCCCACCTCGGACCTTCGCCAGGCAGTAGCCGGCGCTGTGGCCCGCGCCGCGGCTCAGGGTCCGCTGGTACCGCCGGGACCCGAAGGTTCGGCCGGCGGTATGCCTCAGGCGCCTCAACCGTCGTCGTTCGGGCCGGAGATCCGCCCTCCGTCCTCCTTACCCGAGGAGCCGTCGTCCCCGGAAAAGCCCGCCACCCCTCTCGTAGCCGATCAACAGGCGCTGGACCCGTATGAGGAATTCGCAAAGCTTGCAGTGAACTGCGCCATGGTCGAGACCGCCTTGCGCCAGCAGGACCGGTCGTCGGACTGGCCTGTGGAGGAAGCCGCAGGGGTCGTCGCCGTCGTCGAGGCCGAGCCGGAGGCCGAGCCCGAGCCTGAGGCCGAGCCCGAGCCTGAGGCCGAGCCGGTGGAGACAGCAGCCGTCGAGCCTCAAATAGTTCAACCGGACCCATACGAGGAGTTCGACAGGCTGGTGAGTCAGTTCGCCCTGAGCGAGAAGGCCCTGAGACGCCAGCTGGACAGGTTGTCGAGCTCGAGCGCCCAGGCCCTCGAGCCGGCGCCTGAGCCAGAAGTCGAGCTCCAGCCAGTGACATCAGCCGCTGTCACGCCTGAAGCCCCTCCGCCCGAGGAGCTACCGGCTGCGGGCGCCGCGAATGGCAACCAGCAGGCGTCGGACCCTTACGAGGACTTCGCCAGGCTGGCACGTCAGCACGCCATAGCCGGAGCCTCCCCCCGGCGCCAGGCAGATCGGCCGTCGACTTTGGCGCCGGCCCCCGCCCCTGCCCCTGCGGAGCTCCCGGAACCGTCCTCAGCGCCCGCCGGCTCAGAGCTCGCACCCAAGGAGGAAGAGATCCCCTGGCCGGTCGGCGAACGCCGGTCGGCGGCCCGACAGGCTCGAAAACCGCTTCCCGCCGTGCTTCAGGCGGCAGTCGCATCGGGACCGTCGCTCGCCGAGTCCGGCGAATCGGCCTCGCGGCCTCTCGCTTCCCGGAGACCCCCCGGAGCCAACGACGGCCTCCAGGACGGGCCGGCAGCCAACGGCAGGCGACCGGGCATCGTCCGCCGGTACGGCTCCGCGATCGCGATCATCGTGATCTTCGCTGCAGCGGCAGCAGTCGCCGCCGGAATCGCCGCGATCCGGGGCCCGACGGCCCCGGATCAAGCCGCGGCGAACAACGTGGTACTCGCTGCCGGCGACTTCCCGCCCGGGTGGCACGTGTCCAGCGCAGCGATCACACCCAATTCGTACGGAGTGGGCTCGGTACTCTTCACGCCCTCGATCGTGCAGGGCTGGCTCACGGCACACCCGGGATGCGCCACCGAACTGAAGACCATTAGGATCGCCATGACGCCTTCGGCCGGCAACCCGACCGCGGTCGCCTCGACGCAGGCAACCACACAGGGCCCTCTGGGCGGATCGCGGCAGATCTTGGACACTGCCGCCTTCCACGTCAGCGCGGCCCAAGTGAGCGCCCAGGCGGCCGCTTTCCGCACGTGGCTCACCGAGCCGCGCGTGACGACATGCATCAGCCAGTACTGGACCGCAGCTCTGTCGGCCGAACTGCCAGGTTCCCACGTCGTGGCGACCGTGTCCGAACCAACGGTTCCGGTGTTGCCCGGGAGCCCACCCGTGTGGGCCATGTCGATGAGCGGCACCGAGACCCTGGGGCACGTCGTGTCCCCGATCCGTTTCGAGATCACGTCGTTCGCGGTCGGTCGCGACCAGGTGTCCTTCGTATCAGCATCGAAGCTCGATCCACTCCTAGCCGGCCTGGACAGGACGCTGCTCGTCACCCTGGCGACGCAAGCCGAGCGCTACCCCTCCTGAGCCCGGCCGCCCCCAGGGCCACCGGTGCGAGCCGGTGGGCTCAGTCCAGGTACCGGTACATCGGCATCTCGCGCGTGAGCTCGGCCACCCGCACTCCTAGAGATCCATCGGCATCCTCACCGCCGCTTTCCAGCGCGTCCGAGAGGATGCTGCCGACTTCCGCGAACTGCTCCGGGGTGAATCCCCTCGCAGCGAGCGCGGCCGCCCCGAAACGAAGTCCCGAGCAAGCCGGCTCGACGAGCGGGTCGTAGGCCAGCGCGATCGCGTTGGCAGAAATCCCGATCGTGTTGAGGCATCGGAGCGTCGCCCAGGCCTCACGACCGCCGGGCGCCAGATCCACGAGGAATTGGTGAACGTCGGTGCCACCGGTGACGACGTGCGCCCGCGTGCGTGCCTCGGCTTCCACCAGCACCGCAGCCATCGTCCGGGCTCCTTCCAAAGTGCGCTCCATCCGCTCCCGGAATGCTTCGGTCCCGGCCAGCTTGAAAGTGACAGCCTTGGCGGCGATCACGTGCGGAAGGGGGCAGCCCTGCTCGCCGGGATAGACGGCGGCGTCGATCCGCTCGGCGAGGTCACGGCGGCACAGTATGGCTCCGCCCCGAGCGCCGCCGAGGGTCTTGTGAACCGTCATCGTGCACGCGTCAGCAAACGGAACCGGATCAGGGTGGACCCTCGCGGCCACCAACCCGGCGATGTGAGCCATGTCGACGACAAGCGCAGCGCCCACCTCGTCGGCGATCTCACGAAAGCGCGCAAAGTCGAGGTGCCGGCTGTAGCACGACCAACCGGCGAAGATGACCTTCGGTCGGTGCTGGCGCGCGAGCGCCAGCACTTCGTCCATGTCCACGAGGCGGTCTTCCCGCCTCACGTGGTAGGCGAGTGCCCGGTAGTAGCGCCCTGCGAACGTCTCGGGCGCGTAGTGAGTCGGATGTCCCCCGTGCGTGAAGTCGAACCCGAGAACCGCGTCGCCCGGCTCGCACAGGGCGTGCAGTACGGCCGCATTGGCGTTGGCGCCCGAATAAGACTGCACGTTCGCGTGATCGGCCCCGAAGAGCGCCTTTGCTCGCTCGATCGCCAAGCGCTCGATCTCGTCGATCCAGTCGCAGGTGTCGTAATCACGGCGACCCGGATAGCCGTCCGCATACTTCGTCGTCAGGATCGACCCTTGCGCCTCGAGCACCGCTCGAGGGGGCACGCTCTCGGAAGCGACCAGGTCGAGCGTCGACCGTTGGCGGGCAAGCTCACCCTTGATCGCAACGCTCACCTCAGGGTCGAGGGCCTCGAGCGTCGCCTCGAAGGGGCTCACATCGGTGCTGTGTTGTGTCACTGAAGCAAGCTACTGGGCGGCAGCGGCGTCGGGCACGGTGACGCGGACCGTCGGAGGTCCGGCACGTCCGGAGGCCGTAGGCGCCGGCACCGCCTCGCGTCGCGCCGCAGCGTGCCTGACCGACAGCACCAGCACGACCGCTGCAGCGATCGCGCTGACGATTCCGCCGGCGAGGAGGCCCCACCGCGCGCCGAGCTCCTGGGACAACCAGCCCACAAGCGGCGCCCCGAGCGGGGTCCCGCCGGCGAAGACCAGCATGTACACCCCCATCACGCGGCCACGCATCTCCGGTGCCGATGCGAGTTGCACGCTCGAATTCGCGGCAGTCGAGAACGTGATGGCAGCAAAGCCCGCCGGGACGAGCGCAATCGCAAGCAGGACGAAGCTGGGCATCAGCCCGACACAGACCTCGAGCAACCCGAACGCGAGCGCCGAGATGATCACGAGGCGGGTCGTGGGATGCTCGCGTCGAGCGCCGAACAGCGCCCCGATCAACGACCCGGCGGCGAGCACCGAGGAAAGTAGGCCGAACGCTCCTGCACCTCGGTGGAACACCACCTTGTCGACGAGCGCAATCGTGATCTGGAAGTTGAAGCCGAACGTCCCGACGATCCCGACCAGGACGATGGGCAACAGCAGCTCCTTGCGCTGCCGCACATACGACAGGCCCTCCCGCACGCTCCCTCGCTGGCGTGAGAGACGAGGAGCGGGGAAGAGCTCGCTCGGGCGCATCATGAGCAAACCGGCGATGACCGCGATGAATGAAGCCGCGTTGCCGAGGAAGACCCACGCCGTGCCGATGCCGTCGATGAGCAGGCCCGCCGCGGCCGGCCCGACAATGCGCGCGGCGTTGAACGTGGCGCTGTTCAACCCGACGGCATTCGACAGCTCGTCGCCACCGACCAGCTCGGACACGAAAGCCTGGCGGGTCGGGTTGTCAACGGCGGTCGCCACCCCGAGCAGAAAGGCGAACAGGTAGACCTCGTACAAGGTGGCCGCACCGAGCAGGTCCAGCAGCCCGAGTCCAAGCGCGAGCATGCCCATCGACACCTGCGTGCCCAGGATGAGCTTGCGCTTCGAGAACCGGTCGGCGATCACGCCCCCTTGCAGGCCGAAGAGCAGGAGCGGCAGGAACTGGAGTCCCGTCGTGATGCCAATGGCGGACCCGCTGTTGTGGGAAAGGCGGAGCACCAGCCAGTCTTGGCCGACCCGCTGCATCCATGAGCCGGTCAGCGATACAAGCTGGCCGGCTGCGAAGAGCCGGTAGTTGCGGATTCGAAGCGACCGGAACGTGCGGTTCACGAATCCGCCAATCTCTCGATGATCGGGGCGGCCACACGCAGGGCCTCGCGCTCGGCCGGCGAGAGCTCTTCGAGGCGGCGCGCCAACCATGCCTGCCGCCGGTTGCGGTCCTCGGCGAGCAGCTCGCGACCGGATTCGGTGAGTGCGATCACGCACTGGCGCCCATCGGTCTCGTGGGGGTCTCGGTGCACGAGCCCGAGCTCCTCGAGCGCGGCGACGACACGCGTCATCGACGGTGGCTGTACGCGCTCAGTTGCAGCGAGCTGCGTGGGCGACCGTGGGCCGTCTCTGTCGATGATGCCCAGCACGGACAGCTGGCTGACGGTGAGGCCTTCGCTGCTGCGCTCGGCCCTCAGCCGCCGAGCCAGGCGCATCACTCCGATGCGAAGAGCGCTGGCGAGCCCGGACACGTCCGCCCGGCTTGATCGCGTAGCTCGTCCTGCTCGCACCGAATCCCATACCCTTCGCATGACTCATTAGCTGTGCTAAGCATTTTAGGCAACCTAGCCGGCCCTTGCAACGCCGTGGGCTGACCGGTCAGCCGCCTCAATTGGCGGCGTGGCTGACCGGACGTACGTCGAAGCCCTCGGCTCTCGCCGCGTCCAGCACGGCTTTTGCGTGCTCACGGTTCCGCGTCTCGAGCACGATGTGCACGGCGGTCTCGCGCACATGTAGGTCGTAGCCCTCACGCAGATGCTCCACCGTCACGAGATTCGCACCGCTCCCGCCGATGCAGGTGAGCAGGCGTGCGAGGCTGCCCGGCCGGTCGGTGATCCGGGCGAAGAGCACGACCCTCCTGCCCGCGTTCGTTTCGTGCCGGCGAATCACCGGCGACAGTAGGCCGGTGTCGACGTTGCCCCCCGACAGCACCACGACCGTCGTGCCGGACGCCGGCGGCGTGATCCGGCTCCCCATCAATGCGGCGGCACCAACGGCGCCCGCGCCCTCGACAACGAGCTTGGAACGCATGAGAAGCATCACGATCGCGTCCGCGATCTCGTTCTCGCCAACCGCAACGATCTCGTCGACATGGCGCTCGACCAGCCCGAGAGTGATCCCGCTCGGTCGCTTCACCGCGATCCCGTCCGCCAGTGTCGCCCCGCCGGTGACACCGACCTGCCTGCCTGCTTCTTGAGAAGCCAGGAAGGGGGCGCAAACGGCTGCCTGAACGGCGACGACCTTCACCTGCGGTGCAAGCGCGTCGATTGCACAGGCGATCCCGGAAACCAGCCCGCCGCCACCGAGGGGCACGATCACCATGGCGAGGTCGTCGATGTCCTGAATCAGCTCGCAACCGAGGGTTCCTTGCCCAGCCACGATCGCAGGGTCGTCGAAGGGGTGCACGAAGTGGAGGCCGCTCTCCCTGGCCCGCGCCTGAGCCAGGAGCACGCAGTCGTCGAGCGAGTCCCCCTCGAGATGCACCGAAGCGCCGTAGCCGATCGTCGCATCCGCCTTGGAGATCGACGCCTCGGCCGGCATGTACACCTCGCACGGCACGCCCGCCGAGCGTGCCGCGAACGCCGCGGCCTGAGCGTGGTTGCCTGCCGAGGCGACCACGATGCCAGGCCAGGCTCCGTCGCCGAGAGCAGCGAGCTTGGCCGACGCTCCCCGAATCTTGAACGAGCCGGTTCGCTGGAGGTTCTCCGCCTTCAACACGATGCGCGAGTCCGTGAGCTCGCTCAGGACCCGGCAGTTGTAGAGCGGGGTGTGGACCGCGATTCGCTGCACGGCGGGAAGGACGGCTTGGATGTCCTCGAGCCTGATCTCCCCTGCCGCACCAAGAGCACCAAACGCGCCCGCAGCACCATACGTCGGCTCTCCCGACGTCATCGCATCACCGGATCGTCGTCACAGTTTCCGCACGAGCCCTACCATGAGCTCGCCCGCCTCGGTGGGGTTCTTTGCGACGAGCACGCCCGCGGCCGCCAGGGCTTCCATCTTGGCCTTGGCCGTCCCCCTGGATCCCGAGACGATCGCGCCGGCGTGACCCATCTTGCGTCCCTCGGGAGCGGTGACGCCCGCGATGTACGCGACCACGGGCTTGTCCATCGAGGACGCGATGAAGTCAGCGGCTCGTTCTTCGCCGTCGCCCCCGATCTCGCCGATCATCATGACCGCCCGGGTCTCCGGGTCGTCCTGGAACGCTGCGAGAACGTCGACGAACGAGGTTCCGGGAACCGGGTCGCCTCCGATGCCGACGCAGGTCGTCTGACCGACGGATTGCTGGGACAGCTCGTGCAGAGCTTGGTAGGTCAAGGTGCCCGATCGGCTGACGATCCCGACCGGGCCTCCGGGCAGGGCGATGTCGCCCGAGGTGATGCCGATGTTGCACTTCCCCGGCGAGATGAGACCAGGACAGTTCGGGCCGATCAACCGGGTGCGGGGGAAGTCGCGGCGGAGGCGGGCATTCACGAGCGCCTCGTCCTTGGCCGGGATGTGCTCGGTGATGCAGACCACGAGGCGAATGCCGGCCTCAGCGGCGTCGAGGATCGCCATTGGGGCTCCTCGAGGTGGCACTGCGATGAAGCTCGCATCTGCCCCGGTTGCGACCACCGCCTCGGCAACGGAGTCGAAGATCGGGATGCCGTCCACGTCCTGCCCGCCCTTGCCGGGCGTGACCCCGGCAACGACCTTCGTCCCGTAGTCGCGGTTCCGCAGGCCGTGAAAACGGCCCTGGCTCCCGGTGAGACCCTGAACGACGACTCGCGTGTTCTCGTCGACGAAGATGCTCACTCGCTCGAACCTCCCCGGGGGCCGGGCGTGCCCAGTGTGCCGGGCCTGCCGGGCGTGCCGGGCGTGCCGGCGAGCTCAACCGCACGCCGCGCTGCACTGAGCATGGTCGGCTCGCTGAGGATCTGCTCCGAGGATCGCTCGGCAATGATCCTCCGGGCCTCGGCCTCGTTGGTGCCGTCGAGTCGCAGGACGATCTGCGAGGAGATGTCGACGCGTTCGAGCGCGGCCAAGATGCCTCGCGCGATGTCGTCGCAGCGAACGATCCCCCCGAAGATGTTCACCAGGATCACCCGGACGTTCGGGTCGGTGTTGATCACCTCGAGCGCGTTCGCCATGACGTCAGAGTCGGCGCCGCCGCCGATGTCGAGAAAGTTCGCGGCTGCGCCACCCACCTGGTTCACCACGTCGAGGGTGCTCATCGCGAGACCGGCCCCGTTCGCGATGATCCCGACCGACCCGTTGAGCCCGATGTACTGCAGCCCTTTCGACTTGGCAAGGCGCTCACGTTCGTCGATCTGGCCGAGGTCTGCAATCTGTGCCCATTCCGGGTGGCGAAACGCGGCGTCGTCGTCGAGAGTCACCTTGGCGTCAAGCACCCGAACTTGGCCGTCGGTCGTGAGTACGAGCGGGTTGATCTCGACGAGATCGGCGTCGCCCTCGATGTAACAGTCGTACAGCTTCGCGAGGATCTCAGCAGCACCCTCCTGTGCTCGAAGGTCGAGCCCAGCGAGGTCGACGAGCTCGCGCAAGGTTTGCAGCGTCACACCATCGAGCGGGTTCACGTGAAGCCGGGCGATGGCATCGGGGTCCTCTTCGACAACTTGTTCGATGTCGACTCCGCCGCGAGCAGAGACCATCGCGAGGTGCAGTTTGGCGGCCCGGTCGAGCGTGAAGCTCGCGTAGTACTCCTTGGCGATGTCCGTGGCCGCTTCGATCCAAAGGCGCCGTACCACGTGGCCCTTGATGTCCATGCCGAGGATGTTGCCCGCGTGCTCGGCGACCTCCTGCCTGGAATAGGCGACCTTGACCCCGCCTGCCTTTCCGCGGCCGCCCACCTGAACCTGGGCCTTTACGACGACGGGGTAGCCGAGCCGCTCGGCGGCAGCTTCGGCCTCGGCCACGGTATCGGCGGTCTCTCCGGGCGGGACGGGCAGCCCGTAACGCTCGAAGTACTGCTTCCCCTGGTATTCGACGAGGTCCACGTGCCGCCTTCCTGCCAGTCGCTTCAGTCGTCGCTCGGCCCGGATTGGCCGGACTCGGACTGGTCGGTCTGGCCGGACTGGTCGGTCTGGCCGGACTGGTCGGTCTGGCCGGACTGGTCGGTCTGGCCGGAC
>Ga0209415_10002730_pt1 | contig 33005 bp, 26 predicted proteins | sample PeaSoiSIISIP2007_FD_187696 | JGI IMG/M metagenome (GOLD analysis project Ga0209415, IMG submission 187696) | Peat soil microbial communities from Weissenstadt, Germany - SII-SIP-2007 (SPAdes) (version 2) | ecosystem: Environmental > Terrestrial > Soil > Wetlands > Peat | place: Germany... | reverse complement strand
GCCGGGGCGAAGTGCTGACGGTGGCAACCATCCAGTCGGAGTTCGGCTCGCGCTTCCAGATCACCGGGCTGGGCAACGCGCAAACGGCCAATGACCTGGCGCTGCTGCTGCGCGCCGGCGCCCTGGCGGCGCCGATGCAGATCATCGAAGAGCGCCTGATCGGACCCTCCCTGGGCGCGACCAACATCGAGTCGGGCTTTCGCTCCACCGAGTTCGGCTTTGCCGCCATTTCGGTCTTCATGATTCTGTACTACGTCGTGTTCGGCGCCGTGTCGGTGCTGGCGCTGGCCATCAACCTGATGCTGCTGGTTGCCCTGCTGTCGCTGCTCCAGGCGACGCTGACCCTGCCCGGCATTGCCGCCATCGCCTTCACGCTGGGCATGGCGATCGATGCCAACGTGCTGATCAACGAGCGCATCCGCGAGGAATTGCGCAAGGGTACGGCGCCCCAGCAGGCGATCGCACAGGGCTACGAGCGCGCCTTTGCCACGATCCTCGATTCCAACGTGACGACGCTCATCGCCGGCGTGTTCCTGTTCATGCTGGGCTCGGGCCCGGTGCGCGGCTTTGCGGTGGTGCATGTGCTGGGCATACTCACCTCGATATTCTCGGCAGTTTTCATTTCGCGCGGCGTTGTGAACCTGCTGTACGGCTCGCGCCGGCGCCTGCAGTCGGTTCCGATCGGCCAGATCTGGCGCCCGAGCGCCGCGGCCGGCGGGGCCGCGCGTGGCTGATTCCGGCCAGGGTCTTTGAAGGGAGCTATCCATCCATGGAATTTTTCCGCATCCACCGGACCATTCCGTTCATGCGTTACGCGCTCGTCTTCAACGTGATCTCGCTCATCACGTTCCTGACGGCGGTGGGATTTCTCGCCTTTCGCGGGCTCAACCTGTCGATCGAGTTCACCGGCGGCACCGTGATGGAAGTCGCCTTTCGCGCGCCGGCGAACCTCGAGGGCATACGCTCGGCCATTGGCGCCACGGAGAAGGGCGAATTCCAGGTCCAGAGCTTTGGCTCGGCCAACGACGTCTTGATTCGCCTGCCGGCGCGCGCCGGGTTCACCTCGGGCCAGCAGGCCGAACAGGTGTTCTCAGCCCTCACCGCCGTCCCGTCCGCGGGCGAAGCGCCCGCCTGTGCGGCGGTGCATGCCGACTACGCAAAGTTCATCCAGCTGCCGCAGGCCGAGCGCAGCCCGGAGGCCTCGGCGCCGCTGCTCAACGCCCAGCATCAGCTTGCCGGCCAGTGCACCGAGCTGCGCCGGGTCGAGTATGTCGGCCCGCAGGTCGGCTCGGAGCTGGCCCAGGACGGCGGCGTGGCGCTGCTCATGGTCGTGCTGGGCATCGCCCTGTATCTGGCGATCCGTTTTGAAAAGAAGTTCTCCGCCGCGGCCATCATTGCCAACTTGCACGACGTCGTTCTGGTGATCGGCATGTTCGCCATCTTCCGCTGGGAATTCTCGCTGCCGGTGCTGGCGGCGGTGCTGGCGGTGCTGGGGTACTCGGTCAACGAGTCGGTCATCATCTTCGACCGGGTGCGGGAGCACTTTCGCACCATGCGCAAGGCGAGCGTGGTCGAGGTAATCGATTCGGCCATCACGGCCACCATCTCGCGCACCATCATCACGCACGGGGCGACCCTGACGATGACGGTCACAATGCTGCTCTTCGGCGGACCGGCCCTGCACAACTTCGCACTGGCGCTCACCCTGGGCATCTTGTTCGGCGTGTACTCCTCGGTCTTCGTCGCCGCGGCCATTGCCAAGTACCTGGGCGTGAAGCGTTCGGACCTGGTGCGCCCGGTCAAGGACGAGCGCGCGGTCCTGCAGTAGCGGGCGGCGGCCGCACGCGGCGGGTCTTGCCCGAAATGCCGCACAGCGCGCCCGGCCGCGGACCGCCGCGGCAATCGCGAGCGAGCGTGGTCCTCTGGGATCTGCCGACACGGCTGTTCCACTGGTCGCTGGTCGTGTGCACGGTCAGCGCCTGCGCCAGCGCACAACTGGGCGGTGACAGCGCATTGCGCCTGCATTTTCTGAGCGGCTATGCGGTCCTGACCCTGGTCGGCTTTCGCCTCCTGTGGGGTTTTGCCGGGCCGCAGTACGCGCGCTTTGGCCAATTCGTGCGTGGGCCGGCGGCGACGCTGGGGTACGCCGCCTCGCTGCTGCGCGGGCGGCAGGGCGCGTACGCCGGCTACCCGGGGCACAACCCCCTGGGCGCCCTCTCCGTCTTGGCGCTGCTCGCGGTCTGCGCAACGCTGGCCGGCAGCGGACTCTTTGCCAGGGACGACATCGCGAGCGAAGGCCCCCTGGCGCGCTTGGTTTCCGAAGCCCTGGTCGGTCGCTGCACCCGGCTGCACGCCTGGGGCGAGGTCATCTTGTACACCCTGGTGGCGCTGCACCTGTGCGCCCTGGCGTTCTACCGTCTGGTCCAGGGCGAGGACCTCGTGCTGCCCATGCTTACCGGACGCAAGGCGCTGCGCGCGCTGGCGGGCAGCGCGCAGGGGCCAAGGCAAGCTGGCGTCGAGCCGTGCGCCGCGCACGCGGACGCGAGCGGCGGGGCCGAGGCGCAGACCTGCGACGATGCGCGCACGCGCGCACGCGCCCTGCTCCTGCTCGGGCTATGCGCGGCCCTGGTCGCGTATCTCGTGCACCTCTAGGGGCCACCCAAGGCCGCAAGTGCCGGCCGGTCGTGGCCGGCGCGCCTTCACTTCTTCCGGCGATAGTCGTCGTGGCAGCTCTTGCATGCCTTGCCGGCTTCGCCGAAGGCGCTGCGGATCGCCGCTACATCGCCGCTGCGGGCGGCGTCGTTGAGTTTGGCGACGCGATCCTGCATTTCCCCGGCAAGCTTCTTGAACCGTTCCTGCTCGGTCCAGATCTCGGGTTTCGCCGCCGAATCGCCGACCTCGGCCGTCCCCTCCACGAACGCCTCGAACGGCAGCGTCTTGAGCGTGTCGATGAGCGCCGTGCTGGCGCGGATGACGTCCAGGTTGGGCTTGCTGTAGTCGAGCTCGCCTTTGATGCGCTGCATGTGGTTGGCCATCAGGAACATCGCCGCCTGGCGGTATTGCACCGCGATCTCCGGCTTGGCAAATTGGCCCCACGCGGGGGCCGCGCACAATGCCGATCCCAGGGCCAGCGCCAGGAACACGGACCTCACTTTCGGTTCCCCCTTGCTCGTCCCGGCGGCCTGCTCAGCAGCGTCGTGCCAGCTCCGCCGCCTTGCCCGTGTAGGTGGCCGGCGTCAGGTCGAGCAGTGCCTGGCGAGCCTGCTCCGGGATCGGCAAGCCGCGCACGAACTCCTGCAGGCCGTGTCGATCGATCGCCTGGCCGCGCGTCAGCGCCTTGAGCTTTTCGTAGGGTTCGGCAACGCCGTAGCGCCGCATCACGGTCTGAACAGCCTCGGCCAGGACCTCCCAGCAGGCGTCGAGGTCGGCCGCCAGCGCAGCCTGGTCGACCTCGAGCTTGTCGAGTCCGCGCAGGCAAGCGTCATACGAGACACGGCAATGGCCGAAGGCCACGCCCAGATTGCGCAGGACCGTGGAATCGCTCAGGTCGCGCTGCCAGCGCGACACCGGGAGCTTCTCGGAGAAGTGGCGCAGCAACGCGTTGGCAATGCCCAGATTGCCTTCGGAGTTCTCGAAGTCTATCGGGTTGACCTTGTGCGGCATGGTCGAGGATCCGACCTCCCCCTCGCGCAGCCGCTGGCGGAAATAGCCCAGCGCGATGTAGCCCCACAGGTCGCGGTCTAGATCGAGCACCACCGTGTTGGCGCGGGCCATCGCGTCGAAGAGTTCGGCCATCCAGTCGTGCGGCTCGATCTGGATCGTGTACGCATTGCATTGCAGGCCTAGGCCCTCGACGATGCCGCGCGCGAACGCCTCCCAGTCGATGTGCGGGGCGGCGACCAGGTGGGCATTGAAATTGCCCACCGCGCCGTTCATCTTGGCCCGGGTCGCCACCTTGCCGATGGTCTCGATCGCCTTGGCCAGGCGCTGGGCAAAATTCGCAAATTCCTTGCCGACCGTGGTCGGCGTGGCCGGCTGTCCATGCGTGCGCGCCAGCATCGCGGTCGATGCATGCTCGTGCGCCAGGGCCCGCAGGCGCGCGTGCACCGCCCGCAGGCTGCCCAGCACGAGGTCGCGACCCTCGCGCAGCATCAGGGCATAGGCCACATTGTTGATGTCTTCCGAGGTGCAGGCGAAATGAATGAATTCGCCCGCGCGGCGCAGCGCGGGCAGCCCCGTGCCGTGCTCCTTGATCCAGTATTCGACCGCCTTGACGTCGTGATTGATGCGCGCCTCGATTTCCTTGATCTGGGCGCAGTCGTCCAGCGAAAAATCGTTCGCCAGGGCGCGCAGCGCCGCGATCGTCGGTGCATCGAACGCCGGCAATTCCGGCAGCCCCAGGCCGGCCAGTCCGATCAGCCATTCCGTTTCCACCCGCACCCGGGCACGCATGAAGGCAAACTCGGAAAAAACCGCGCGCAGATCGCCGGCCACGCGCGCGTACCGGCCGTCCAGCGGCGAGATCGCCGTCAGCGCGGACAACGCGAGCGTAGCGGGGCGGTCAGTAGACACGAGAAAAGGCGAGCGGGCCGACAACGGGTGGATGGCAGCATTCGTCGCCACGGACAGCAGCGGCGCCAGGAGCGTTGCAGTTTAGCATCGGCATGCGCGCGGCCTTGGGAACCGCTCGCGCCCCAAGATATACTGCCCGCACCTACCCGCGCGCGGGTCCGACCGGGCGACGGCGCCCCAGGGTCAAGCGCCGCTTTGCCAGCGCCCCGGCGGCGCAGGCCGGCACCGGGGCCTTGTCCCGGTCTTTGTTAGAGCCAGGCACTCATGTTACGAAATCTGCGTCTGATTGCATCGCCGACCAGCCCATACGCGCGCAAGGTGCGAATCGTCATGGCGGAAAAGCGCATCGAGTGCGAACTCGAAATGACCGACGTCTGGGCGCCCGAGACCACCATTTCCCGCTTCAATCCGCTGGGCAAGGTCCCCTGCCTGATCATGGACGACGGCGGTGCGGTGTTCGACTCGCGGGTCATCGTCGAGTACCTCGATACACTCACTCCGGTCGGGCATCTGATTCCCGCCAGCGGGCGCCAGCGGGTGGAAGTGCGCACCTGGGAGGCGCTGGCCGACGGGATCATCGACGCGCTGGTGCTGGTGCGGCTCGAGCACACCCAGCGCCCCGAGCACGCTCGCTCGCAGGCCTGGATCGACCGGCACCTGGGCAAGGTCGAGGCCGGCCTGCATGCGGCCTCCACCGCGCTGGCGGAGAAGGCCTGGTGCCACGACGAGCGCTTCAGCCTGGCCGACATCGCCCTGGGGGTCACGCTGGGCTACCTCGATTTTCGCTTTCCCGAGATCCGCTGGCGCCCGGATCACCCCAACCTCGCCCGCTACTACGAGAAGCTGGCGGCGCGTCCGAGCTTCCTCGAGACCCTTCCGCCCGCCTAGGGCAGGCTCCGCTGCCCGGCCGCCGAGCGCGGCCGATTCGACCGGCCTCAGTGCGTGGGCTCGGGGGCGAGCGTCCAAGTGCCGCTGGCCCCGCCGCGCTTTTCCAGCAGGCGCACGTTGCCGATGACCATGCCGCGGTCGATTGCCTTGCACATGTCGTAAATGGTGAGCAGGCCGATTTGCACCGCGGTCAAGGCCTCCATCTCAACCCCGGTGGGCGCGTGGGTCTGCACCTGTGCCGTGCACACGACTCGACTGTGTTCGGGTTCGATTGTGAAATCGATCTGGATGCTGGTAATTGGTAGCGGATGACACAGCGGAATCAGGTCGGCGGTGCGTTTGGCAGCCTGGATGGCGGCAACGCGTGCAACACCGAGCACGTCTCCCTTGCCCGAGGTTCCGTCCCGGATCACTGCCAGCGTCGCGGGCGCCATGCTGATGGAGCCGCTGGCGCGCGCCAGGCGCCGCGTCGGCTGCTTTGCGCCCACGTCGACCATTTGCGCCTGCCCGGCGACATCGAAATGCGTCAGCTTCTTGGTCGACTTTGCCATGGGTGCCTTGTAACGATTGCTGACGTCTTTGCGGCGGCCGCCTATTGGCCGGGCCCCGGCAAGCGGGAAAACCCGTCCGGAACCATTTTGCGGGACGGATATCATACAAAGCATCGTCGCCCATCGGCCTCGGCTGCTTGCTGCCCCCGTGAAAATCCCCTTTTTCCGCTGCCTGGTATTTGCCCTCTGCGCGCTGCTGAGCGTCGAGCCGGCGCTCTGGGCGCAGGAGCTCCCGACCCTGGGCGAGGCGGGCGGGGAGGACCTCTCGCCGCTCGAGGAGCGTCATTATGGCGAAGAGATCATGCAGCAGTACATCCGCCGAAGTCCGCAATATCTGGACGACCCGGAGACCATCGAATACATCAACCGGCTGGGCTTCCAGCTCGTGGCCGCCAGCGCCGCGCGAAACATCGACTTCGAGTTCTTCGTGTTGCGCGATGCGTCGATCAACGCCTTCGCGCTGCCGGGCGGCTTTATCGGCGTGCACACCGGGCTGATACTCACCGCGCAGAGCGAATCGGAACTGGCGTCGGTGCTGGGCCACGAAATCGGCCACGTGCAACAGCGCCACCTGGCACGCTCGCTCGCGCGCCAGCGGGATTCGGCCATGATCGCGCTCGGGTCGGTGCTGGTCGCCCTGCTCGCCGCGCGCAGCGGCCAGGGGGCCGAGGCCGCGCTGGCGGTCGGGCAGGCCGCCGCGCTTTCGCGCCAGCTGAGCTTCTCGCGCGACAACGAACGCGAGGCCGATCGCGTCGGTTTCCAGATCCTGGTCGATGCCGGCTTTGACCCGCAGGCCATGGCCGACTTCTTTGCCCGCATGCAGCAGGGCACCCGCGCCTACGCCAGCGTCGCGCCCGCCTACCTGCGCACGCACCCGATGGACGAGGAGCGCATCGCCGACATGCAGGCGCGCATCCGCACCGCCCATACGCACCAGCATGCCGACAGCCTTGACTTCCAGCTCATCCGCGCCCGCCTGCGCGTGCTGCAGGACGAATCGACCCAGGGGCTGCACGACCGCTTGACCAGCTTCACCGACCAGGTAATGCACCATGCCTCGGCCTCCGATACGGCCGCCTACTACGGCATCGCGCTGACCAACCTCAAGCTCAAGCATCCGGGCCCGGCGCTCGAGGCCGCACTGGCGGCGCGCCGCACCACCACCGTGTCGTCGGCAATCCTCGACAACATCGTCCTGCTGGCGCGCTTTGAAGCGGCGACCAACGATGCCGAGCGCGACGCGGCCCTCAAGCTGGCGCAGGAGACCACCACGCACTTTCCACTGTCGCGCTGCGTGGCGATGCAGTACACCGATCTGCTGCAGCGGGCCAATCACCACGCGCAGGCAATTGCCTACCTGCGCGACCAGCTTGCGCTGTCGCACAGCGATCCGGACTTCTACAACTTCCTGGCCATCAGCTATGCCGCGCTCGATCAAAAAACCCTGCAGCACCAGGCCACGGCCGAGCTGTACCTGCTGCTGGGCTCGGCGCCCGCAGCCGTCGAACAGCTGCAACTGGCGCGCCGGGTCGCCGACGCCGACTTCTACACGATGACGGAGGTTGATGCGCGCTTGCGCCAGCTCACCGCACTGGTCCGCGAGGAGCGGGAGGCGGCCAAGAATGCCGGGCGCGGCGGCCCGTAGCGGCAGGAGGATTAGCCGCGGGGCAACCCGGCGACGTCAGGCAGCCTGGCTTTGCGGCCGCGCAGCCCCGGAGTGCTCAAGCACGCGCAGCACCTCGGCCGGGGAACTGGCAAGCAGCTCCTGCGGGCGCCTGCCCTTGAGGCGGGCGTTGGGGGTGGCGAACCAGTTCCCGACCCGAAACGGCTCGGACGATCCCAGGACCTCGAGCGCGCGCTCGACCGCCCCATAGGGGCGGCCACGGCTGTCAAACTGGTAGCGGGGATACAACTCATGGATGGCGAAGATGCGGCCTTCCTGCGTCCAGCGGCGGACCGAACTGACCGCTGACTCGACGGCCAGCGGCGCAAACGACGCCGGGACCGCAACACCGGCATCGAGAAATTCCCCACTGAGCAGCAAGACGGCGACTTCTTCGGCCGACATCCAAGCGTTGGCGGCTTGCCGTCTCTTGCCCGGGGATTCCTGCCGACCCCGTTGAAACGCCAACGAGGCCCAGGAGGGCCCGATTGCGAATCCGCCCAATACCGCCGCTTGCGTCATTGCCTTGTCCTCCCTTGGCCTACGCGCTGGGTGCATTGTTGCCAAACCCGCGTCGCCGTCCAATCGTCCATTCAGACGAGCACGGTACTTATTCGTGCGCCGCCGGACGCGGCTGCTGCGCTAGCGGGGGGCCCGCTCGCCCATTCGGGCCAGATACCACTCGTGGAAGTGCTGCATGCCGTCCTCCATCGGGCTCTGGTAGGGTCCGAAGGCATCGTCGCCGCGCCGCATCAGGGCGAGCCGGCCCCCGTCCATGCGCTCGCCGATCTCGTCATCTTCCCGACACGTTTCCATGTATGCCGCCTGCTGCGCGTGGACAAACTCGCGCTCGAAGGCCGTAATCTCCTCGGGATAGAAAAATTCCACCACGTTGAGCGTTTTTTGCGGCGCCAGCGGGTACAGGGTCGATATCGTCAGGGCGTGCGGATACCACTCGACCATGACGTTCGGGTAGTAGGTGAGCCAGATCGCCCCGTACGGCAAGGGCGCGCCGTTCTGATACTGCATCAGCGCCCGCTGCCAGCGCTCGTACACCGGACTGCCGGCGCTTCCGAGCCGCGCCGAGACCCCCACCGTCTGCACCGAATACGAAGGGCGCAACTCCCACTCGAGGTCCTCGCAGGTGACGAACTGCCCTAGCCCCGGGTGGAACGGCACGACGTGGTAGTCCTCGAGATAGACCTCGATGAAGGTCTTCCAGTTGTAGTTGCACTCGTGCAATTCGGCGCGGTCGAAGCTGTAGCCGGAAAAATCGAGATCCGCGGCGCGACTCATGCCGGCCAGATCGGCGGCAACATCGCGGCTGGCACGCTCAAACAACAAGCCATTCCACTGCTGCAGCGGATAGTTGGTCAGGTCCAGGCAGGGATCGCGCGAGAACTGCGGCGCGCCCAGCAGCCTGCCGCTGGGACTGTAGGTCCAGCGATGGATCGGGCACACGATGCTGCCGCCGGGAGCAACGGAGTTCTGCGCCAGCGAACCGCGGCCCCGGCAGATCAGCGCCTGGCGGTGGCGGCAAACGTTGGAAACGAGTTCGATTCCGTTCTGCGAATGCACCAGCAGGCGCCCTTCCCCCTCCTGCGGCAGCGCGTAGTAGTCGCCCAGCTCCGGCACCATCAGGCAATGGCCAAGGTAGCGCGGGCTCCGGCCGAAGATGACATCGAGCTCGCGCGCAAACAGCGCCTCGTCGAAGTAGCTGGAAACGCCCAGCGGACTGCATGTCGGTCGCGGACGCGTGCTCAGATCGGTCATGTTGCACCCGAGGGAAAGTGACCCGGAAGGGAGCATACCCGTACGGCGGCAAGCAACCGGCGAGGCCACGGGCACCGGTATGCGCTGATCAGGCCCCCTTCTCGAAGAAAGCGAAGATGCGCTCGCGCAGGTACCAATGGTCGCCGCTGCCGCCATCGGTGAAAAAGCCCACGTGGCCACCTTCGACCGGCGATTCGAGCCGTACGTGGCGCGACACCTCGCCCGCCTGCGGCAGGCTCGGCCCGGGAACGAAGGGATCGTTGCGCGCATTGAGCGCCAGCGCCGCGACGGCGATGCCGCCGAGCCAGGGCTTGGCCGAGGCACGCGTCCAGTAGTCGAGCACACTGTCAAAGCCGTGCACCGGCGCGGTAAAGGCGTCGTCAAACTCGTACAAGCTGCGGCTGGCCGCGACGCGGCCAACGTCTGCCAGGCCCGGAAACCGCCGCACCTTGGCAATGGCCTTCTCGTGCAAGGACCGCAGGAACATGCGCGTGTACACGCGGTTAAAGCCGCGGCCCAAGGCAAGACCGCCGGCCACCAGATCAAACGGAGCGCTTACCATCGCGCAGGCGCTGACGATCCGGGCCTCTTCGGCGCGCTCTCCGGCCCACTTGGCCAAGGCGTTGCCGCCCAGCGAAATGCCCACGGCATAGCGTGTGGCCAGCGGCCAGCGCTCGGCCACGCGCCGCAGGATCCAGTCAATTTCGTCGCTGTCGCCGGAATGGTAGGCGCGCGGCAAGCGGTTGGCTTCACCGCTGCAGCCGCGAAAATGCACGACCAGCCCGCGCCAGCTCCGGCGGCTGCAGCCATGCATCATGGCCCGCGCGTAATGCGAACTCGAATCGCCCTCGAGGCCGTGAAACAGCACCATGGTGGTGGCCTCGGGCGCGCCGGCCTCGGGTGCGACGAAGTCGACGTCCAGAAAGTCGCCATCGGGCGTATCCCAGCGCTCGCGCCGGTAGATGACCTCGGGCGCCGGCAGCACGCGCGCGGGCACGATCGTCTGGATGTGCGGCCCCGGCAGCCACCACGGCGCCCGGTAGCCTTCCCTCAGCACGGGCATGGTGGCGCCGCCCGCTGCCGGGCGCGAAGGCCTCGCGGTCGGGCTCGCATGGCGGCCCTGCGGCGGGCGGTCAATGCACGGTGCCCGACGGCGCCTCGACGGCGATCGCCTGCCCCTGGGGCGCCGCGGCGCCGACGTGCATCACCATCTTCCATCCGGCAGGCGTCTTGACGTAGGCATTGCTGGCGAGCACATGCATCAGTTTTCGCACCGAGCCCTGCCGCACCGCGATTTCCTCGATCAGGTTGGTGACGGTCAAGGTTGCGGACTCGAAGCTGTGCCGCGCCAGCGGACGCACCGGCAGCGGACCCGCTTCCAGCAGCGAGGCCCAGGAGGCGCGCACCGCCTGGTAACCGACCAGGCGTGCGGCTCCCGGGTGGGTGCAGCACACCTCGTCGTCCTGCAGCCAAAGTTCGGCCATTGCCTCGATGTCGGCATTCTCCAGCGCCTCGTAAAAGGCCTGTTCGCACTCCTCCGCGGAAGCGAACAGCATCGGCTTGGTAAGACGCTGCATCGGGGCGCGGCAACGCGGGGGTGTCCGGCGATGCGCTTTAGTGTCCAGCCGAGGTGCCTTCACCGGCCAGCGCTTGGCCCGCGGCCAGCCGGTAGCGCGTCCCGCAGTACGGACACATGGTGGTGTTGCCAGCCGTGACTTCGAGGAAGACGCGCGGATGGTGATTCCAGACAGGCATCGAAGGGTTGGGACAGTACGCAGGCAATTCGTCCGCCCGCAATTCGACGATGGGAAGCTCGGGTTGGTTCATACCTTGGTCAGCCAATGACGGTACTGCTCGGCGCGGCCGCTCACGACCTCGAAGAAGCGGTTTTGAATGCGTTCGGTAACCGGACCGCGGTGGCCCAGCCCGATCATACGGCCGTCGAGTTCGCGAATCGGCGTGATCTCCGCGGCCGTTCCGGTAAAAAATGCCTCGTCCGCCAAGTACACGTCGTCACGCGTGAGCGGTTGCGAGAGCACTTCGAGCCCCATGTCGTGGGCCAGCTCCATCACGCTGGCGCGCGTGATGCCCGTCAGGCCCGAGACCAGCTGGGGTTCGACCAGGTGCCCATCGCGCACGAGAAACAGGTTCTCTCCCGCGCCTTCGGCGACGAACCCTGCCGTGTCGAGCAGCAGGGCCTCGTCGTAGCCGTCGCGCGTGGCCTCCAGGTTGGCCAGAATCGAGTTCACGTAGTGCCCCGAAGTCTTGGAGCGCACCATGGAGACATTGATGTGATGCCGGGCAAACGAAGAGGTCTTGACGCGGATCCCCTTCTGCAATCCGTCCTCGCCCAGGTATGCACCCCATGGCCAAGCGGCAATGGCAAGGTGCACCGCGGCTCCCTTGGGACTGACCCCCATTTTTTCCGAGCCGTAAAAGGCGATAGGGCGGATATAGCAGCTGTCGAGCCGATTCTGGCGCACGACCTCGCGGTGCGCCTCGGCGATCTCGTCGCGCGAATAGGGAATCTCCATGAGGAAGATGCGCGCCGAGTTGAAGAGCCGCTCGGTGTGTTCCCGCAGGCGGAAAATCGACGTGCCCTCCACCGTCTTATAGGCGCGCAGACCCTCGAACACTGCCAGTCCGTAGTGCAGCGAATGCGTCAACACGTGCGTGTTGGCCTCGCGCCACGGAACAAGCGTGCCGTCGTACCAGATCCAACCATCGCGGTCGGCCATGCTCATTACCCGCTCCCCATACCCGCCGTCGTCCAGGCGCGATTCTATCGCGTACCGCCGTGGCCGCCGGAACCGGAGTTGTCGGCGCGCGGCGCCACGCTAGTGCCCGCTGGCGGCTGCGCCCCGGCGAGGCTCGGTGGCAGCGGCTGGTTCGTGGCAAACGCCGCCTGCCATAAGCGCAGCACCGCGTCGATGTCCTTCTGCACCCGCGCCCGTTCGACACGCGCGCGCTCGGCGCCGTTGAGGCGCAGCGCGTGTTGCAGTTGGCGGAAGTGGCGGTACGCCGCAGCGCAGGCTTGCGCCGGTAGCGCATCGATCAGGCCCAGATCGGCGGCGATCAGCAGTAAGCCGATATTGCCGCGGTTGACAAGCAATTCGTCATGGCGATGCGCATGCGCCAACACCAGGAATTGCACGACGAACTCGACGTCCACCATGCCGCCGCGATCGTGCTTGAGGTCGAACCGATCGCTGGAGTTCAGGTGACCCTCGAGCATGCGCCGGCGCATTGCCACCACTTCGACTGCCAGCGACGCGAGGTCCCGGCGCTGGCGCAGGACCCGCGCGCGGATCTGCTCCACGCGCTCCCCAAGGGCGGGATCACCGGCGCAGACCCGGGCCCGGGTCAAAGCCTGATGTTCCCAGACCCAGGCGCCGTGGCCGTCGAGATTGCTCTGGTAGCGCTCGAAGGCCTCGATCGGAGTGACCAGCAGTCCGGCGTTGCCATTGGGCCGCAAGCGCAGGTCGATCTCGAACAAGACGCCGCTCGAGGTAACAGTCGTGAGCCAAGCGATCAGACGGCGCACGAGCTGCGTGCACACCACCGCATCGCGCTCCGCGGCGTCGGGACTCGCGCCCTCCTCGTATACGAAGATCAGATCGAGGTCGGAGGCATAGCCGAGCTCGCGTCCGCCGAGCTTGCCGTAGGCGACGACCGCCAGGTGCGGCAGTTGCGGTTCGATCCCCGCGCGCCCGTTGGTCGGCGCGGTGTTCATGCTGCGCCAAGCCGCGCGCAGCGCCAGCCACACGACGGCGTCGGCCAGGGCCGAGAGGTGGTCGGCCAAGTGCTCCAGGCGCAAGTTCCCGCCCAGATCGGCCAGCAACAGACGAAACACTTGGGCGTGGTGCGCGTCGCGCAAGATGTTCATCTGCCGCTCGATGTCGGCCGTTGCCATCGTCAACTGCGCCTCGACGTCGGCCCTCCAGGGCAGCCAGAAGGCCTCGGCCGCGCCCGGCCGCGCCTGGGCGCTGTCCGCCGGCTGCCCGCCGAAGAAGTCCGGCGTGCGCGGATCGATCAGCTCGTCGAGCACGATCGGGTGGCGCAGCAGGTACTCGGTCGCCCAGCCGCCAGCCGCCAACACCCGCAAGACCCTCTCGTGCGCCAGGGGGAATTCGGCAAGCAGGGAAAAATAGGTGCTGCGCCGACCGATCACCTCGACCAGACGGATCCAGCGCAAGAACAGCTCGTCGGCGCCCGCACCGCCCTGTGGCTGTACCTCACGCGTGATCGTCGCGATGAGCTGCACGGCCTCGCCGGCCAGCTGCTCGATCGTGTTGCGTGCCGCGGAGGGCATCGCCGTCAGGCGCGGCGACGCGAGCACTTGCTCCCAGCGTGCCGCAGTGCCCGCCGCATCCGCAAATCCGCACTGCGCCAGCGCCGCGGCGTCGAGCGGGCGAACACCGCTCGATCGCGCGCCGCCGCTGCCGCGTGCCTCGCTCGGGAACATGGTGTCGAAGGAGCGGGCCACGTCCTCGCTCACGCGGCGGTAGCGCTCGAGCAACGCCCCGGCCGATTCCAGGTTCAGCAGCTGGGCCACCGCGTGGCGATCGGGTTCGGCGACGGGAATGCAGTGCGTCTGCGCGTCATCGCGGTACTGCAGCGCGTGTTCGAGCCGGCGCAAGAAGCGGTAGTCCTCGACCAGACGCCCCGCCTCGGCAGCGCTCAGCAGGCCGAGCTGCGCGAGGGTGCGCAGCGTCTGCACGGTGCCGCGTGCGCGCAGCCGGTAATCGCGCCCGCCGCGCATGATGCAAAAAGCCTGCGCCAGGAATTCGATCTCCCGAATTCCGCCGCGCCCGAGCTTGACGTCCATTGCCCGCTCCGGCCGGCCCAGCGATCGCCGCCGCGCCTCCAGGCCGATGCGCTGCTGCAGTTCGCGAATTGCACCGATGGCCCCGAAGTCGAAGTACTTGCGGTAGACGAACGGCTGCACCACGGCATCGAGCACCGCGAGCTGCGCGGCAAAGTCGGCCGGCTGCATCAGCACTGGGGCGGAAATGACCCTTGCCTTGGCCCAGGCAAAGCGCTCCCACTCGCGCCCCTCGCGCACCAAGTACTCCTCGAGCATGGCGATCGATACGGCCAGCGGTCCGGAATCGCCATGGGGCCGCAGTCGCAGGTCGACGCGAAAGATGAATCCCTCGGCTTCCTGTTGCTCGAGGGCGCCGATCAGACGCCGTCCGAGCCGGTCGAAGAACTCCTGACCGCCCATCGCGCCGTCCTGGCCCGGCGCCACCGGCTCGGCCGACGGGGAACCCGCGCGGCCGCCGGGCCGGCAGCCGAGCACCTCGCCGTAGACGAGCACCAGATCCAGGTCCGAGGAGACGTTGAGCTCGCCCGCCCCACCCTTGCCCATTGCCAGCACGAGCAGGTCTTGCGCCTTGCCGGCGGCGTCGACCGGGGTGCCGTTGCGCAGGGCAAGCTCGGGTGCGATCGCCGCCAGCAACTCGCGCACCGCCAGCTCGGCCAGTGCCGTCATCGCTGCGGTCACCTCCTCGAGCGGCGCCAGGCCCGCACAGTCACGGACCATGAGTGCACACAGCAGCTGTCGGCGCGTGCGGCGCAAGGCTGGCGCGACATGGCTCTCGGCAGGGGCGCCGGCGCGCCCCGCCAAGGGGGCAGGCGCCGCCGCACCGGTCTCGATACTCGCCAGGTTATGCCGATATTGCGCTCCGATGCGCTCGGCGCTCCACGGCCCCTGGGCCATGGCCGTTAACCAGGCCCGCGCCGCGTCGGCGGCTGGGGCACCGGCAATTGCCTGCCCATCGGCCGGCAGCACCGGCGCCAAAGCCTCGGCGACGCAGGCACGCTGCAGGTAGCGACTCGCCGCATAGGCGCGCCTGCAAGCGGCGTCCAGCTGCGCCGCGCGGTCGGCGGCGTCGACCTCCATTACCATCGGTTTGCCGGGGCCACTGCCCGGCGCGGCCGGCCGCAGACGTGGGTCAGGATTGCGCTTCTGCGCTTGCTGCGCCCGGCGCCGCTGGCGCGCCACCGGCCGCGCCGGCGGGCTTGCGCGACGGCTGTGCTAGCGTCGCGGGGGACGCACCGAACGGACCTCCCCAGCGCGAGCGCAATCGGCCGCCGATGCAACAGGCTCCCGAGCGGGCGCTGCGGCGCGCACCGGCGCGACGCCATTGCAGTTGGCAAAACAAATTGCAGCACCGGATTCACCGACTCATGTCCTTGCCCACGCCACCCGACAAATCGCCCCCGGAAAACGGCACCGGCTCGTCCAGCGACCCCGTGCTCGCGGCCGAGCAGCTCGTCGAGCGAGCCGTGACGGCCGCCGAACGCTCCGTGGCGCAGCGCGTCGGGCAGCGCGGTCTGCGCATGGTGCTGTTCGCGCTGCGCGTGACGTGGACGTTCGCGCTGGTAATGTACTTTGCCTTCGGCTCGGCGGTGCTGGTGACACGATACTACCTCCTGCCGCACATCGATGACTGGCGCACCAACGTCGAATCGACCGCCAGCGCGGCCTTACAAGCGCGCGTGAGCGTCGGGCGCATCGAAGCCGACTGGCAGGGGCTGCAGCCGCGCCTGCTGCTGTCGGATGTCGTGCTGATGGATGCCGACGGCCGTACCGCGCTTACCCTGCCGCAGGTCGACGTCGTGGTCTCCTGGACCACTTTGCTCGCCTGGCAGCCGCGCATGCAATCGATGACGGTGCGGGCACCGGAAGTTGAAGTCAAGCGCTTGCGCGACCATCGCTACTCCATTGGCGGCTTCGTCTTCGATCCACAGGCCGCGCAGTCCGATACCGCCTTGATCGACTGGGTGCTGGCGCAGCAGCGCATCAGCGTGCGCGACGCGCGCGTGCACTTTGTCGATGAACTGGCCGCGGCGCCCGATGCCTCTGCGCCGAGCGCGGCAAGCGAGGCGGCGGGCGCGACGCCGGGCGAGGCAGCGGCAAGCGCGTCCCCGAAGGCGGCCTCTTCCGGCCAGCATGTCGCGGCCGACTTTGCGCAGATGGACTTTACCGACGTCAATTTCCTGCTCACGCGCGGTCTGACCGGCCACCACTTTGCCTTGCAGCTGCGACCGCCAGCGTACCTGTCGAGCCTGATCGACCTGCGCGGCGAGTTTACCCATCCCTGGAGCGAGCCCAAGGCGCGCATGACGTCCTGGAGCGGCCGGCTCTTCGTGCAGTTCGACTACGCCAACCTAGCACGCCTGGACGCCTTGACACATCTGGTACCGGCTCCGGCGCGGATCCACAGCGCCAGCGGCGCGCTGCGCGCGTGGATCGATTTCTCGGCGCTGCAGCTCACACGCCTGCGCGCTGACGTCGCGCTCACCGACGTCTCGGCTCAGCTACGCCCGGATCTGCAGGCGCTGCGCCTGAACAACGTGCAGGGAAGGATCACGCAAACGATCTGGAGCGACGATGATGGCGACTCGCAGGAGATTTCGCTGGCCGGGTTGCGCCTGGACGGCCCGGACAAGCTGCATCTGCCGGCCACCGACCTGCTGTTTCGCACCACCGGCTTGCGCCACCCAAGTGAGGCTGCCGTCACCGAGCAGTCGCGCTTTGAGGCCAGCCGCATCGTGCTCAGCGACTGGAGTCGACTGGCGGCGCAGCTGCCGCTGCCCGCTGACTGGCTCTCGACGATAGAGCGCACCGCGGCACGCGGCACGCTCGACGATCTGCGCGCCACCTGGGACGGTCCGGCGACCCCGCCGCGCGACTTTTCGCTGCATGCGCGCTTTTCGGATCTGGGCTTTTCCCTGGGCCGGCCGCAGGAGCCCGCGGATCCGGAACGTGCGCCGGCGCAAGTTGCGTCGAAGGAGGCCGCCGTCGACCCCGCGGGCCCGGGGCCCTACGAGTTCGCCAATCTTGCCGGTTCCATCGACCTTACTCAGAGCTCCGGATCGCTGCGCGTCGATACCAGCAACGCCCGGCTGCGGATCCCCGCGGTCTTTGACGATACGCAGCTCGCGCTCGACACGCTCACGACCCGGGTGCGCTGGAGCCGCGGTGCCGACTCCCGCCTCACGCTCAACGTCGATTCGCTGACGGCGGCCAACGAGGACATCGACCTGAACGCCTCGGGTTCGTATCGCGGCGCCGGTGCGCAGCCGGCGCACCTGGACGTAAGCGGGCGCGTGGGCCGCGTCAAGGTCGGTGCGGTGCCGCGCTACGTGCCCACGCTCGTTGCCGCGCCCGCGCGCACATGGCTGCGGGGCGCGCTGATCGACGGACGCGTGGTCGAGGGCAGCTTCTACCTGCATGGGGACCCGAAACGCTTCCCCTTCGCCGAGGCCAAGGACGGCGAGTTCCACGCGGCGCTGCGCGTGCTGGACGGAAAATTGGACGTGGCGCCCCGCCCCCCTGATGGTGCGACGGCGGCGTCGAACTCGACGCCAGAGCGCGCGCGCCCCGTGCCCTGGCCGCTGCTGAGCGCGATCGACGCCGATGTCGTGTTCGATCGCAACCGGCTCACCGTCAATGCCCGCCGCGCCAAGGCCTATGGGTACGACCTGTCCAACATCACCGCGCGCGTGGCGCAGCTCGACCAGCCCGACCAGCACCTGCTGATTGACGCACAGGGCTCCGGGCCGCTGGCCGAGATGCTGCGCTACCTCGGCAACAGTCCGGTAAATGCCTGGACCGGCGGCTGGATGACGAGCACCGAAGCGGCGGGGGCGGCACGCCTGAAGCTGCATCTTGACATTCCCCTCGTGCATGCCGTCGATACCACCGTTGCCGGCAGCGTGCACTTCCAGGGCGACAACCTGGTGCTGAGCCCCGACATTGCCCCGTTCACCGCACTCACCGGAGAGCTCGACTTCACGCAACGCGGCGTCCAGCTCTCGGGAATCACGGCTGGCTTCCTCGGGGGCGAGATTCTTCTCAACGGCGACACCCTGGCCGATGGAACGGTACGCATCCAGGGCCATGGCAGCGCGACGCCTCAGGCAACCAAGCGACAGGTATCGGCGGCGGCACTGCGCCGCATGCTCGATCACACGCGCGGCGCGTTCAAGTACGCCGTCGCCGTGAGCGTGCTCCACGGGGCCTATGCCGTGCAGGTCGATTCCGATCTCGTGGGACTGGCCGCCGACCTGCCCGCGCCTTTCCGCAAGACCGCCGGCGAGGCACGCCCCTTGCACCTGGAGAGCATCCCGCTCGCCGGCGCCGTCCCGGAGCGCGACACCCTGCGGGCCACCCTGGGCAACGTCTTGACCGTGGAACTGCACCGGGTTGCCGACGCCAACCGTGCGAAGCAGATCGAGCGCGGCCTCATCGCCGTCGGCGCCCAGGCCAATTTGCCCGATGCCGGATTGCTGCTGCTCGTGGACGAGCCCCACCTGGACCTGGACCGCTGGCAACGGCTGCTGGGCGTCGGCGCCAACGCGCCGGGCGTGCCGGCGGGGCAGGATGCGACGGCCGTCCCCGGCCCGCGCCCGGCCGCACCGGCAGCAGCCGGGACGGCGGCAGGCGCATCGGATCTTGACGGCATCGATCTGGTCGTCGTGCACGTGGGCACGCTGACCGTGGAAAACAAATCCATCACCAACGTCTCGCTGAGCGCCAGGCGCGACCCCGATCAGGGCTGGTACGCCGACATCGACTCCGACCAGGCCTTGGGCTCCCTGCATTGGGTGAGCGCGCGCTTGTCGGCCCCCGGCAAGCTGACCGCGCGGCTGGCAAAGCTGGCGATCCCCGAGCGGGATCAAAAGCAGGTTGCCGAATTGCTCGACACGCCGCCGACCGAGTTCCCCGCCCTGGACATCATCGCTGATCAGTTCGAGCTGGGCGCGCGCAAGTTCGGCCACCTGGAGATCGAGGCCCAAAACACCGGTGGCGGACACGCGGATACCTGGAACCTGCAAAAGCTCATCATCAGCAACCCCGACGGCAAGCTCAGCGGAAGCGGACAGTGGCAGCGCGACGCCACTTCGGCGGTCCGCAAGATGTCGGTGAAGATTTCGCTGACTTATGCCAACGCCGGCGGCCTGCTCGGCCGCTTCGGTCTTCCGGGCACCATCCGGAACGGCAGCGGCAAGCTCGACGGCGAGCTGTCCTGGCGCGGCTCGCCCTTTGCCATCGACTATCCGAGCCTGACGGGGAAGATGCATCTGGCAACCGAGCATGGACAGTTCCTCAAGGCCGATGCGGGCGCCGGCCGCCTGCTGGGCGTGCTGTCGCTGCAATCGCTTTCCCGCCGCGTGACGGGCGATTTCCGAGACCTCTTTTCCGAGGGCTTTGCCTTCGATACCCTTACGGCAAACGCATCCATCATCAATGGCACGCTGACCACGGACGACTTCATCATGAAGGGGGTTAATGCTGTCGTGCGCATCAAGGGCAGTGCCGATCTGCACGCCGAAACGCAGGACCTGGAGGTCGTCGTCATTCCCGAGATCAACGCCGGCACCGCCTCGCTGGTCTATGCCCTGGTAAACCCGGCGATCGGCCTGGGCACCTTCGTGGCCAATTTCCTGCTGCGCAAGCCGCTGTCGGCGGCATTTACCAACGTCTACCAGGTCACCGGGCCATGGTCCGACCCCAAGGTGGAGAGGGTCAAGACCGAATCGGGCACTGCCGGTACCAAGCCCCTGTCCTAGGACGCAATCCATTCGCCCCACGAGCTGCTCGCGCATGCCGGCGCCCTGTGCCGCATAATTGCGCTGGTATGCAATCGAACAATCCTAGCGTGCGCGTGGCTGCCGTGCAGATGGTCTCGACCGCAAGTGTCGAGCGGAATCTGCGCGCCGCGGGGCAACTGATAGACGAAGCCGCGCGCCTGGGCGCCGGGCTGGTCGTGCTGCCGGAATATTTCTGCCTCATGGGCATGCGCGACCGCGACAAGGTGGCGCTGCGCGAGGCCGATGGCATGGGTCCGATTCAGGATTTTCTCGGCCAGCAGGCCGCGCGCCACGGCATCTGGCTGGTCGGCGGCACCTTGCCATTGGCATCTGCCGAGCCAGATCGGGTCTTTAACTCGGTACTGGTATTCGACCCGCTGGGTCGGCGCGTGGCCCGCTACGACAAGATCCACCTCTTCTCCTTCCGCCAGGGGGAGGAGGCCTACGACGAATCGCGCACGATCGCGCCCGGGGTCGAACCGGTCACCGTCGATTGCGCGATCGGCGAGACCATGATACGTGTCGGGTTATCGGTTTGTTACGACCTGCGCTTTCCGGAGCTGTACCGGCGCCTGCAGGGGGCCGACCTGATCGTCGTTCCCTCCGCCTTCACCGCAACCACCGGCCAGGCCCACTGGGAGACCCTGCTGCGGGCGCGCGCCATCGAGAATCTTTGCTACGTGCTGGCGCCGGCACAGGGCGGGCGCCACGAGAATGGGCGCAGGACCTTCGGTCATTCCATGCTGATCGACCCCTGGGGCGAGGTGCTCGTGGTTCGTCCGGACGATGCCGGCGTCGTGGTCGGCGAGGTCGACCCCGCGCGCATCGCCAGCTGCCGTGCGAGCTTGCCGGCACTGACGCACCGGGTCCTGGGATAGTGGCAACACGGCGGGTGTAGAGTTGGCCCCTGTCCGACTGCCAGGAACAAAGGTATGAATGCCGCTGACCCCGCGATCCAGCGCCTAGCGACGGCGCGCGCTTTGCTACTCGAGCCCTACGGGCTGGACGAAACGCACCTGCACCGCGCCTTGGCGAGCGTGTTCGAGCATCGCGCCGATTACGCCGACCTGTATTTCCAGTACACGCGCAGCGAGTCCTATTCGCTCGAGGAAGGCATCGTCAAGTCCGGCAGCTTCGGCATCGACCAGGGCGTCGGGGTGCGCGCCGTCAGCGGCGAGCGCACCGCCTTTGCCTATTCGGACGATATTTCCAGCGACGCGCTGATGCAGGCCGCGCGCACCGTGCGCTCGATTGCTGGCAGCGGCAGCGGCAAGGTGGTCGCGGCCGGACATTTGCAGACGCGGCCGCAAAAGGCCCTGTACGGCACCGACGACCCGGTTGCCTCGCTGCCGGCGACGCAGAAGGTACGACTGCTCGAAGAGCTCGAACAGGCGGCACGCGCGCTCGACCCGCGCGTCAAGCAGGTCATGGCGAACCTTGGTTCGGAGTACGACGTGGTCCTGGTGGCGCGCTCGGACGGGCTGCTCGCGGCCGACGTGCGCCCGCTGGTGCGCCTGTCGCTGACCGTGATCGCCGAGGAAGGCGGACGCCGCGAGCAGGGTTTTTCGGGTGGGGGCGGACGTACCGGCCTGGGCATGTTCACCGCCGACCTGCTGCGGCAGTATGCCCGCCACGCCGTCGACATGGCACTGGTGAACCTGCAGGCGCGGCCGGCGCCGGCGGGCATCATGAGCGTGGTGCTCGGACCGGGCTGGCCGGGGATCTTGCTGCACGAGGCCGTCGGCCACGGGCTGGAGGGCGACTTCAACCGCAAGGGTTCGAGCGCGTTTGCCGGGCGCATCGGCCAGCGCGTGGCCGCCAAGGGAGTCACCGTGATCGACGACGGAACGATTGCCGAGCGGCGCGGGTCCCTGAATATCGATGACGAGGGGAACCCGACCCAGCGCACGGTCCTGATCGAAGACGGCGTGCTGCGCGGCTACATGCAGGACTCGCTCAATGCGCGGTTGATGAAGGCCGAACTCACCGGCAATGCACGGCGCGAATCCTTCGCCGCGCTGCCCATGCCGCGCATGACCAACACCTGCATGCTCGGCGGCGGCGCCGATCCCGAAGAGATCATGCGCTCGGTGTCGCGCGGCATCTACGCGCGCAACTTCGGCGGCGGCCAGGTCGACATCACCAATGGCAAGTTCGTCTTTTCCATGGCCGAGGCTTATTTAATCGAAAACGGCCGGCTGGGGACCCCGCTCAAGGGCGCCACCCTGATCGGCAACGGCCCCGACGCCCTGACGCGGGTGACCATGATCGGCAACGACATGAGCATGGATCTGGGTATCGGCACCTGCGGCAAGGAAGGGCAAAGTGTTCCCGTGGGCGTGGGCCAGCCGACCTTGCGTATCGAGGGCCTGACCGTCGGCGGCACCGGGGGATGATCGCCGGCCGCTGGCGCGCCTGCGCCCCGGGCTCCCATTGGCATCATGTTTCTGATTGATACAAGTTTCAGGCAGTTTTTTTTGCCGAAAACGCTAGCAAGGTCCTTGGCAAACGTCCCGGATCGGGTTTGAATACGCACTGAGACATCACGGAACCGGCCGGCAGCGGTTTTTGCTCGTGCCGTCAGCAGGGGTTGGCCATTGTGCGGCAGGACCGGGAATTGGTAACAGGAGCGGCCCAGGACCACGCGGCCATGCGGGCCTGCCGCGTGGACGCGGAGCTAGCTTCCACGCCTGTCGCACGGCGCCCTGCCGGGCTTCTGGCCGCGGTGGCGGTCACGGCCGGCGCCTTGGCCTTAGGCTGGAGCGCTGCGGCCGGCGCCGATGAGCCGGCCGGCCAGGTCCCTGCCCAATACCGTCTGACCACACTCACCCCTGCGGGCGCCCCGGCCCCGACGCTGCCCGGCGTTGCGTCCCTGGGAGCCGGACAGGAGTTCCTGTTCTCCCTGCCGGCGTCGTTCCGGTTCGATTCCCTGGCCGGGATCAATTTCGACGACATTGGCAATCCGCTCGACCGGCCACGTGCCACGTACCGCTACACGTGGTTCTCCCGTCCGAGCTGGGACGTCAAGATTGGACTTTCGACTTCGCTCGATCCGGGCACGCCTTGGCAGCGCTTCGTGGCTGCATCGTCGACCGACCACCTGCACGTGGGCTCGCTGCCGACCATGCATCTTTCGGGCGAGAGCCGGCTGGCCGATCGCTGGCTGTTCTCGGTGAGCGCCGAGGGGCTTTGGACAGGACGCGGTCAGGGGCTGGACATGGACCTGCGGGTCGACTACAGCCTGACGCGCGACGTTGCGCTGTTCGGCAGCTACCGCCTGACCGACAGCATCGGCGAGGGTCCGGAAGTCTACGGATTCGTTCCGTCGAACTCGGCCCAGTTCGGCGTGCGCCTGCGGTTTTGACGCGCCGGGAACCGACGCCGTGGCGCTGCGTGGCGCGGCAGTAACATTGGCGCTGGTGGTACAGTAACGGCGTAGGCGGCTCTTCCCGGTGCCGCAGGAACGGGCCCGCCAGCAAGCTTGGCGGCGGGCCGTCGGCGATGCAAACAATGTCGATAATCGTTTATCGCTGGTTCTTTACCTTTTTCCGGCCACCGGCGGAAGGGGTCTCAGCGCGCACGTGAAATACCGCGTCCATGACATCCAACCGCCAGGCAAAAGACCTGGCGGTTTTTTTTATAGCCCACTGTTGCCCGATTTCTCGCCTGGAGTGACGCAATGCGATTCATGACCGACGATCTTCGCATCAAGGAGATCAAGGAGCTCGTGCCGCCGGCAAACCTGATCAACGAGCTGGCATGCTCGGAAGAGGCCTCGCGGGCAGTGCACGATGCGCGATTGTCGATGCACCGCATCTTGCATGGCATGGACGATCGCCTGATCGTGGTCATTGGACCGTGCTCCATCCACGATCCCCAGGCAGCTCTGGAGTACGCGCAGCGCCTGGCCGCCGAGCGGCGGCGCCACGCCGCCGAACTCGAAGTGGTCATGCGCGTGTACTTTGAGAAGCCGCGAACGACGGTGGGCTGGAAGGGCCTGATCAACGATCCCGATCTGGACGGCAGCTTTCGCATCAACCAAGGCCTGCGCATGGCGCGCGAGCTGCTCCTGGCCATCAGCGAGCTGGGGCTGCCCGCCGGCTGCGAGTACCTCGACATGATCACGCCGCAGTACCTGGCCGACCTCGTGAGCTGGGGCGCAATCGGTGCTCGCACCACCGAGTCCCAGGTCCACCGCGAGCTCGCTTCCGGGCTATCGTGTCCGGTGGGGTTTAAGAACGGCACCGACGGCAACATCCGCATCGCCGTCGATGCCATCAAGGCGGCACAGCAGCCGCATCACTTCCTCTCGGTAACCAAGGCCGGGCACTCGGCAATCGTGTCGACCCGCGGCAACGAGGACTGCCACGTCATCTTGCGCGGCGGGACGCAACCCAACTACGACGCGGCCAGCGTCGCGGCGGCATGCGCCGAGCTGGCCAAGGCCGGGCTCGCACAACGCCTGATGATCGACGCAAGCCACGCCAACAGTCGCAAGGACCCGAACCGTCAGATCGATGTCTGCGTCGACGTCGGCCGGCAGCTCGGCGGCGGCGAGCACCGCATCATCGGTGTGATGGTCGAGAGCCATCTGGTCGGCGGCCGCCAGGACCTGGTCCCCGGGCAACCCCTTACCTACGGGCAATCGATCACCGACGGCTGCCTGGGCTGGGAACAAAGCCAGGAGTGCCTGCAGACCCTGGCCACGGGAGTGCGCGGGCGACGCCGGCAACGCGTCAACGCGGGCAAGTGAGCGGCCGGCGCCGGGAAGCATTGCGGGTCGGGGCGCCCGCCCCCGTCAGCGCTTGCCGGTGATCTCCGCGTAGAAGGCATCGGAACTGGGTTTGCGCCCGAGAAACTCCTCGACCAGTTCCTGCGGCGGACGGCTGCCGCCGGACTCGAGGATGATGTGCCGGTAGCGCCGCCCGACCGCCGCGTCGAGCAGGTTGCCGTGAAACACCGAGAGCATGTCCAGCGCCAGCACCTGCGACCACATGTAGCTGTACAGGCCGGCCTCGTAGCCGCCCATGATGTGTCCCAGCGACGCCGGAAACATGGTCCCGGCGACGTGTCCCAGGCGGCTCGCGCCCTCCATCTGCGCCCAGGTCGCCAGGGCCGATTTTGGTGCCCCGGTGTGCAGCGCGAGGTCATACGAGGCATACAGCCACTGGCGCGCGTACTGCACGCCCATGCCGAACCGGCGCGCCGCGGCCAGCTGCTCGAGCTGCTGCGCCCCGAGCACCGGGCACTGCGGGCAGACCTCGGCGAACACGCGCAGGGACTGCTCGCGGCGCGCCCATTCCTCGAACATCTGCGATGGGGCTTCGACGAAGTCCAGCCGCACCGCCGTACCGGATTGATCGGCATAGCGGGTCTTGGAGAGCACGCCATGCAGCGCGTGGCCGAACTCGTGGGTCAGCGTCTCGAGTTCGCTTTGATTCAGGCCCCTGCTGTTGAAATTGCACAGCAGCGCCTTGATCGGGTGCTGCCCGGTCAGGACCGAGCCGTTGCGCACCCCGAAGGCCGCGGCATGCGAATATTTTCCCTCGCGCGGAAACAGGTCCAGATAGATGCCGCCGATCAGTGCCCCGGGCTCGCCCTTGGGGCCTTGCTCCATGACCTCGTAGTAGCGCACGTCGGGATGCCAGAGGGCAACGTCCCGGCGCACGAAGCGGATTGCGTAGAGTTTCTCGGCCACGCGCATGACGAAGCCCACCGATGCATCGGTGGGAAAGTAGGTGCGCAGCGCCTCCTGGTCGACGTGGAAGCGGTTGTGCTTGACGCGCTGCTGCAGGAAGCTGATGTCCCAGCGCTCGAGGCGTACGTCCGCGGCCGCAACCCCTGCCAGTGACGCCTTTTCCTGGCGCAGCTCTTCGAGCTCGCCCGCCTCGACCTCATCGACGGCGGACTTCACCGAAAGCAGGAAGTCCGCCACGGCCTGCGGCGAGCCGGCCATCTTGCGCCGCAAGGAGAACGTGGCGAAGTCCGGGAAACCGTAGACCTGCGCCAGCTCACTGCGCAGCACCAGCGCCCGATCGAGCAGCTCCAGGTTCGGGGTCCCGGCCCGGTTCTGGAACGCGGTCCAGACGCGCCGGCGCGCATCGGCGTCGAGCGCCGATTCCATGAACGGCCCGTAGCTGGGGTAGTCCAGGCTCACAAGGTAATTGCCGTCGGCATCGCGTTTGCGCGCATTGCGCCAGTCTTCGGATAGGCCCTCGACCTGCGCCGGCGTCAGCGCAACGGTCGTCGCAACATCGTTCATGTTCTTCTGGAACTGCAGCGAGAGGGTGCTCAGTTCGTCCTCGATCGCCTTGACCTGCCCGCGCTTGTCGGGCGGCAGCGTCGCGCCGGTATCTTCGAAGTTCTCCATCAACAGCCGGCGGTACGATTGATCCTGCGCCTGGGTCGGCTTGAGCGCCTCGACCCGCGCGTACAGCTTGGGGCTTTGATACAGCTCGGTGGCGAAGGGCACGAGCTTTTCCAGGCAGGTCTGCGCGGCCGAGCGCGTCTCCTCGTCGGGCGCCGCGTTCTGCAGCACCGAGAGCGGATCGTCAAAGCCGCCGGTGCGGATGGCCAGCGCATTGAACTCCTCCAGGATCCTTCCCGGCCCCAGCCGCCGTTCCATGTTCGCCAGCATCTTGCGCCGCTGTTCGAGTTCCTCATCGCAGCGCACCGCGATCTGGTGCGCGCCGAGCACGGGAAATCCTGGCGGCAGCGCCGCGCCGGGCGCTGCGCCCAGCGCAGCCAGCGGACTGGCGGTGGCGATGGCCAGCGCGGCGACGGTCGAAGCGCCCTTCATGGTTTCCTCCGCGGATTCCTCCGCACTAGTCATGGATGCGCCCTGGTTGCCATTGCGGCTCGCCGCCGCCCGCGGCACGGTTGAGCGTGCGCGCCAGCACGAACAGCAGATCCGAGAGGCGGTTGCAGTACTGGCGCGCGGCCTCGCTGACGGGCTCGCCGGCGGCCAGCGCCACGAGCGAGCGCTCGGCGCGCCGGCATACCGTGCGGCATACGTGCGCCTGCGCCGCCGAGGCGCAGCCGCCCGGAAGAATGAACTCCGCCAGGCGGGGCAAGCTCGCGTTGTAGTGCGCCAGACGGGCGTCGAGGCGCGCCACGCGCTGCGCCGCGAGCGTGGTGCGGCCCGGCAGGGACAGTTCGGCTCCCAGGTCAAAGAGATCGTGCTGGATGTCGATCAGGTCCTCGCGGACTCCCGGCGCAAGCTCTTGCGTCAGCAGTAGGCCGATGTGCGAATTCAATTCGTCGATGTCGCCGATCGCCGCGATGCGCGCACTTTGCTTGCCCGTGCGCGTGCCGTCGCCCAGCCCGGTCGTGCCATCGTCGCCGGTGCGCGTCACGATCGTCGACAGTCGATTTGCCAATGGGACCTCGCGCCTGTCCATCCTGCTGCAGTTTCGTCGCCGGCAAGCGGCCCGCCAGGGGCCTGCGGCCGATCCGGCCTGCCGGATGCGTCTCCAAGAGGTCGGCGTACGGCGGTCTCGGGCGCAAGCATAGCCGCCCCGCGGGCCGACGCGGTAGACCGTCCGGATGTGGCGCACTGGCCACCAAGCCGGTAGCATCGGCCCGGCCAAAATTGCGGGAGAAACCCTTGCGCTTGCAACGTTTGCTCGTTCCTTGGCTGGCGCTGTGTTCAGCGGCGGCCATTTCCGGCGCGCAGGCCGCCGACGTCGGTGTGGCCATCGGGTTCAGCGAGCCAGGCGTCTATGGTCGAATCGACATCGGCCAGTACCCGCAGCCGCAGCTAATCCTCTCGACCCCGATCATTGCCGAGCCGCCGCCGGTGCCTGCGCGGATACCCGTGGAGCCGCTCTACCTGTGGGTGCCGCCCGAGCACCAGCAACACTGGAATAAGTACTGCCACCAGTACCACGCCTGCGGCTACCCCGTGTACTTCGTCCACCACGACTGGTACAACCAGCATGTTATGGTCAAGGCCCACGGCAAGGATCACCACGGCGACGAATATGGTCACAACAAGGAGCACGACCGCGATGGCCGTGACCGCGAGGACCATGAGCGGGACCGGTAACGAGGCGCGGCGCGGTCGCGCTCCACGCCGCTGACCAATCGCAACCGGACGCGCACGACACCCCATGCAAGAAGAAAGTTGGCTTTGGATCGGCAAGTATGTGATCGTGATCATCGCGGCGCTGGCGCTGGGGGCGGTGCTCGGAAGTCTGGAGCCGTTTCGCGAAACGACCATTGGCAGCGCCCGGATCGGTGCCGGCGCGCTGGTGCAAGTCATCGCGCATAGCGGCGCGCTGGCGCTGCTGTGGGCATTGGGGTACCGCCACGCGGCGCAGCTGCGGCGCGGCGCCGGCAGCTCGGCGCATCTGGCCACCTCGGTGCTGGCGCTGGTGAGCCTGGTCGTCGCGGCGAGCTTCTACGCGGTGCTAGCGCGCTTCTTGTCGCCGCTGCTCGCGCAGGACGTCAAGGCCTACCTGGACTGGACTTTCATCGTCATCATCCTGGCCACCGCCGGGTGGCTGCTGTGGTCGCTGTTCGTTCATTCCGAGGCGGTCATCGCGGCTATCAGCAAGGCGGGACGAGACCGCGGCAGCGTCGGCGGCCCCTAGCGGCGCCTGGGCGCTGCGCCGGCCGCGTGGCCGCGGCGCCCCCGGGTGGACCGGTGCGGCTCCCCCATGGTTCAATGCCGCCATGATCCTTCCGGCGACTTTCACCGCAGAGCTGGCGCAGCGCTTTGGCGAGCGCTTTGCGACCGGCGCGGCGGTTCGTGACCACCACGGGCGGGACGAGTCGGCGTTTGCGCCGATGCCGCCCGATGCGGTGGTCTTCGTCGAGTCGACCGAGGAGGTCGCGGCGCTGGTGCGGGCCTGCGCGGCGCATCGCGTACCCCTGATCGCCTTTGGCGCGGGCTCCTCGCTCGAGGGCCAGGTACTGGCCGCGCGCGGCGGCGTCTGCGTTGACCTGTCGCGGATGCAGCGCATCCTGGCCATCCATGACAAGGACCTTACCGCCAGCGTCGAGGCCGGCGTGACCCGCCTGCAGCTCAATGCCGAGCTCAAGGACAAGGGTCTGTTCTTTGCGGTCGATCCCGGCGCCAATGCGACGCTGGGCGGCATGGTGGCCACGCGCGCCTCGGGCACCAATGCGCTGCGCTACGGCACGATGCGCGAAAACGTCCTGGCGCTAACCGTCGTGGGCGCGCAGGGCCAGGTCTTGCGTACCGCGCGGCGCGCCAAGAAGTCGGCCGCCGGCTACGACCTGACGCGCCTGTTCATCGGCAGCGAGGGGACGCTGGGGATCGTCACCGAAGTCACGGTCAAGCTGGCCACCCAGCCCGAGGCAATCGCCGCCGCCATCTGCAACTTTCCCAGCGTCGATGCCGCCGTGCGCACGACGATTGCCGCGATACAGGTGGGCGTGGCGCTGGCGCGCTGCGAGCTGCTCGACGCCGCCGGAGTGCGCGCCGTCAACTCCTACAGCAAGCTGGCGCTGCGCGAGACGCCGCTGCTGCTGTTCGAGTTTCACGGCTCGGAGTCGGCGCTGGCCGAGCACGCCGCGGCGGTTCAGGAGATCGCTCACGAACACGGTGGGGTCGACTTCGTGTGGGCGCGGGCCCCCGAAGAACGCAGTCGGCTGTGGGCGGCACGCCACAACGCCTACTTCGCCGGCCTGCAGCTGCGTCCCGGTTGCCGCTCGATCACCACCGACGTGTGTGTGCCGATCTCGCGCCTTGCCGAGTGCATCGAGGCTACGCGGGAGGACCTGGCGCGGGCGTCGTTTCCGTCGATGCTGATCGGGCACGTCGGCGACGGCAATTTTCATGTGCAAATGCTGATCGACCCCAATGCGCCCGCGGAGCGCGACGAGGCGGAGGTCTGCAACGAGCGGCTCGTGCACCGGGCCCTCGCGATGGACGGCACCTGCAGTGGTGAGCATGGCGTGGGCCTGCACAAGATCGACTTTCTGGTGGCCGAGCACGGCCCCGAGGCCATCGAGATGATGGCGCGCATCAAGCAGGCGCTGGATCCGCTGGGCATACTCAACCCGGGGAAAATGCTGCGCTGATGCGGTCGGCCATCAGCGGTGGATGATGTCGCCGGAGCCGTGCACCGACTTGGTCAGCGCCGGTTGGCCGCGGTAGTGGACGTCGCCCGATCCGGCGATCTCGATCGATAGCGTCTGGGTTGCCCAGACCTGGACGTCACCGCTGCCGGCCACACGCACCGCAACCTCGCGCCCCGCCAGCTCGTCCGCGTCGATGTCGCCCGATCCCTCGGCGACGTATCCCTGCTGGGCGGCCGTTCCCGACAAGTGAACGTCGCCGCTACCCTGCAGCAGGACCGCGACCGTACCGGTGTGCAGGTCGTCGATGCGAACGCCGCCCGAGCCGCGCACCGTTAGCTCCAGCAAGTCGGTGTCGAACTGGGCACAGGTGACATCGCCCGAGCCCAGGGTCTTGAGCGACCCCAGGTGCGCAAGCTCCACCGTCGCTCCGATCGCGTGCCCGGTACGAAAGCTCGCGCCCGGGCGCACGCCGATGCGCAGGACGCCGTCGTCCACCGCCGTCTCGATCAGCGGGGCGATGTTGTCGTCGGTGTGCAGCGTCAGCCTCTGCGCTGGTCCCTGCTTGAGAACGACGTCGATCGGGCCGCGTAACTCGATCGCACGGACGCCGGCGATCGTGCGCACCTGGTGCACCAGCTTGTCGGAACCGGTAACGCGATCCGGGCCGTTGCCGTACGAGACGCCGCCAAAGGTGAGCCCGAACGGGCCGTTGCCCCACGACCACCACGACCACCAGGAACTCGAATGCTCGGCTGCCGGCTCGTCGGCGCGAGCCGATGCCGCGAGCAGCACGCACGCCATGACGAGCGAACCGGCCAACCACCGTGCCCGAGTCATCTACGCTCCGATCAGCTACCAGCCCGCCAAATTCTGCGCGTGCGACCGGCCCGGGCACAGGCCGCATGCGACGAAACGGCCAAATCGCGGCACGAACCTGCAAGCGCGGGGGGCGACCGCGCTGGGCGGCGGCGCCCGTGCCTATTGCAGCGTGCGCTGCAGCAGCACCAGCGTAAAGGCACTCAAGCCGATTTCCACGGCAACCTCGCTGATCAGCGACAGCGCCACCTCGAGGGCACTGGCCGGATCAAAGGATTCCAGGCCGATGGCAACCGGGATGAGCACCAGCGTGATGATCAACGCCCAGCGCCAGTTGGCGATCCACACCAGCAAGTTGGCCGAGAGCGTGCGCGTGGCCGACCAGGAGCACAGCACGCTCAGCGGCTGGATGAACAGCAGCGGCATGCCGACCAGGTTGAAGACCAGGACGAACTCGAGCTGCTGGCGCACCGGCAGGCTGCCTTCGGGCGCATGGCCGCTCAGGTACGCGTCGAGCTCCGTGGCACCGATGTCGAGCCACCATACCAGTAGCACCGCCAGCAGGGGCAGCAGGCCGCTGGCCACCAGCAGGATCAGCTTGTCGCCGGGCAGGCGCCAGGAGTAGGCCATGTCCAGTAACGTGGGGCGACGACCCTGGCGCACGACCTCCAGCGCAACGAAGAAGCCGGCAAAGCCGATCGAGGCCAACGTCTCGCGCAGCGGCATGCCGATGTAGGGCACGCCGGGCAGTATCTGGACGGGCAGGAAGACCAGCAGGAAGAGCGCGCAAAGCCGCCCGGGGGCAGCGCGCACCAATGCCGCGGTCTCCCGCAACAGCGAGGGGAACTGGTCCAAGCCCACCGGCCGCGGCACAAATCGCCGCGGTGTGCCCCAAAGCGCGGGCGGCGCAGCGTTCACTCGACGGCCTTCACCATATCCTCGACCACCTTCTTGGCATCGCCAAACACCATCATGGTCTTGTCCATGTAGAAGAGCTCATTGTCCAGGCCGGCGTAGCCCGACGCCATCGTGCGCTTGTTGACGATGATCTGGCGCGCCTTGTATGCCTCGAGAATCGGCATCCCCGCGATGGGGGACTTGGGATCCTTGGCCGCCGGGTTGACCACGTCGTTGGCCCCGAGTACGAGCACGACATCGGTTTCGCTGAAATCGGGATTGATGTCCTCCATCTCGTGCACGAGATCGTAGGGCACCTCGGCCTCGGCCAGCAGCACGTTCATGTGGCCGGGCATGCGCCCGGCGACGGGGTGAATGGCAAAGCGCACCTGCACCCCCTTCTTGATGAGCTTGTCGACCAGTTCCTTGAGTGGATGCTGCGCCCGCGCCACGGCCAGGCCGTATCCCGGAACGACGATGACGGTCTCCGCATTGGCCAGCAAGAAGGCGGCGTCAACGGCCGACCCCGACTTGACCGGACGCTGGGCCTGCGCGGCACCGGCTTCGGCGGCGACCTCGCCGCCGAAGCCGCCGAGGATGACGTTGAAGAACGAGCGGTTCATCGCCCGGCACATGATGTACGAGAGGATGGCGCCGCTCGAACCCACCAGGCTGCCGGCAATGATGAGCATCGGGTTGTTGAGCGAGAAGCCAATGCCCGCCGCCGCCCATCCGGAATAGCTGTTGAGCATCGAAATCACGACCGGCATGTCGGCCCCGCCGATCGGGATGATGATGAGCACGCCCAGGACAAAGGCGATGGCCAGCATGAGCCCAAACGGCAGCCAGTCCTGGTTGGCGACGAAGACCCCCCCGGCAACGATCATCGCGATCGCCAAGACCAGGTTGAGCACATGCTGCCCCTGGAAGACCACCGGGGCGCCGCGAAACACGCGCAGCTTATAGCGGCCGGCGAGCTTGCCGAAGGCGATCACGCTGCCCGAGAAGGTGATCGCGCCGACGAAGGCGCCGATGAACAGCTCGACGCGGTTGCCGGTGGGAATCGCCTCGCCGCGGGCGACGATGTTGAAGGCCGCCGGTTCGGCGACGGCGGCGATGGCGATGAAGACCGCCGCCAGGCCGATCATCGAATGCATGAAGGCGACCATCTCCGGCATCTGGGTCATCGG
>Ga0209415_10002729_pt1 | contig 33014 bp, 26 predicted proteins | sample PeaSoiSIISIP2007_FD_187696 | JGI IMG/M metagenome (GOLD analysis project Ga0209415, IMG submission 187696) | Peat soil microbial communities from Weissenstadt, Germany - SII-SIP-2007 (SPAdes) (version 2) | ecosystem: Environmental > Terrestrial > Soil > Wetlands > Peat | place: Germany... | reverse complement strand
ATGGCGTTGCTGCGCAAACCATATCGAGCGTGCGGCAAGCAGTCGATGCCCCCGGAGTGGTTCGATCCCGTGCCTCATACGCATGTGGCGCTCGACGATGCCATCGAGCAAGGACGACTGTTCTGCAACATGCTTAAGGCCAACTTGGGCGCCTAACGGTTTGGGTCTTTCCAGGCATTACTCCACCACATCTGCGTCGAGCACGCGGTCCTGCTCCAGATAGTGGGAGATCGCGTATTGGGCTAGAAGCGGTGTCTGGAGCCGGATTTCAGCGCCAATCCATTCTCCTTTGTTGTGGGGCTGGTTGAGCGGATGATTGCAACGCCCGCCGCTGCCGAACTGAGGACCGAAATCGGCACTCTGGATCTGGTCAAACTGCTTCAGTTCGCGCCAGGCTTCATCGCCTACCGTGCCCGAAACGTCAATCTTTAATCTGACGGCAGCCATAGATCGATGTTCAGCGTACTACCGCCAGGATCGAGTCAGGTAGTCCGCCAGCGATAGCGACAGCAGAATCGCAAGAAAGAAGAAGCCGGAGACGACGATGGCGCCGGTCAGCTTTTCGCTCGCGCCTTTGACGTGCATGAAGAAGAGCACTACGACCGTAGCTTTGATGGTGGCGATCAGCAGGGCGATGATGGGGTTGAAAGGACCGAGGTTTACGAAGGCGGCGCCGACGGTGGTTGCCGTCAGAATCAGCAAACTTGCGCCAATGGCCAGGTAAAATCCCTGGGAGTGAGTAGTGTGTTCTTCGTGTTCCGACATAAAGAAGTTCTCAGTTCTCAGTTGTCAGTTCTCAGTTTCATCACGAGTGCCTGCTAATCAAGTACAACAACGGAAACAGATAAATCCAAATGATATCGACTAAGTGCCAGTACAGGCCCGCATTTTCTACGGGCGTGTAGTAGCCGGGCGTGTAATGTCCCTTCCACGCCAGGATCGCCAGCACGCTAAACAGGCCGCAGCCGATGATCATGTGCAGAGCATGCATGCCGGTCATGGCAAAGTAGAGGGAGAAGAAGAGTTCGGTTTCTTTCGGGTTGACCGGGATTTGCTTGCCGTTGTCGTCGAAGGTATCTGTGAACTGGAAGGTCGGGCCGGGAACGAGGTGCTTCTCGAATTTTTCCCTGTATTCGAATCCTTTGATGACCAGAAAAGTCATGCCGAGCAGCACGGTCACCACGAGGTAGCCGACCAGCACCTTGCGCTTGCCCGCCTCCGCGGCTTTCACCGCCAACACAACCGTAACCGAACTGATGATCAGGACGGCGGTATTAGTGGCTCCTAGCAAGATGCTGAGTTGCTGGCTGCCGGCCGCGAAAGCGTTGAAGTGGTTGAGGCGATATACAAGATAGGCGCAGAACATGCCGCCGAAAAACATGATCTCGGTCACCAGGAACAGCCACATGCCCAGCGAGGCCGCGTTCTTCTGCTGCTGGGCGTCGGCAAAGTGGTGGAGCAAGGCCGGATTGTGAGCTTCGTGTTCCACAGTAACCGCTTCGCTATTTTGCACCGGGATGCCTCCGTTCCCAGGCTGGAATCTCATCGTAGTTGTAAGCTTCCCAAGTCACCACCGGTGTCTCGTCAAAATTAAAAGTGGGCGGCGGCGATGAGGTCTTCCACTCCAGTCCAGCGGCGGCCCAGGGATTCGGCTCGGTGACGATCTTCCCGTAGCGCAGCGACCAGACGAAGTAGATCATCGGCAGCAGATAGCCGGCGGCCAGGATGCTGGCACCCGCCGTTGACATTACATTGAGTGTCTGAAACTCTGGCGGGTACTGCCAGTAGCGGCGCGGCATCCCGAGATAGCCCAGGATAAACTGCGGGAAGAACGTGAGGTTGAAGCCGACGAACACGAGCAGCGCCGACAGCTTGGCCCAAGCTTCCGGGTACATGCGGCCGGTCATCTTCGGCCACCAGAAATGCAGGCCTCCGAGATACCCCATGAGCACTCCGCCAACCATGACGTAATGGAAGTGGGCGACGACGAAGTAAGTGTCAGTAACGTGAACATCGATGCCGATGGTCGCCAGCATCAGGCCGGTTAATCCGCCCATAGTGAACAGCCCGATAAAGCCAAAGGCATAGAGCATGGGAGTAGCGTACGAAATCGAACCCTTGTACAGGGTTGCCGTCCAGTTAAAGACTTTGACAGCGGAAGGCACACCCACGGAGAAGCTCAGGAAGGAAAAGATCATCGCGGCATAAAGCGAGATGCCGGCAACGAACATGTGATGCGCCCATACCAGGAATCCGAAGACGGCAATGGCAACGCTCGACAGAGCGACAAACTTGTAGCCGAAGATGCGCTTGCGCGCAGAACACGCAATGAGTTCGCTGACCACGCCCATCGAAGGCAGGATCATGATGTAGACGGCGGGGTGCGAGTAGAACCAGAACAGGTGCTGGAACAGGAGCGGGTCCCCACCCAGCCTGGGATCGAAGATGCCGAGGTGGAAAAGGCGCTCGACGGCTACGAGCACGATGGTGATGGCGACGACCGGCGTGCCTAGAATCATGATCAGGCTGGTGGCGTAGTTGGCCCAGATAAAGAGCGGCAGGCGGTCCCAGGTGAGGCCGGGTGCGCGCATGCGGTGAATGGTAACGATGAAATTGAGTCCAGTGAAGATGGACGAAAAACCTGCAATGAAGACCGCTAGCCCGGCCTCGACAATCTTGGTGTTGGTATAGTCCGTGCTGAAGGGAGTGTAGAAAGTCCAGCCCGTGTCGACGCCCCCGGTCAACATGACGTGCGACATCAGAACGCCGCCCACAATGTAGAGATACCAGCTCAGCAGGTTGATGCGCGGGAATGCGAGATCCTTGGCGCCGATCATGAGTGGCACCAGGAAATTGCCCAATACGGCAGGCACGACCGGGATCAGAAAGAAGAACACCATGATCATGCCATGCATGGTGAACACTTTGTTATAAGTATCGGCCTGCATCAGGTCACCCTGCGGTGTTAGTAACTCGAGCCGGATGAGCATGGCAAAGAAGCCGCCGATGAAGAAGAAGAAAGTAACCGAGATCAGATAGAGGATCGCGATCCGCTTGTGGTCGGTGGTCAACAGCCAGGACTTGAGGGTGTGCCCGTTGTTGAGATAATTCAGCTTCGGGGCGGAAACGGGAGCCTGATTCGCCGGGATTCCTATGGTCGCCATGACTATTGCACCTGCATATTCTGGGGTTGGGCCGGGGAAGCAACGGGCTGACTCTGTAGCCCGGCGGTTCCCGGGGGCGGCTGGGCCAGCGACTTAACGTAGGCCACGAGCGCGTTCAATTGTTCTTCACTGACGATGCCCTGGAAGGTCGGCATCACCGGTTTAAAACCGTTTACGATCTTGGCCGTGGGATTGAGGATGGATTCGCGCACGTAATTCTCGTCGGCGATCACGGTGCGTCCGTCTTCCAGCAGGACCGGCTTGCTGTAGACGCCTAGCAGGTTGGGGCCGCGTCCCTGCACGTCGAAACGGTGGCAGGTGGCGCATCCCAGCGTGGAAAATAACTGCTTGCCGGTGTCCTGCAAGGGCGCCGTCGGCCCGCCCGCCATCCACTGCGCGTATTCCTGCGGCTCCATGACCACAATGTCGCCGCCCATGCCGGAGTGCTGGGTACCGCAATATTCCGCGCAGAACAAATGATAGCGCCCGGGTTTGGTCGCTTTGAACCAGAGTGTCGTGTAACGGCCGGGCAATACGTCCTGCTTGAGGCGGAATGCGGGAACGTAGAAGCTGTGAATGACGTCCTGCGAGGTCATGATGAGCTTAATGTTCTGGCCCACGGGAACGTGCAGCTCGTTGATTTCGCGCTGGCCTTCCATGTGCTCGATCTTCCACATCCACTGCTTGGCAACAACGTAAACCTCGGTGGCGTCGGCGGGAGGCGTGCGCTCCTGAAAATAGATGACTGCACCCCAGACGAAGAAGGTCATCATCACCATGAGCGGTATGATCGACCAGGTAATCTCAAGAAGCGTGGAGCCTTCGATCGGCTTTGCATGGTGCCCGGCGGAGCGACGATACTTGATCGCGAGCACCAGCACCGAGAGAAAGATGAGCGCGGTCATGAAGCCCGAGACCAGCAGCAGATAGATGTAGAGAGCATCCACCTGTCCTGCCATGGTCGAAGCCTGATCGGGCCACAATGGTAGAAATTTCGACATAGTTAGGTAACTCGCCCCAATTTGCCATGCGCAGTGATGCGGTCGGCACGGAACATGACGAACATAAATGTCCCCAGGATCAGCATGGTCGCGAGCGCCGCCAGCTTCAGGATGTTACTTACGACGGCGCCATATTTTCCGGTCCTGGGATCGTAGTGATAACAGTAAAGCAGCACCTGATCGCCGATGTTGCCAATCCTGTTCTGCGAAGCTTGCACCAGCCCGAGCCGCAGATCTTTTGGAGAAAACTCGACGCCATAAAAGTATCCCGAAACGTGGCGGTCGGGCGTGAGCATAACGATGGCGGCGGCGTGAGCGTACTGCTCGGTTTTCGGATCGAACTGGAATTGGAAGCCGACCGCCTTGGTGAGCGCTTCGATCTGGTCGGCTTTGCCGGTAAGAAAGTGCCAGCCCTGACCGGCGTTCGCCCGGCCATAGCGTTTCATGATGTCCCGCTTTTTTGCGGCGGCCATTTCCGTGGTTTCACGCGGGTCGAAGCTCACGGTGAGAACGTCAAAATCTTTGCCCAGGTTGAAGGTCAGCGCCTTCATCGAACCCACCAGCCCTTCCAGCAGTTCGCTGCATAGCATCGGGCATTGGTAGTAACCCAGGTTCAGGATGACCGGGCGTCCGTGGCCGAAGTAGTCAGCCATTCTAACGGGGTTGCCCAGTTCGTCTTTGAATTCGAGATTGGCAGGGACTTCGGCGTTGAGATGCTGTTCGATACCGACAAATTCGAGCCCGACGGGACGCTGGTTGACCGGCGGACTTATGATGCCGCCGCCCGACATAGGACCGCGTCCGCCCTGTGCGAACAGCGGAGCGGCCGAGATCATAAGCACGAGAACTGCCGCGGCGATCGAGTTGGCGAAACCGCTCTTAATGCGCACTGCTTTTTCCTTTTCCGACTGACTTTGGCTCCGGTGCCTTGCTTGCTGTGTTTGCCTCCGCGCACCCGTTCGGACACACGGGCAATCCGCGCTGCTCGATCAACTCCATGGCGCGGTCGATCGGAATGTGCGCCACGCCTGCTTTTTCGTCAATCCAGCCGTAGCTGTTGAGTTGGTTCTCCTGATGGATCAGGAAGTCGCTAAACTGGCCGCGCTCGTTGGTTTCGAGCATGGGGGCGCCATTGTCCTTGAAGGCTCGATCTGCGTCCGCCTGCGTCACCACACGCGACATCGCACCCTTGGAAGTCACCAGCGGACTGGCCGTCGTCATCTGCGAGCGCTCGTATTTATCGAGGAATGTGTACATGCCGACGATAATGAAATAAATCACTATGCCAACGATCGCCAGGCCGATCATGAAGGCGAACACGCCGCGCGTGCTCAGGTCTTCGCGTTCGAAACCGGCTTCCTTGCCGGAGTGGCTGTGCTTCATTTCGTCACGCTTCATTTCGTCACTCATGCGCAGGCTCCAGTAATCTCAGCGTCTGCGGCGCGTTCACAGCCAGCAGCGGACGCGCTCTCAGGTTGTGGAAGAAGTAGGCCATCCAAAGGCCGCCCATCCCGGCAATGATCGTGAAGTGCAGCCAGCTTACGTGAAACGTGGAATGCGAGGCCGGCTCGATATGCCAGAAGGTATCGACGATGCGCATGGCCATGAGCCAGGAAGCGAGCCAAACCAGGGTGCGCGCCTTGCGCTTCAACTGGCGTGAGAGCAAGAGCGCGAACGGCACCGCGAAGTGGAATAGCACCAGGAACAGGCCGACGTACTCCCATCCGCCATTCATGCGGAGCTTGTACCACGGAATTTCTTCCGGCAGGTTGCCCGACCAGATGATGAGCCACTGCGAAAAATTGAAGTAAGCCCAGACCATGACGAACGTAAGCATGAACTTGCCGTGGTCGTGGACCTCCGTATCGGTGAGGTACTCGGACATCGGCTTGCGTTTGCCGAGGATGCTCTCGATGAGCACGCAGAAGCAGTAGGCGGAAAGCGCCTCTCCGGCAATGAAAAGCAGCCCGTAGATGGTCGAGATCCAGCGCGCTTGCAGCGACATAACCCAGTCGATCACCGCAAACGAAATGGTGAACGAGTAGACGACCAGCCCAATCGAACTCATGGCCCGGAAACGCAGCGTGCTTTGGCCCGCAATCGAATCCTGCTCAGTGGACCAGCGATTCAGGAAGTACGCCATCCCGTACCAGATGACGAAATAAAGAATGTAGCGCAGCAGGATGCCGTTGAAGTTGAGATAGCTGTGCGCGATCTCCAGGATCTTCGGATCGGTCTTTGGGTCGGCCAGCACTCCTGGACGGGCCCAGAAATAAAGTTTGTGCAGATTCAGCAGAATCGGGATGAAAAGCACGAACATGAGGGGCAGCGTCATCATGCCCGCTTCCAGGATGCGCCGAATCACCGTCCCCCACGCGCCGCCCACGAGGTGATAAAGCATCAGGATGGCCATGCATCCGAGCGAAAGGCCCAGCCAGAACATGTAGCCGGTGAGGTAGGCGGAATAAAAACTGTCGGGAGCAAGGTAGGCCCCGGCGACGGAAGCAATGGCCGCAATCACGCCAATAACGAGCGACCGCTGCTGCATGGTCTGGGCCACGGGCGGGGCCATCAAGTCCGACTTAGTCATCTTCCCTGCGGCCGCGGTCATTTCGGCTCCCCTTCTGCAGCGGCGGGTGGCGCTACTTCGGGCAGCGTGGCTCCATTGCCGATGTCGTGGAGATATTGCGGCGGAGGCGACGGAACCTTTTGTCCCGTGGGAACGTCGCTCGAGGTCGCATTCTGGCTCAGTTGCAGCGCGCGGATGTAGGCCGCAATGCACCAGCGATCGCGCGGCGCCACCTGGGTGCCGTATTCGGGCATTGCCCCGAAGCCGTTGGTCATCACGTCAAAGAAATAACCGAGCGGCACTTTGCGCAGACGGTCAATGTGATACGACGGCGGGTGACGAAATCCACGCGACGGGATGAAGCCATTGCCATCGCCGACGCGTCCGTGACAAGGCGTGCAGTTGATGTTGAAGCGCTCGCGCCCGCGGGCAAGAACTTCAGCGGTCACCGGAAACGGCAGATAGTCGCCCGGATTGTTGCCGATTTTCCCAGTGTAGAAGTAAGTGTCTTCGCGCAGATCGCCGCGCGCCACCGTACCATCGACCGGCAAGCGGGCGGAGCGACCGTCCGGGAAGAAATCGCTCTTCGCCATGGGCCGGTAATAGGGCTGCATGTGCATATCGATGCGGCATCCGGCAGTGACGGCAATCAGCGCCAGCAGCGCGGGCAAGATTATGCGGAGGTTGCGACTCATTCTCATTAGCTAGGCACCTCCGCAACCATGCGTGGGGCGAGGCCGTTAAGGAACGCGCGCGTCTGGGCGGCATCATATTTCGGGTCGCTCGCAAACACGACCAGGAAAAACTTATCCTCCGAGGCCCTGGCGAACTCCGGCACGTTGAACACCGGGTGATAGGGCATTGGAAGGCCGTTCAGCATCAGCATGCCGACAGCAGCGGAGAGCCCGCCGAAAAGAATCGTCAATTCGAAGGTCACGATGATGAACGACGGCCAGGAGTGAAACGGACGTCCTCCGATATTGACCGGATAAGTAATCACCGCCACCCAATACTGCAGCGCGTAAGCCGATATCCCGCCAATCAGTCCGCCGATAAGGACGACAAGAGGCACGCTGTTTTTGTGAAAGCCGATCGCTTCGGCAAGCCCCTCGATGGGAAACGGGCTGTAGGCGTCGATCTTCTGGTAGCCGGCGGCGTGCGTCTTGTGAGCGGCGGCGACAAGCTCTTTTGCCGAGTCGAATTCGGCCATCAACCCGTAAATCGAAGCGTCTTTCACGTTCATTGCTTCACCTCCGCCGCTTCGTGCACCTGCGACTCCGGCAGCAGGGTGCGCAATTCGAAGATGGAGATCATGGGCAGGATGCGAACAAACAGCCACATGGCCGTCAGGAACATGCCGATGGTGCCGGCGAACGTCATCCAGTCCCACTTGGTTGGGTAGTATTGACCCCACGAAGAATTCAGGAAGTCGCGGCTCAAACTGACTACAACAATAATGAAGCGCTCCAGCCACATTCCGACCAGCACGATGAACGAAATGAGCCACAGCCAGCCGGTGGAGACACGAAACTTTTTCAGCCAGAGAACCTGCGGAATGAAAATGTTGCAGCTGAGCAACGCGGCGTACGCCAACCGATAAGGCCCGTGGAGCCGGTTCCACATCAGAAACGAATCGAACTGGTTGCCGCTGTACCAGCCCATGAACGCCTCCATGCCATAGCCGTAGGCAACGATGAGACCGGTGGCCAGCATGACCTTGGCCGAGGTCTCCAGATGCCGCTCGGTGATGAAGTCCTGCAGCCCGTAGATCCTGCGGATTGGAATCGCGAGACAAAGCACCATGGCGAAACCGGAATAGATGGCGCCCGCGACGAAGTACGGAGGGAAAATCGTGGTATGCCAGCCAGGAACGATGCCGACCGCGAAATCGAAGCTGACGACCGTGTGTACGGAAAGCACCAGCGGTGTCGCCAGCCCGGCGAGAAGTAAGTAAGCCGTCTCATAACGATGCCAGTGCCGGGCTGAGCCGCGCCATCCCATGGCGAGCAGCCCGTAAATACGCTGGACGAAAGTACTCTCGGCGCGGTCGCGCATGGTGGCAAAGTCGGGGATCAATCCCACAAACCAGAACACCAGCGAAATTGTGAAGTAAGTCGAAACCGCGAACACGTCCCATACCAGCGGACTGCGGAAGTTCGGCCAGTAACGCATAGTGTTCGGATACGGAAACATCCAGTAAAAAAGCCACGGGCGTCCCATATGGGCCAGCGGGAATAATCCGGCGCAGGCCACGGCAAACAGCGTCATGGCTTCGGCGAAACGGTTGATCGAGTTGCGCCAAGTCTGGCGGAGCAGGCACAGAATCGCCGAAATCAGCGTGCCCGCGTGGCCAATACCGATCCACCACACGAAGTTGACGATGGCGAATCCCCAACCAATGGGAATGTTGATGCCCCAAATCCCCGTACCTTTAATGAACAGGTACCCCAGGGCCACCATCAACATGTTCATGCCCGAGAAAACGATCAGGAAGCCGAGGATCCATCCCAGCGAGACGGGGCGGCTCAGCACGATGTTGCTGATCTTCTCGCCGATGGTGGAGAAGGTGTGGCCCGGCGCGATTACCGGCACTCTCCGGTCTGCCACGGGGATTTGTGTGTTCGTAGCCATGCCTTACGCGCGCTCCACTTTTGTTTCTAACTCGGAGTTAGGGTTGCGGACTTCCGCCAGATACGTTGTGCGCGGCCGCGTATTCAATTCGCCCAGCAGGGAGTAGTTCCTCGCCTGCACCTTCCACTTATTGACCAGACTGTTCGGATCATTGAGATTGCCGAAGACGATGGCATTCGCCGGACAGGACTGCTGGCATGCCGTCTGCAGATCGCCGTCTTTAATGGTGGAGTCGGCACGCTCCGCGTCAATGCGATGCTCGCTGATGCGCTGCACGCAGTACGTGCATTTCTCCATGACGCCGCGGCTGCGAATGGTGACGTCTGGATTACGCATGAGCTTGAACTGCGGAGTCTCCCAATCCTGGAACAGCAGGAAATTAAACCGCCGCACTTTGTAGGGACAGTTATTCGAGCAGTAGCGCGTGCCGACGCAGCGGTTATAGATCATGTCGTTCAGGCCTTCACTGCTATGCACGGTCGCCTGCACCGGGCAAACCAGTTCGCAGGGCGCATTCTCGCATTGCATGCAGGGCACGGGCTGAAAGAAACCCTTCGGATTTTCGCGAGGACCGTTGTAGTAGGCGTCCACGCGCAGCCAGTGCATGTGGCGGCCTCTGAGAGTCTGCTCTTTGCCGACCACGGCGACGTTATTCTCTGATTGGCAGGCGACAATGCAGTTATTGCATCCAACGCAGGCGTTCAGGTCGATCGCCATGCCCCACGAGTAAGTCTCTTTTGAATAATCAAAGGGCTTGTAGAGAGTAAGGTCGGCCGGCGGCTCGCCTTCTTTCGCGAAGTTCGGCTCTTTCTTGTACTCCTCCAGGCTGCGCTCCTGCACCAGCGAACGATTTCCGCCGTCAGGAATCTCCATCGTCTGATAGCCCTGCGTGCTGGCTATTTGGTAGATATCGCCGGTGGACGTGAGTTTCGCACCGTCCGCAAACCATGGAGCCTGACTGGTGCGCAGCGGGTAAACGTCAAAGCCCGTGCCGGTGCCGATGCGGCCGGCGCGTGTGCGCCCGTAACCGAGGAAGACAGTGATCGAGTTGTCGGGATGGCCAGCCTGGATCCAGACTGGGCCTTTAACTTTCTTGCCATTGAATTCCAGTTCGGCAACGTCTTTGAAATTCAGCTTGAGCCGCTCGGCCATCGCAGGACCGATCATGATGGGGTTGTCCCAAGTCAGCTTTGTGAGCGGCTTCGGGAGTTCCTGCAACCAGCCGTTATTGGAGAACCGTCCGTCGTAGATGGAGGGATCGCGGCGGAAGTTAAGCTCGACGCCTGTGCCCGGCTCAGATTGCGATGCGGGAAAGCTGGTGGACTTGAGCGCGACTGTCTTCGGTGCGAAAGCTGTCCCCGCGACCCAACCGTCGTGCAGCGATTTGCGCCAGAAGGCATCGAAGTCCGCGCTACTATGCTGCTTCTGCCAGTAGGCCTGGACGAGATCGCGCCCAGTGAAACCGGACTGACCCACGAGGATGGTGATGATCTCATGAGCGCTCTTGCCGCCATAGAGCGGCTCGATGAGTGGCTGAATGATGCTGGCTGTCCCGTCGTAGGCGCGGGCATCGCTCCAGGACTCCAGATAGTGAGCTTCGGGCACATGCCAGTGGCAAAGTTCGGCGGTTTCGTTACGATGCGTGCCGAGAAATACTTTCAGATTAACGGCATTCGATTTCAGGGCCGAAGCGAATTCCAGTTCGGCGGGCGCGTCGTAGGCGGGGTTTCCACCCAGAATCAACAGCAGATCGACCTTGCCGGCACGAATGTCTTCCGTCAGCGCATGCAGCGATTCGTTACGGTTGACCGGATTAGCGTCGACGGGATCGGCGTAGAAGACCGTCTTGCCGACGTTGCCGAGGGCTTGGTTCATTGCATGGGCAAGAGCGTGAACAGCCGGCGGCTGATGATCACCGGCGATGACCACGCTGGTACCCCTGTGCGACTGCAGGTCCCTAACGATCCCGTCAACGTATTTTTGTTTATCGCCTGGGAATCCCTCAGTATTCACGCCAACAGCGCTTGCCAGCGCACGGGTAAAGTTCTCAATCTCCCTTGCCCGCAACGGCAACCGATGGTCCGCCTTCATTCCCGTCGAACTCGGCGTGCTCTCGACTACATACAGCCGGTTCATGTTCGCGTCAGGATTGCGCCGCGCGGCAAAATCGCGCGTGTAGCGCGCCGAGCCGGGGAATCCCGCGTACAGAAAATCGGCGTCGAGCGAAACAATGACGTCCGCCTTCGACAAGTCATAGCGCGTCTCAACTACCTCGCCGAACGCCAGCTTCGCGCCTTCGTAAACATTGTCGCGGTTGATCGGCTCGTAGACATGCCACTTCGCCTGCGGATTCTTTTCGAGATAACTGCGAATCTGGGCCGCGAGCGTGGGCGAAGTAACGGTCTGTGTCAGGATGCGGACGCCGCCGCCCGCCAGGCTTTTCTGCACATTGATGGGGCCACGAACGGCTTCCATGAATCCATTCCACGAGCGAATATCGCCCAGGTAGGTGATGTTCTGCGCCCGGTCGGGATCGTAGAGATCGAGAATCGAAGCCTGCGCGTAAACGTCGGTGCCGCCGAGACTCGCTGGATGCTGCGGATTGCCTTCAATTTTTGTCGGACGGAAAAGATGGCTTTCAACCAGAATTGGAGAAGCGTACCCGCCGAGCGTGAACGCGGTCGCGTAAAATATGGGGCGGCCGGGAACAACATTTTCCGGTTGCCGCACATAGGGCACGATCTCGGTGTTCGGCATGCGCGTGCAACCCGTCAACCCGGCGAGCGCCAGCGATGCGCCCATGGTTTTGAGGAAGCCGCGGCGCGAGAAATCGTCGAGCCACTCGGAAGCGCCTTTCGGGAACTCGCGGTGCAGCATTTCCTGAAATTCTTCGCTCCCAGCGAGTTCTTCGAGGCTGCGCCAGTACTCGGGGCCGGTCGTCTCCTCGATCGTCTTTTCGAATTGGGCCTTCACGGTCGCCAGATCACGCTGCTTGCGCTTGCTCGGGCAGACATCGGTTCCGGCTGCTCTTGTCTTGTGCTCGTCCATACTCATCTTTAAATCGGCTCTCAGCTGTCAGCTATCAGCTCTCAGAAAAACCTGCTCCTAGCGATGGCAGGTGTTGCAACTGGTAATGTCGTTGACCGAGCGCACCTTGTATGCCTCCTTCAGGGCAGTGCCAAGCGCGATCTGATCGTTGTATGCCTTACCTGCAAAAACCACCTCATTCTTGCCTAGCGGGTCGCTGACCGGAGGCTCATAGCGCATGTTGAAAACTTGCTCGCGCGGGCGCAGATATTTTTCCGGAGCGCGATGGCAGTCGAGGCAAAATTCCATCTGCAACGATGCGTACTGGTACGTCAGCGGCATCTGATCGACCGGACCGTGGCAGGTATTGCAGCCCACACCCTTATTCACGTGGATGCTGTGATTGAAATAAACGTAGTCGGGCAGTTGGTTGACGCGCGTCCATTCCAGCGACCGTCCGGTGCGGAAACTTTCGCGCACGGGCTCCAGATAGGCCGCGTTCGTCCAAATCTGGGCGTGGCAGTTCATGCAGGTCTTGGTCGGAGGAATGCCGGCGAAGCTCGATTGCTCGACCGAGGTGTGGCAGTAGCGGCAGTCGATACCCAGCCCGGTTACGTGGTGCTGATGGCTGAACGGGACGGGTTGCGACTTTCTGACTCCGGCGTAGGTGATGTAGGGAGAACGCTCCAGCTGCACCAGCACCCAAAATAGCGCGGCGGCGGCAAAAACAGTCAGGACCATAGAGGCCCGGGCGATTGCATTGATGCTGCGTGGAAAGATCTGCATTGATTGTGAGTTTTTTGCGTTGCGAAATTTGATCGCGCCAGTCCGGGCCGCCCCGCGCCCGTATGGCCTGCGTCACGTAGTGCTGTGATGCATGATACTGAAACAAGCGAGTATAGCAGCTACAGGCCGAAACGGAACAGAGCGCACAGGATTTCTTTCACGCCATCCGGGATTGTGATCCAAAAAAATTGAATCTTGAAAGAACCCGGACGCATTGTCTTCAATCTGACCGGAAGTTAGAACCTTCAGCGCAGGTTCATGACCAGCAGTTTTGGTTCCGTCATTTCGTGAATCGCGTCGCGCAAGCCCTCGCGGCCCAATCCGGAATCTTTGATGCCGCCATAAGGCATGTGGTCAATGCGGAAGGTGGGAACGTCGCCGGCGATCAAGCCGCCCACTTCGAGTTCATCGTAGGCCTGAAAGATGAGTTTGGCGTCGCGGGTGAAAAGTCCGGCCTGCAGGCCATAGGCGGAAGTGTTGACCTGTTTCAGCGCGGAAGCAAAGTCGTTATAGGGCTCGACGGTCACAACCGGCGCAAAAATTTCCTGGCAATTCACTTTCATGTTGGGCTTGGTGCCGGTAAGCACGGTGGGCTCAAACAGCGAGCCTTTGCGATTGCCGCCGCAGAGCAGGCGTGCACCACCGCGCACCGCCTCCTGTACCCAATCGGCGGCGCGGATGGCGTCGCTTTCGCGAATGAGCGGGCCGAGGTCACTCGACTCGTCCAGCGGATCGCCGGCTTTCAGTTTTCGGACTCCCTCCAGAAACAGCTCGGTGAATTTTCCGTAGACGGAGTGCTCGACCAGAATGCGCTGCACCGAAATGCAGGACTGTCCGGCGTAGGCAAAGCCTCCAGTAACGCAGCGGTCGGCAGCGTATGCGAGATCAGTATCGCAGTGGACGATGACGCCCGAATTCCCTCCAAGTTCGAGAACCACTTTTTTCTTTCCCGCGTTGTTCTTGATGGCCCAGCCAACGGCGGCGCTGCCCGTGAAGCTGATGAGTTTGATGCGTTCGTCAGTCACCAGCAGTCCGGAATCTTCGTTCGAGAGCAGAACCGCGTTGAACCCTCCGTCGGGCCATCCCGCTTGCTGGATCACTTCCGCCAGCAGCAGTGAGGTGAGCGGCGTCTCGGGTGCGGGCTTGAGCACCATGGAACAGCCGGCGGCGATGGCCGGGGCAACTTTGTGCGCGACCAGGTTCAAGGGAAAATTGAAAGGAGTGATTCCGGCGACGGGGCCGAGGGGAAAACGTTTGACGATGCCCCAACGTCCGGCGGTTGACTGCTGCCAATCCAGCGGCAAATATTCGCCGTAGCCGCGCACTGTCTCTTCGGCGGCGATGTTGAACGTAAACACGGCGCGATCAACTTCGGTGCGAGCGTTCTTGATCGGCTTGCCCGCTTCCAGCGCAATGGTGCGCGAGAACTCTTCTTTGCGATCGTGAATGCCAATCGCGATCTGACGCAAAACCCGTTGGCGTTCGAAGGCGGGCAATCGCCGGGTGGTTCCAAAAGCCTTGACCGCGGCAGCTATGGCGGCTTCCGCGTGCTCGCGGCGTCCCTGGTGAACATGCGCGATGACGACGCCATCGTAAGGTGCGCGCACGTCGACCATGTCACCTTCCTCCAGCCACTTCCCATCCAGAAAGAAACCGTGGGTTGCAACTGGAGTCAACGTCATTTCGGCCATGCTTTCCCTTCTTTCAAGCGCGCTTAGCAATTTGCGCCTGACGTTTTGATTCTTGATCTACGTCTGATGATTCGAGTCTCGTTCCCCACAAAAAGATTATAAAACTTCGCAAGAAGTGCGTTATCAACGGGAGAAGGTGTCAGGTCTTAGGGACGAAGTTGGCCCGCCTTTGGTTTCCCTGAGACCTAAGACCTGACACCTAAGACCTGCGTCACTTAAACCGCTCGTCGACTTCCACCTGGTATCCCGCGACCAGGCGATTGGTCTCGTTCGCCATCCCGACTACGGACATCAACTCTTTGAACTGAGCGTCGGTCATGCCCTTGTTTTTCGCCGAGGCAGTATGCGAAGCGATGCGGTATTCGCACTGGTTTGTGACCGAGACGGCAACGTAAATCATCTCTTTGGTTAGCGGGTCGAGCGCTCCGGGAGCCATGATCTGCTTGATGTCTTGCCAAGTCCGCTTGAGCATCACCGGATCGTGCGCGATTGCCTTCCAGAAATTGTTGATCCAGTCGGTCTTGCGCGTGGCCATGATGTCGTCGTAGATGGCGCGGACTTCGGGGCTGGCGTCGGCGTATTCGATAAGGCCAAAGATGGACATGAAATTCTCCAAAGAAGGTCTTAGGTGTCAGGTCTTAGGTCTTAGGGAAACCACAAAGGCGGCCCAGGCCTTTCCTAAGACCTGAGACCTAAGACCTGTTTTTATGACACCCAGTCTAGAACTTTGTAATACGCCCCCGCGAAGGGCAAGAACCACGGCTTGCCGTTATAGAGCCCCAGCGGCGCACCCGGGAAAGGAATCTCCGTAAAAGGATTGTCAGTCTTCCCTTCCGCGATCCACTCCGCCATTTTCTGGCCTTGGTACGTGGCCATGGCGACGCCGTGCCCAGCGTATCCGACGGCGAAATACACGCCATCGATTTGGCCGGCGTGCGGCATGATGTCGAAGCAGAAATCGAGCGTACCGCCCCAGACGTATTCGACTTTGGTCTCGCGCAGCTGCGGATACACATCAATCATACCCAACCGCAGGATCTCAGCACTTTTCCGGATGGTCTGGCCGGTTTCCGGAAAAAAAGCGGCGCGGCCACCGAACAACATGCGGTTGTCGGGAGTGATGCGATAGTAATAAAGATAGTTTTTGGAATCGTAGATCTGGCGGTTGCACGGGCTCAACTCGCGGGCCAGCGCTTCCGGGAGCACTTCGGTCGTAATAATAAACGACCCGATGGGGATGATTTTCCGCCGCAGCGCGGGAGTCGCAGCTCCGGTGTAGCCACTGGTCCCGACCAGCACATTGCGCGCCCAGAAGCTGCCGCGGGAGGTATTGAGTTTGAAACCGGGCGCCGCGTTACGCGATTCGCACTGCACATTCTGCAATCGCGTGCGTTCGCAGATTTGGGCTCCGGCGCGCATGGCCGCGGTGCCCAGTCCGCCAACGTAGCCCGCAGGATTCAGACCAACTGAGATTTCATCTACCATGCCGCCGCAATAAATGTCGGAGCCGATTTCACCGCGCAGTTGGTCGCGGGGCACGACGCGCAACTGGTGATTGAATTCGCGGGCGATCACTTCCACCTGGCGGGCGTAGTCATCGAAATGGGCCTGTTTACATGCGACCTCGAGGTGTCCGGTGCGGGCGAAATCGCAGGCGATGTTTTCCTCTTTCACTACGCGCTCGACCGAGCCAATGGTTTCAAGCGAAGCGGCATACATGCGGCGAGTAAGCTCGCGCCCATACATCGAGATGAGCTTGTTGACACCGAGCTTCATTCCGGTGAGCACCATGCCGCCGTTGCGCGAACTCGCGCCCCAGCCGATGGTCTCCGATTCCAGCACAACCGCTTTCGCGCCGCGCTTGGCCAGCGAGAGCGCGGCGGCAAGTCCGGTGTATCCGGCGCCGATGATGGCGACGTCAGCGCTCTCCGGCAATGGCAAGGCCGGGGCGGTGGGCATCTGAACGGTGGTGAGCCAGTAATTCAGTTCCTGCGGCATTTTGTAAAGAAAGAACTCGCGGCCATGATAAACGATTACGTCGAAACCTACAGCACCGCCGTCTCATGAATCATTCGTCCCTGCGCGAAGCGCGAGAAGTTCAGCAGAGACGCGTCAATCAAATCCGTCTTCCCGGTCAGAATCAGGTCGCTCAGAATTTTCCCGGTGGCGGGCGAGTGCATCACGCCGTGTCCGCTGAAGCCGTTGGCAAAGAAAAAGCCTGAGACTTCCGGAGATTCGCCGAGAATTGGATGATGGTCGGGCGTCATTTCATAGAGGCCGGCCCAGGCTCGCTGGGGATTGACTGCGACATTTTCGAACACGGGCACGCGATCTGCCGCGCGGGTCAGAATCTTCTCGATGAAACTCGCGTCAAAATCGGTTTTGTAGCCGGGTGTCTCTTCCGGATCGTTCCACGCGAGCAGGAAGCCGCGGCCCTCGGGGCGAAAGTGAAAGCCGTTCGACATGTCGACGATCATGGGAGCGGTATGCGGAAATTGGTCAAACGGTTCGGTCGGAACCAGCATACGGCGCAAAGGTTCAACCGGCAGATCGATGCCAATCATCTTGGCAATCGAAGCCGCCCATGCTCCCGCGCAGTTGACGATCGTGCGCGTCGAAACTGTGCCGCGCGTGGTTAGGACTTCAAAGCTCCCATCGCCGGAAGTGACATTGCGCGTGATTCCAATTACGTTGGCGTTCTTCCAAAGCGTGGCGCCGTGGTCGCTGGCCCAGGTCATGAAGCCGACCATGGCGCTGTTGGGATCGACAAACCCGTCGGTGGAGCAGAAGCTGCCGCCAAGGATGTCGTCGCCGCGCAGTTGCGGGAACCGGCTGCGGATTTGGTCGCCAGCAACGAGGCGCACATTTTTCAGTCCCATCGCGACTTGCTTTTCGTAGTTCGCGCGCAGGTAGGCGATGTGCTTTTCGTTGGTTGCACAAAAAAGGTATCCCTGCGGACGGTAGTCGCACGGATAGCCCAGCCGCTCCTCGAAGCTGGCATAGAACGGGATCGAATAAAGCGACATCTGGATGTTGACCGGCGTAGAAAACTGCGCCCGCACGCCGCCCATGCTCTTGCCCGTGGACCCCTTGCCCTGCGCGGTCTCGCGCTCCAGCACGAGAACGCTCTTACAGTCGGCGGCAACCAGGTGGTAGGCGATGCTGGAGCCGACAATCCCTCCGCCGATAAGAACGACGTCCGCGGTATGCATGTTTATTGTTCGTTTTCTATGACGCGCGTCAGGAGGTTGCCGCGGCCAGCGCAACCCTGGCCAGCACCACCACGGCGAACCATCCGAACACTACGGCGAACGCGGTGCTGCGTTTGACCTTGCTGATGCAAGTGATGCCGATGGCAGTCAAAATCAAAGTCCAGACAGCGAAGACATCCAACGGTGTCAGCAGTGCACGCAGAACCGGAGAACCGTCTGGGGCGATGAAATATCCGGGATTGGTGGCCGCAGGGTTCTGAATATTGAATCCGTCTCCACTGACTCCCGCCAGAAGTGACACGATTGCCAACAGCGACATCAGCACCTGCGGCAGTCTGGTATAGACAATCAGAGCAAACAGGGTCTTGTACTTCAAGTCGGCACTCGTCACAAATTTGAGGGTCGCAAATAAAACCGCCGCGAAGACTGCATAGACGACGAGCGCTATGATTGGAAAAGCGTAGGAGATGATTCTGGTGACCGTTGCCTGCTGTTGCATAACCTTTTGGCGCTGATCGGCGGGCAAGCGGTCAATGCGATCGGCCTGCTTCGGTTGCAACTGGATCAGATTCTCCGACACTTTTTGAAAGCCAACCTTCTGATCGACCACGTAGACAAACAACGTGGAAACGATCGCGATGATCAGAAATGGCGCCCACCAACTGGCGCTCCGTCGCAGATCGGTAAGGGCTTTGCTCGGCGCAAAGAAAGTGTTGATTAGGCGCTGCCCTTCAGAAAGCGGCGCGGGTTCCTGAGATAGCTGCGGTGGCTGCAGTGGTGCGGAGGGATTGGTCGCCATATCTTCTCCCCGAACAGGAGGGATTGTAATTTCCTCCCGGCGTAATGACAACCGGAGTGGATGCAAAACTAGAACGCCGCCATCTCTGGCGTAGCCGCCAGCAGTTTGCGCGTGTAAGCGTGCTGCGGTTGGACAGTAATCTGCTCCGTGTTCCCGATCTCGACAATCTTGCCCTGATACATCACTGCGATGCGGGTCGAGAGATAGCGAACCACCGGCATGGAGTGCGAGATGAATAGATAGGTGAGGCCGAACTCGCGCTGCAATTGCTGCAGAAGATTCACGATCTGCGCACCGACGCTCACATCGAGCGCGGAAACGGGTTCATCGGCAACCATGAACTTCGGCCGCAGAGCCAGAGCGCGGGCAATGCCGATGCGCTGCCGCTGTCCACCGGAAAACTCGTGCGGATAACGGGGCATGGCGGATTCGTCCATTCCCACCGCACGCAAAAGCTCTGCGACGCGCTGGTGGCGGCCGGCGCGGCCAAGGCTTTCTCCGATGATCTGCGGGCGAAGAATGAGCGGTTCGGCGATCACATCTTCCACGCGGTAGCGCGGGTCGAGCGACCCGAACGGGTCCTGGAAGATAATCTGCATGTCGCGGCGAAGACGGCGTAGTTCGGAACCATTCGCCTTCAGCAGATCGATGCCAGCGAAGAGAACTGCGCCCGAAGTCGGTTCAATGAGGCGGAGGATGAGGCGTCCAAGCGTGCTCTTGCCCGACCCCGATTCGCCGACCAGCCCAAGAGTCTCGCCTTCGTAAATATCGAGGGAAACGTCGTCAACGGCGCGAACTTCACCCAAGCCCCGGCCACCAAACGGGGATTCGGCAAGATCGAAAACCTTAGTCAGGTTGCGGACTTCAAGCAGCGCCACGAAGCCAGAGTAGCAGTGGATAGTGAATAGTGAATAGTGGATAGTGGTAAGCCGGCACACCGAGCGCGGCAACTATCCACTAACCACCATCCACTATCCACTTTTTTCACCCCGCAATCATCGGCACCGCCGCCAGCGCGGCGACCATGCCGATGGTCCGGGCGCGGCTGAAGTGCTCGTGCAGAAAGATGCGAGCCAGCAAAACGGTGATGGCGGGATAGAGTGAACTGAGCACAACCGCCGAGTCCAGCCGTCCGATTTGAGCCGCGCGGATGAAGACGACGCTGCCGGTAATGTCCAGGATTCCCGCAGTCAGGGCAATGGCCAGCACCGGAGCGGCCACCGCGCGTAACTGTCTTCCGAACAGCACAATACTGCCCGTTACCAGGAAAGCCCCAGATCGCGAGCAGGCGGCGATCCATAACGGGGATGTATTGCCGGCCTGATGGACGCACAGGTAAAACCCAGCAAACCCAATTCCAGCCAGCACCGCCATACCCAACCCTTCTGGACGTCCGGCGTTACCCTCGGTACGTGAGATAAGCCAGACGCCGATTCCTGCGAGAATGAAACCGAACACGTGTCGATAACCCGGAAAACCGTCTGCGAAAGCGGTCACGATGGCTGGAATCGCGGCGCTGAGAACGGCAGACACCGGTGCCACCAGGCCCATATTTCCGCTGGCTAAGGAACGGTAGAACACGGCCAACGCCATGCCCCCGATTGCGCCGGAAATCAGCGACCAAACGACACCGGAGCTGCCTGGAAATGAAGCGTGCGTCACGAGCGCAAGAGCGGCGATCGCAACCAGTCCGCTGATGTGCACGATGGCCGTGAATAGAAAGGCGTTCACGCGCCGCGATCCCATTCCGCCCAAGAAATCGCTGGTGCCCCAGACGCCAACCGCAGTCAGGCTGAAAGCAACAGGAATGTATTGGGCTGGGACGGACATGCGGATTTGAGATTAGCACGCAGCCAGCACGATCAGCGTGAGGACGGCCAAGCATCGCTTCAACGATTCTGTAGAAACGGGGCTTGCCCCGTCCTAGGCTGCGGAGACGCGGCAAGCCACGTCTCTACGGGAAATGCTAAGCCGTGACCGTTTCCGGATGCGTTTTCCCTGCCAGCAACTGCCGCAACACAAATTGCAGTATGCCTCCGTTGGCGTAGTAAAGAGCTTCCTGTGGCGTATCGATCCGAACCACGGCCTGAAATTCCTTCGTCTTTCCACCCTTTACACGCACAGAAATCTTGCGCCCGGAAGAAAATTTCTCGACCACATCGCGGATGCCCGCAATCTCGAATACTTCTTCGCCGGTCAACTTGAGCGTCTCGGCATTTTCTCCCGGCAGAAACTGGAGCGGCAGAATGCCCATGCCGACCAGGTTGGAGCGGTGAATTCGTTCGTAGCTCTCCGCAATCACGGCGCGAACCCCGAGCAGACGGGGCCCCTTGGCCGCCCAGTCGCGTGAAGAACCGGAACCGTATTCCTTGCCCGCGAGAATCACGAGCGGCACTTTTTCGGCCTGGTATTTTTCGGAAGCATCAAAGATCGACATTTCGGCGCCATCGGGCAGGTGGCGGGTGAATCCGCCTTCGGTGTTCACCATTTTATTGCGCAGGCGGACGTTGGCGAAGGTGCCACGCACCATAACTTCATGATTGCCGCGCCGCGATCCATAGGAATTGAAATCCGCCGGCTGCACGCGGTGAGCCATCAGGTACTTGCCGGCGGGTCCATCTTTCTTAATCGAACCTGCAGGGGAAATGTGGTCGGTGGTAACGCTGTCGCCCAGCACGGCTAGTACGCGCGCTCCTTTGATGTCCGCAACGGCGGACGGTTTGAGGGTCATGTCATCGAAATACGGCGCCTTCCGGATGTAGGTCGAGCCCTTCTCCCACGCGTAAGTTTCGCCCTTCGGAACCGGAAGTCCGCGCCAGCGCTCGTCGCCTGCATACACTTCGCCATAGTTCTTGCGGAACATCTCCGACGTAATCGCGCTCGCCATCGATTGCTCGACCTCCGACTGCGAGGGCCAGATGTCGGCCAGGTAAACCGGCTTGCCATCCTTGCCTTTTCCGACCGGATCTTTGCGCAGGTCAATGTCGATGCGTCCGGCGAGAGCGAACGCCACTACCAAGGGCGGCGACATCAGGTAGTTGGCGCGGACTTCGGAATTGATCCGGCCCTCAAAGTTGCGATTGCCCGAGAGCACCGAAGCGACCACGAGATTTTTCTCGTCAATTTCCTTCGACACTTCCGCGGGCAGCGGGCCGGAGTTTCCGATGCACGTGGTGCAGCCGTAGCCGACGATGTGGAATTTCAGCTTCTCCAGATACGGCATCAGTTCAGCTTTTTGGAGGTAGTCGAGCACCACTTTTGATCCGGGGGCGAGCGAAGTTTTCACCCACGCCGGCACTTCCAGCCCGTGCTCGACAGCTTTCTTTGCCAGCAGGCCAGCGGCCAACATCACGGATGGGTTCGACGTGTTCGTGCAACTCGTGATCGCCGCGATCACCACGCTGCCATGATGCAGGTGCCCGTTGGCTGGAGTTTCGGGCTCGCCCGGCGTTGTCTTTGCCTTTGCCTTCATCAATCCAGGCAAAGCCTTCTCAAACGATTCGCCCGCTTTCGATAACACCACGCGATCCTGTGGCCGCTTCGGACCGGCAAGACTCGGCTCGACGGTGGCAAGATCAAGGCTCAGCAGCTCGGAGTATTCGGCCTCGGGCGTTTTCGCGTCGTGAAACAGTCCCTGCTCGCGCGCGTAGGCTTCGACCAACGCAATCTGCTCGACACTGCGGCCGGTAAGTTTCAGGTAGCGCACGCTTTCTTTGTCGATCGGGAAAATGCCGCAAGTCGCCCCATATTCCGGAGCCATATTCGCAATCGTCGCGCGATCGGCGAGTGGCAGGTCTTGCAAGCCAGGACCGAAGTACTCAACGAACTTGCCGACCACACCGTGCTTGCGCAGCATTTCGGTGATAGTCAGAACCAGATCGGTAGCCGTGGCACCTTCGCGCAGGCGTCCCGTCAGCTTTACTCCGACCACGAGCGGGATCAGCATGGATACAGGCTGTCCCAACATGGCAGCCTCGGCTTCGATGCCGCCCACGCCCCAGCCCAGCACGCCGAGTCCATTGATCATCGTGGTATGCGAATCGGTGCCGACGAGTGTGTCGGGATAGGCGGTGCGCTTTCTACCTTCTTCATGCACAAAAATCACGCGCGCAAGATATTCCAGATTGACCTGGTGGACGATCCCCGTGTCCGGCGGCACGATGGCGAGATTGCGGAAGCCGGTCTGCCCCCAGCGCAGAAACGCGTAGCGCTCCTTATTTCGTTGGAATTCGAGCAATGCGTTCACGTCGAAAGCGTTGGGCGAACCGAATTCGTCGACCTGCACTGAGTGGTCAATGACCAGTTCGGCGGGCTGCAGCGGATTGATCAGTTTCGGGTCGCCACCCAGTCGTTTCATGGCGTCGCGCATCGCGGCAAGGTCGACGACCGCCGGGACGCCCGTGAAATCCTGCAGCAGAACGCGGCTGGGCGTGAAGGCAATTTCCTTTTCCGGCTTCGAATTCTTGTTCCAGGCCGCGAGCGCGCGAATTTCCTGCGGTGTCACGTTGCGCCCATCTTCCGTGCGCAGCAGATTCTCCAGCAGAATGCGCAGCGAAAACGGCAAATGGAGGGTGGAGATGCCCTGCTTGTCGAGGGCGTCGAGCCGGTAGAGTTCGTATTCTTTGCTGCCAACTTTGAAAATAGCGCGGGCGCCAAAACTGTTTGATGACATGCTGACCTTCCTTGAAAGCTCCGGCATGGGGCCGGGAAATAATGCAGACTCCAAACTAATAGTGTAATTGGTTTCGCAGGCTTGTGTGAGGATGCGCGGCTGGGGATGAATGCCGCCCTGACCTCTATTTCGCTTTGAGGAGCAGCACCGGCACGTCGATACTATGCCGGACGCGCGTGGCGGTCGCGCCCAGGAAGATGTCCGCCAGAAAGCGGTGACCATGCGTGCTCATAGCCACCAGATCACATCGCTTTTTTTCAACCCATTGGATGATTTGCTCGGCTGGCTCACCATACGCCAGTTCGGCCTCAGCAGGAATGCCGATCGATTGGAACTCAGCCCGCACTTTCTCCAAATAAGCAGTGTCTTCGGTAATTTCCGGACTCACCGCGTCCGGGCCATAGGTTCTCGCCGCCCATCCATCGGCTACATGAAGGAGCACGAGGCGGCTGTGCGCGAGTTTTGCAAGTTGTTTGATGTGTTCGATAATCGCGCGGTCGCTCGGCGTGCCGTCCAAGGTCATCAGAATGGTTTCATACATGGTCATACCGCCTCTGTCGACTTTCGTCTTTTCGGCGTCATCCCCCAGCGATGACGTGCCACGCCGCTTTCAAGGAGTCGGGTATACCGTAGATATCCATCGCGGTGATCAGAATAGCACTGCCCCAACCGGCGATGAGCAGGAACCAGCCGTTCTTCCAGGCTCCCATTCGCTTGCTCGAACTGGTGAACTGAAGCAGCGGGAACATGGCGAACGGAAGCTGCAGCGCGAGCACCACCTGGCTCAGCGTCAGCAGGTCGGTAACGCTGCTGTCGCCTCGCAAACCGATAATGAAAACCGCCGGCAGGATGGCTAACGTGCGGGTGATGAGCCGGCGCACCCAGGGCCTGATTCGCCAATGCATGAAGCCTTCCATCACGACTTGCCCGGCGAGCGTGCCGGTGATGGTGCTGCTTTGGCCACTGGCCAGCAAGGCCACGGCAAACAGCGTGCTCGCAGCAGCCGTCCCCAGCAACGGCGCCAGCGTCAAGTAAGCGACCCGGATCCAATCACTGTTGGCGCTGAACGTGATCACATGCCCGCCCGAGGCGACCACGCTTTTCTTTCCGAAGAACACCATCGCCGCAAGCACCAGAATCGCTGCGTTGACGAAAAAGGCAATGGACAGGGCCACGATGGAGTCGACCGTGTTGAATCGGATGGCGCTCCGAATCGATGGCACGTCCTTCTGCAGCTTTCTGCTCTGTACCAGCGCCGAGTGCAGATACAGGTTGTGGGGCATCACGGTCGCACCGATAATGCCTATGGCAAGATACAAGACCCCGGCCTGCCGAAAGTGCGGCGAAATCAGCGCTCGCCCCATTTCCAGAAAATTGGGTTGGGTCTGCGGGAGAACGAAAATCTCGATGAAGTAGCACACGCCGATGGTCACAATCAGCAGCAGGACGATCGCCTCGATGGTGCGCATCCCAAAGCGTTGCAGTGCCAGAAGCAGCAGCACGTCCAGGCCCGTGATGATGACCGCCCATAACAGGGGAATATGAAACATCAGGTTGAGGGCCACGGCGCTGCCCAGTACCTCCGCCAGGTCACAGGCACCGATGGCCACTTCGCTCATCAGCCAGTTGGGCCAACGCGTCCACCCCGGATACCAGTCGCGGCAACATTGGGCGAGATCCTTGCCCGTCACCACGCCCAGACGAGCGGAAATTACTTGCATGAAGATCGCCATCAAGCTGGCAAGTCCGACCACCCACAAGAGTCCGTACTTGTACTGAGCGCCACCCTGCAAGTCGGTCCCCCAGTTGCCGGGGTCCATGTAGCCGACACTGACCAGAATCGCGGGGCCAACGAAAGCCCGCCACTGTTCCCAGAAGCCCGCTTGATGATGCGGCACATCGATAGAACCGTGCACCCCTTCCAAGGACACGTGGCCGCTACTCTGAGCGCCCGAGGATGATGAGCCGGAGCATTCCGGGGCATTCGTATCCGTCGTTGTTTCAGCTTTTCTCATCTTTGGTTGTTTCCCGAGAGAACCCCGAGTCAACTAGAGTATACGATATGAGGTTAATGGTAGTTAATAGTTAATTATGAAGGACGAGATGGCAGCGGGGAAATCCAAACCCGATCTGCCGCAGGCCTGCCTAGAACGACGATGTTTGCCGCAGTTCGGATCGAAAGCGTCTTGTCGTAGTTACTCTCGATCAAGCTGAGCTTGGCCCCCGGCCGGATGCCGCGGGCTTCTAAGAACTCCAGCAGGTGCCGGTCGCGCTCGTAGATCCCACTTACGGCGTAGTTCTTCCCAACTTCAGCTTCCGAAAGCAGCAGCAGGCCGCGACGGCGACGACTGGCGGGACTTTCCAGTTCGGTCAGGTTGCCGTGCGGACATGCGACTCCACGCCCGAGTTTCGCCAGCAGCCTGGCCTCGAAATCGGGCGAGACCGCGTGCTCCAGACGTTCCGCCTCGTCGTGCACCTTATACCATTCCATTCCGAAGATTTCCGCCAGCATGCGCTCGATCAGGTGATGGCGCACCGTCAGCTTGCGGGCAATCTTCCGTCCGGCAGCGGTCAGGCGAACCCGTCCGTCTTTATGCACTCGCACCAGGCCGTCTTTCTTCAGGCGGCGCACTGCCATGGTTATGGCCGGAGGCGAGACTTTGAGCCAGTGCGCAAGTGTGGCCGAGATGACGGGCTCCCCTTCGCTTTCGGCTTCGAGAATTGCCTTGAGGTAGTCCTCTTTGGAAACTGTGATCACGTGAACAGATTATACGGCGGGATTAAGCATAGTTAAGCGAAAGAAGGAAGGTCAGAGGTTAGAGGTCAGATTGCAGAGGTTTACCCCTTGCCGTGAAAGGGGTCCTTAGTGAAAACGAGGAGCGATCAAGGTTTTCAGGTTTCACCTCTGCAATTTGACCTCTGACCTCTGCAATCAATTCTCTCGTTTGACATCATCTTCTTCCGCCCCTACCCTTAAATGTTCTGACTATGAAAATCCTCGTTATCGGCAGCGGCGGACGCGAGCATGCCCTGGTATGGAAGCTCCGGCAGTCACCGAGGACCGCGAAAATCTACTGCGCGCCTGGCAACGGCGGAATCGCGGACGAGGCGGAGTGCGTCGCGGTTGACGTGAAGAGCCTCGACTCCATGATCGCGCTCGCCAACCAGATCCAGCCCGACCTCACCATTGTGGGCCCGGAATTGCCCCTGATGCTCGGCGTAGTGGATGAATTCACGCGCCGAGGCTGGCGCACTTTCGGGCCCACGCAAGCCGCTGCGCAGCTTGAAACCAGCAAGAGCTTCGCCAAGGAATTCCTGCAGCGCCACCACATTCCTACGGCGCATTATGCGATCTGCGATTCCTCGGAGCAGGTGCGCGAGGCGCTGCCCCACTTCCACACTCCGCTCGTGATAAAAGCCGATGGACTAGCTGCCGGAAAGGGCGTGGTCATCGCCAAGAGCAAAGACGAGGCGTCGACCGTAGCCCATGAGATGCTCAGCGGCCGCATGTTAGGTGAAGCCGGATCGCGGGTAGTGCTGGAGGAGTTTCTCCAAGGCGACGAACTCTCGTTCTTGGTTGTGAGCGATGGTGAGCGGGTGGCACCGCTGGCCGCCGCGCAAGATCACAAGCGCGTGAGCGACGGTGACACCGGCCCCAACACGGGCGGCATGGGAGCCTACACGACGCCGGCCCTCGTGGATGACCAGATGCGCGAATGGCTCCTCACCCACGTTGTGCGGCCCGTCGTCGCCGGAATGAAGGAAGAAGGCGCCGAGTACAGAGGCGTTCTCTACTGCGGCCTGATGATGACCGCGCGCGGCCCCATGGTGCTGGAATTCAACTGCCGCTTCGGCGATCCGGAGACACAGCCCATTCTGATGCGCCTCGAAAGCGACTTGGTCGAAGCGATGGAGGCATCGATCGACGGCCGTACTAGCGACGGCGACTTCAAGTGGTCAAACGATGCAGCAGTATGTGTGGCGATGGCTTCGGGAGGCTATCCGGGAGCCTACGAGGTGGGCAAGAAGATCACCGGTTTGGAAGATGCCGCGAAGTTGGATGGCGTGAAAGTCTTTCATGCCGGCACCTCGAAACGTGATGGAGCTTTCTATACCTCCGGCGGACGCGTGCTCGGGGTAACGGCCAGGGCCACGCATTTGGAAAAGGCCGTACAGCGCGCCTATGAAGCATGCGCGAAAATCAGCTTCGAGGGCGCACACTACCGCAAAGACATCGCGGCGAGAGCGCTGAAGAAAAGCTAGCGGTCTCGAATTTGTGTTGTCATCCTTAGCGAAGCGAAGGACCTGCTGTTCGCGGTGTCAGGACAAAGCAGGTCCTGCGATTCGCTCAGGATGACAACTGTTATTAAGACTTTTAAGGAAGATGGGGGCGCGCTACACTCATGGCCAAACCACTCGTTTCGATCGTGATGGGCAGTGACTCCGACCTGGAGATCATGCGGGAAGCCGGAAAGGCACTCGATGAATTCGGGATTCCGTATGAGATAGATGTAACGTCAGCCCATCGCTCGCCCGATCGCACCGCTGATTACGCGCGCAAGGCTGCCAGTCGCGGCATTCGCGTAATCATCGCAGGCGCAGGCGGCGCGGCACATCTGGCGGGCGTAATCGCCGCGCACACCACCTTGCCGGTCATCGGCGTTCCCATCCCTTCCACTTCCCTGCAGGGCATGGATTCCCTGCTCGCGACCGTGCAAATGCCTGCCGGCATCCCGGTAGCAACCGTTGCCATCGGCAAGCCGGGCGCGACCAATGCAGGAATCCTGGCGGCTCAAATTATTGGCGTAGCCGACGCGGCCATCGCGAAGAAGTTAGAAACGCACAAAGAGAAACTCGCGCGCGGCGTAGAAGAGAAATCAAAGAAGATGAAAGCGACGATGGAAGACTGACCCGAGGCTTGTGTGGTGGCGGGGCTTGCCCCGCCGGGACGGGGCGAAGCCCCGTCACCACACATTCACAGCTTCAAACTTTTCAGATACTCCCCGAATTCCCCGCCCAGATCTTTGCGCTTCAGCGCAAACTCCACCGTAGCTTTGAGGAAGCCGAGTTTGTCACCGGCATCGAAGCGGCGGCCTTCATAGACATAGGCGTACATCTTCTCGCGCTGCAACAACCCGCGCAGCCCGTCCGTGAGCTGCAATTCGCCGCCCGCCCCCGGTTTGATGTCCGAGAGCGTTTCGAAGACCGCCGGCGTCAGAATATAGCGTCCGATCACGGCCAGATTCGAAGGAGCATCTTCAACCTTCGGCTTTTCCACCAAATCGAGGACTTCGAAGAGTTTTCCCCCGGAGCCCGCGACTTCCTTCGCCTTCAGCACGCCGTAAGAAGAAATCGCAGGTCCCTCGACCACCTGCGTCGCAATCACGGAACACTGCTTCTCCTCAAATACGTCCATCAACTGCTTAAGTACCGGCACTCTTGCATCGATGACGTCATCAGCGAGCAGCGTGGCAAAAGGTTCGTCGCCAATTAATTCGCGCGCGGTAAGCACGGCGTGTCCCAACCCCAAAGCCTCCTTCTGACGTACGTAAGCCACGTAGATCATGTCCGAGATCTGGCGCACGATCTTGAGCAGGTCGTGCTTGCCCTTTTCCTCGAGCATTTTCTCCAGCTCGTAGCTGACGTCGAAATGATCCTCGATTGCGCTCTTGCCGCGCCCTGTAATAATGATGATCTCGTCGCATCCCGCCGCCACCGCCTCTTCCACGCCATACTGAATGATGGGCTTGTCGACCAGCGGCAGCATCTCTTTTGGTTGAGCTTTGGTGGCCGGGAGAAAGCGCGTGCCCAAGCCGGCGGCGGGGAAGACCGCTTTGCGGACTTTCCGAATCTTGCGGCGGTCCCTATTCCTTCGTCGTTCTTCCATTAGGTTCCTTGCGGAATCATTGTAACCGCTGGCGTTTATACCTGGCGCGCTGCTTCTTCACGCGCTTCCAACTCCTCCAGCAGATCGCGTAGCGTTTGCAATATTCCTTCGGCGCTGTCGATCTTGATGGAGAACTTCAACGTCCCGTCTGGAGCAAATTGCGCGCCCCGCTGCGCCGCCACAAAGCGCGCTAGTTTGCCCGGATCAATTGCAGCCGTCTGGCTGAACCTGATACTCACAAATTCGCGCTTGCGCTCAATCGCGTTAGCGCCGACCCGCATCGCCTGCAGTTTGAGCGCGGCGTACTCCAGCAGGTTACGGACAGCTCGGGGCGTCTCCCCGTAACGGTCGATCAGTTCCGCGCGCACATCGTGCAGTTGCGACTCGGTCTCCACTCCTGCAATCCGCTTGTACATTCGCAGCCGCTGGTTTTCTTCCTTTATATAGTCGGACGGAATGCGGATGTTGAGACCAAGATTGAGCTGAATTTCCGTGACTTCAACGCCCGCCTCGCCCTTCATTTCGCGCACGGCCCGCTCCAGCATCTGAGTATAAAGTTCAAATCCCACCGCTTCGATGTGGCCGCTCTGTTCGCCGCCCAGAAGATTTCCGGCACCTCGTAGTTCGAGATCAAGGGCAGCAATCTTAAAACCTGCGCCAAGGTCGGAAAATTCCTTGAGCGCGGCCAGCCGCCGCCGCGCGATGGGCGTCAGTTCAATTTCCGCAGGCAAAAGCAGGTATGCGTAGGCGCGCCGATTCGAGCGGCCCACCCGTCCGCGAAGCTGGTAGAGCTCCGACAAGCCCAGCCGGTCGGCGCGATTGATGACGATCGTGTTGCACAGCGGGATGTCGAGGCCATTCTCGATAATCGTGGTCGAGACCAGGATGTCGGCTTCGTGATGCATAAATTTCAGCATCACTTTCTCCAACTCCCCTTCACCCATCTGCCCGTGGCCCACGGCAACACGCGCATTGGGAGCCATGGCTTGGATCTTGGCGGCAATCTCCCAGATCGTCTCGATCCGGTTGTGGACAAAATAAACCTGGCCGCCGCGGTCGAGTTCCTGTTCGATCGCCGACTGGATAAGCTTTTCGTCCCAGTTCGCAACTACCGTCTGAATCGCCATGCGATCTTTAGGAGGCGTTTCGATCACGCTCATGTCGCGCAGCCCCACCAGCGACATGTGCAGCGTGCGTGGAATCGGCGTCGCTGACATGGTGAGCACATCCACTTCGGTACGCATCTGCTTGATGCGCTCTTTGTGGCGGACCCCGAAACGCTGTTCCTCGTCCACCACCAGCAGGCCGAGATCGGCGAACTTCACGTCCCTCGAGAGCAGACGGTGGGTACCGATCAGAATGTCCACTTTGCCGGCTTCCACCCTTTGCAGAATTTCTTTCACCTGCTTCGGCGTCCGGAAGCGGCTGATCATCTCGACCGTCAGCGGGAACGGTGCAAATCGCTGCTTGAAGGTTTCGTAATGCTGAAACGCAAGGACAGTAGTAGGCGCGAGCACGGCGACTTGCTTGTTGTCGCTCAATGCCTTGAAAGCGGCGCGCATCGCAACTTCGGTCTTCCCATAGCCAACGTCGCCGCACAACAGGCGATCCATCGGGAGTTGCGATTCCATGTCGCGCTTCACGTCGGCGATGGCCTGCGCCTGATCCTCGGTCTCGTTGTATTCGAACGAATCTTCGAACTCCTTCATCCACTCCGTGTCGGCCGGAAAGATGTGCCCCTGCGCGGACTGGCGCTGCGCATAGAGCTTGAGCAACTCGTCGGTCATGTCCTTCATCGCCTTGCGCACGCGCGCTTTGGTCTTGCCCCACGCGGCGCTCCCGAGATGATTCAGGACGGGCTTCGCGCCTTCCGACGATCGATATTTCTGCACCAGATCGAGCCGAGTAAGGGGAACATAGAGCCGGGCCGCTTCGGCGTACTCGAGCAGCATGAATTCCGCGGCCCCGTCGCCCTGGTTGATTTCCTTCAGGCCTTGATACTGTCCGATGCCGTGTTCCACATGCACGACGTAATCGCCAACCTGTAAATCGCGGAAGTCAGACAGAAACGCCGAGACCTTGGATTTCTGCCGTTGCGGACGCGTCGCCACCAGATCCGATTCGTCGAACAGATCGCGCGCCCCAAAAATCGCAAGATGCGCATCCGGCAACACGAAGCCGTCGGGAAGGTAAGCCTTCAGCAGCGTGGTAGTGAAAACGTCGCCGGCAAAGTACGAAGTTTCATCGGCATAGCTTTCTCCGCTGCGGGTGCGGCTTCCCAGGCGATACGAAGCGTTGTACTCGGTGAACATGTCGGCAAGCCGCTCGACTTCTCCCGTGTTGGGGACGGCAAGAATTACCTGTGTACCGCCGACGACCAGCTTCTGAACCTGTTCGATCATCGCCGGTACCGCCCCATGGAAGCGCGTCGCCGGTTGCGAAAGAAAAGCGGCTTCCGGTCTTTCTCCGTTGGCTTCGCGCGCCACCGCCAGATATTCCAAATCGACTCCAGCCAGAGCTGCGGTTTGCTCCCGCCAGATTTCCGGCGTCAGATAAAGATCGGCGGGACGAACTAAATTTCCCACGCCGCTGCGCTCGTGCGCTTCTTCAACGCGACCCCAGACTTTGTCGAGTTCCTGAATCAACGCTTCGGGTTCGTCGAGAATCACCAGGGCATCCGGAAGCAGCCCGAAAATACTGCGGTCGGCGCCCGCCACCGGAGCATAGAACTCCCATCCCGGAAAAATTCCCGCGCCCGAGTCGCGCACGGCTTGCTCCACAACCTCCGGCGAACCCGTAATGCGTTTCCCCGAAAGCCGCGCGTTGATCGAACCCAGCAGCTCTTCCGTGACCGGAGTTTCCGTCAGGGGCAGAAGCAACGCTTCATCCACGGGATTCGACGACCGCTGACTCGCCGGGTCAAACTTGCGCATGGACTCGACTTCATCCCCGAAGAACTCGACACGCACTGGACGATCCGCTTCCGGCGAATACACATCCAGAATGCCGCCGCGCGCGGCGTACTGCCCGGGCATTTCCACCACATCGGTTGCGCTGTAGCCGACGGTGTTCAGGTGCTCGAGCAGCTTTTCCGGATCGAAGGTCTCACCGCGACGCAGAACCCGCGCCAGGTCCGCATAGTACTCGGGGGAGCGTAGAAGAATTGTGGTCGCGGTCACTGGAGAGACGACAATTGCCGCGCGGCCAGTCGCGATCTTCCACAACGCGGTCGCCCGTTCTTCCTGAATCTCTGGATGGGGTGACAAATTCTGGAAAGGAAGCACATCGCGTGCCGGGAGGCTCACGACTGAGTCTGGATCCGCCGCTCCGGTCAGTTCGCAGAACGAACGCAGCACCGGCAGCAACTCTTCGGCGGCCCGGTTATCGGTCACCACCAGCACAAACGGACGCTCGACCGTCCGCCGCAACAAAACAACGATCAACGCCTTAGCGGCTGGAGAGAGTCCAGTGACACTCATCCGTCCCGCGCTCTCCCGGAGATGGGAGGCGGCACGCGTGAAGGCAGGTAATTGTTCCACCTCCGCGAAAATTTCGCGGACGAACGGCAAAAGCAT